>Ga0265309_10000601_pt1 | contig 14648 bp, 11 predicted proteins | sample Helome_FD_192492 | JGI IMG/M metagenome (GOLD analysis project Ga0265309, IMG submission 192492) | Marine sediment microbial communities from subtidal zone of North Sea - Hel_20160524 (Illumina Assembly) | ecosystem: Environmental > Aquatic > Marine > Subtidal zone > Sediment ...
TTCCGCCAGCGAGGTTAGCTGCTGGTCATCCACGTCCATCCGGTAAGCGGCCAGCACGTAGCTGGCCCGCCCGCCGCTGCTGGCGCCCTTAAGCCCCAGCTCGTAACTCCACACGGTCTCCTCGTCAACGAAGCGCAAGCGCTCGTCCGGCACCTCGGCATTGAAATCAGCCGGCTTCGTGCCCTTCGCCACGTTGGCGTAAAGACGCAAGTCGTCGCGGACCGCGAAGTCGAGGGTCACGCGCGGATTCCAGCTGCGTGATGTGTCGGAGAATGGCGTTTCCAGTGGTGTGCCGGTGCCGTCGTTCGCGCGGTTGCGCACCTTCACCTGGTCCCGCGACCAGCGCAGTTCCGCGCCCACCCGCCAGCGGTCGCCGAAGTCACGCTCGATTGCGCCGAACACCGCGAAGTTGTCCACCTGGTCGCGGGTCAGCGGGCTCGGGCTGTAATCGACGACCAGGTCGCCGACGAAGTCCACGTAGACACGCTGATCTGCGGTCTCTTCAAATTTGCCGTCGTAGGCGTACAGCCCCGCCGACCACCGCCAGTCGCTGTCCGGAGCCGAGCTGATGCGCAACTCCTGGGAAAAATCCGTCTGCTCGATCTCGTCGCGCTTGGTAAACAAGCCCGGCACGATGAAGAACAGCGGGTCGTAACCCGCGAAAGACAGATCGAAACCCCGCGACACATCGTCGTCAACGTAACCGGTCAGGCTCGTGAGTTGCAGGCCGGCCGGCAGTGACCAGTCCACGCGCAGCGTGGCCAGCCAGCGATCCAGTTCCGACCCGGACCCGGAACCGCCCGCTGCATCCAGCAGGTCAGTCGCGAGCTTCACCCTGTCGGGTGTCGAGGCCGAACCGACGTAGTACTCCCGCGCCCGCGGGGCTTCGGGCGTGCGCTCGCAGCAGTTGTTTTGCGTGCGCGGCTGCAGCGTCACCGGGAAATGCCCATCGTCCGTAGACTGCCAGCCGAGCTTGCCGGCGATCGTGAGCGTAGGCGTAGCAGACCAGACCAGTTTGCCCGTCGCATCCACCTGCTCCTCGTCGCCCACCTTGTCGCCGTCACGGGTGTTGTTGTACTCGCCGCCGTACTCGCCGTAACCGCCGCCAATGAAGAACTTCAGACCGTCCACGACCGGGCCGGATGCCCACGCGTTGAAACCGAAAGTGTCATGTTCTGCACCTGTCGCACGGAACTCACCGTGCAGCTCGTCGCCCGGGGCGCGGGTGACATAGTTGATGGCGCCCGCGTAGGTCCCACGGCCGTACTGGGCGGCCTGCGGCCCGCGCATGATTTCCACGCGCTGCAGGTTGTAGAGCTCCGACGGCTGCACGGAACCGCCGACATAAACACCGTCGATGAAGGTGGTCGCCGCCGACGTGTTCGCAATACCGTTACGAATCGTGGTCAGTCCGCGAATCGTCGGCCGGTAAGAGGACGGCTGGCGCCCCTTGTCAGATTCAAAAGAAAAGCCGGGCGTGAACCGGGCCATGTCCTCCAGTCTTACGAGACCGAGATCGGCAATTGCCGTGCTGTCGAAGACGGACACGGCCACGGGGACTTCCAGTAGTGATTCCTCGTGCTTGCGCGCCGTCACGACGATTTCCTCGATGCCGATGGGGTCGGCCTGCGGAAAGGCAGGGTACGACAGCAATACGGCAGCGACGATGGCTGAGAAGCGGTGAATCACGACGGGATGATCTCAGGCGTCCGGGCGAGGCCCGGTCAGAATCGGCCAGTACACCCAGCTGAATAATACGAAGCTCGCAACCCAGCCGGCGGCGGCCGCATCGATCCAGGCCAGGTATGCAGCATCCGCCAGCGGGCCCAGCACCCGCGCCGCCACTGCCAGCGTGAAGATGAAGTAAGCCAGAACCGTCAGCTTTGCCGCGCGCAGTGGCCGGCCGGTGTGACCCAGCGCCACCCGCGTGGTCACGGCCAGGATCATGCTGCCGACCGCACCCATCGCCAGGGCATGCACCGCAGCCGTGGGTGGCAGCCACGTCGTCAAAGCGGCGACAGCCAGCAAGGTGTAGCCCACCGGGAACCACGAATAGGCCACATGCAGAATCAGGACCAGTGGCTCCGATGTCGTGGCGACACCTCGCCACCGCGCCAGGCGCAGGCCGTGCAGCAACGCGGCGACCAGCGCCAGACCACCGGTAAGCACCGACCCAGGCACAAGGCTGGCAGCCAGCCCCGTGCCGATAGTCGCCACTAGAACCAGCGGCTCGAGGGCACCGCCGGCCATCGGCAAGCGAGCTTCGCCGCGCAAGCGCAACCAGTTCGCCGTGAAGCTCGGCACGATGCGCCCGGCAATCACGGTAATCAGCAGCAGCACCGTGTGCATCGCGAGGTAGATCGCGGGTCGCTCCGCACCTGTCAGCCACTGCAGCGTCCCGAGGTGATAGCCGAGGTTCAGCGCCGCCAGCAGCAGGATGATCGCGACGATAGGCAGATTGCGTCGACTCGCGCCCGCAATCACCTCGCGCGCGAATACCAGTGCCAGCAAGACGGGGAATAACAGGTCCAGCGGCACACGCAGCCCGGCAGGCAGTGCCGTCGCCCATAACATTGCGCCCCGGCCGGCCAGCCAGGTGGCCAGTAGCCAGGCCAGGATTGGCCCACGTAGCGGGGGCCGGTTAGTCCAGGTTGCCACCGCGGTTAGCGCAAAACCGGCAACAGCCGCCATCACGAAGCCAAAGAGCATTTCGTGGGCGTGCCACAAGGGGTCCGGACTACCCATGCCAAGCGCACTGAAACCGTGCAGCCCCAGCGTCCACAGCACCACGATGCCGATCGCGAACCACCCATTGCACAGGAAGAACGGTCGAAACGCGTAGCTGAGAAAGCTGGAGTATGTACCGGCCATGGCGTGCCGGAATGATAATTCATCGCCGCCGGTCGCGAGGTTAAGATACGGGACGTCGGGATCCGGGTGTCGCAGTTTCAGGGGAGCAGTCAGCGGGTGTTCAAGGAATTCTGGGAAAGGTTGCGCTATCGCCTCGAGCGGCTGTTCGTGCGCGAGACGGCCGGGCAGCTGACTATAATCCTGTTCCTGGTCGCGCTGGCCACACTCGTCGGCATGAGTGCACAGTTCTTCGGCCTGTTCTCCGAAGAGAACATGAACGTGGCCAGTATTCCGCGCGAAATCGACAGCGGCTTCTGGGATACGCTGTGGTGGACGCTGCAGCGTGTGCTGTACCTCAGCCGGCTGGAGACGATTTACGGCGGGACCCTAGTCATCGTCATCTACGCGGTGTTCCTGACCCTGGTCGGCATGGTGGTCTTTGCGACGGTCCTGTCGCTCGTCAACACCGTGATTGCGAACACCACAGAGTCCCTGCGCAAGGGCGACACGCTGGTCAAGGAGCGCGGCCATGTGCTCGTTCTGGGGTGGAACAACAAGGTGTTGGGGGTGCTGCGCCAGCTGGCCCAGCTGCAGGCCGGCTGTCGCGTCGTGCTGCTGTCGACGCGGGAGGTCGACGACGTGCAGGACGCGCTGCGGGTCGCGGGCATCGGCAAGGAACCGCTGACGATCATTCTGCGTTCCGGTGACCCGAGCCGGCTGGCCGAACTGGAACGGGTGGCCTTCGAACAGGCTGCCAGCATCATCGTGATGTCACCCACCGACACTGCCGAGGGCGCCAGCGGCGACAGCGAGGTGATCAAGATCATCCTGCAGCTGGTCAACTACGACAAGTGGGCACGACCCGAGGTCGCGCTCGTCGCAGAGGTCGCGCAGGAACGCAATTACGAGCTCGCGGAGATCGCCAGCAAGGGTCGGGTACAGCTGGTGTCTTCCAGCACGGTCATCAGCAAGGTCATCGTGCAGTCGATGCGCAACCCGGGCCTGGTTGACGTATACCGCGAACTGCTGGACCGGAGCGGCAACAACATCACTGTTGCCAACATCAACATGTGTGCGGACCAGGAACTGGGGCAGGTCAGCTACGGATTCAGCAACGCGGTGCCTATCGGTGTTGCGTGGGACGAAAGGCGCGATGGCCGGGTTGTGCACAAAACGGGGCTAAACCCCGAGCCGGACTACCCGATTGCCGACGACGAGAAGCTGGTATTACTGAGTCGCGGCTTGCCTGCCATGTTCAAGATGCCCAGCGAGAGCTATCAGTCCACCACGGCCCGCGACGGCACCCCCCGGGTGCGGCTGCCGCAAAAAGTCCTGCTGATTGGCTGGAACGACAACATCTTCGACATCCTGATGGAGCTGGACGCGCACTCGGAACGGGGCACGGAGGTCACGATCTTGTCTGCCGTGCCTGAACGGGACGCACGGCGGCGCGTCGAGGACTCGATCGAACGTCACCTCGATAACCTGCGCCTGCACTTCATCGAAGGCGATAGCGTGCAAGCCATCGCGTACAAGGAACTGTCCCTGGGAGACTTCCAGAGCATCGCGGTGCTGGCGGACGTGTCGGCGGGCGAAACCGACGTGGACGCCCGCACGCTGCGAACGATGCTGAGGCTCGACGATCAACTGAAGACGGCGGGCAAGCGGCCGCACCTGGTCCTCGAAATGCTGGTCAGAACCTCCCAGGAACTGGTCAACCAGCTTTGCGTCGACGATGTCATTATCAGCTCCGTCGCGGTGAGCGCGCAGCTCGCGCAGATTTCACAACAGGTGGAGCTCGGGCCGATCTACCGTGAACTGCTCAGTGCCGGTGGCGTGGAAATCAGCCTGCGACCGGCCGATGACTACGTGGAACCGGGGCGCGCGTGTCGCTTCGCGGACCTGATGTTCGCTGCCCAACAGAAACAGGAAATCGCGCTGGGGCTGCGCACTGCCAATGGCAACGGCGGGAAGCTCTGGCTGAACCCGGATCGCGCCGAGACCTGGGAACTCAGCGACCAGGATCGCGTGGTGGTGCTGGCCCAGCAGGTATACCGCTAGGCGAGATACTTCTCGATCTTTTCCAACAGTCGCTTGAAGTTAACCGGCTTGGTGTCGTAATCGTCGCAACCTGCGTCAAGGGCTTTTTCCTCGTCGCCCTGCATCGCGTGCGCGGTGAGCGCAATGACCGGCACTGACGACGTGTCCGGATTGTCCTTGATCTTGCGGGTAGCTGCCCAGCCGTCCATCACGGGCAAGCTGAGGTCCATCAGGATCAGGTCCGGCGACTCGCTGGCAGCCAGGCTGACGCCAGCCTCACCGTCCTCGGCCATCACCACTTCGAAACCTTTGCGCAACAAGCGTCGGGACAGCATGTCCCGGTTCATCTCATTGTCTTCTACTAACAGGATCTTTGCCATTTCACGTCACTTTCCTGGACTGTCAAATTTCACCGCTGGCGCCTGAAGACGCCACCAGTCGCCTGATGTTCTGAATCAATTGCTCGCGGCCGTAGGAGCCCTTGGCCAGTATCTGCTCGACCCTTCCGTCTAGCGTTCGCTGATCCTCGGGAGTCAGATCCTTGGCCGTGACCACGATCACCGGGATATTCTGCCACGCTTCGTGCTGGCGCAGCTCATGGAGAAACTGGAAACCGTCCATCACCGGCATCATCAGGTCCAGCAGGATCAGCCCCGGGGCCCGGCGCTCCATCAGGTCCAGGGCCTCCCGACCGTTGGCGGCCTCGTTTACGGCCCAGCCGTCTTTCTGCAGGGTCCGGGCCAGCAACGCTCGGGTATCCGCATCGTCTTCCACCACCATCACCGGGCAGGATCCGCGCTCGCAGCGGTAACGCTGCAGGGCCTTCACAAGCGCGCCGCGATCAACGGGTTTGGTCAGGTAGTCGGTGGCGCCGAGGGAATAGCCGCGGCTCTTGTCGTCCACCATGGTCACCATCACCACCGGGATCTCAGCCAGGTGCGGGTCAGCCTTGATCGCGCGCAACACCGACCAGCCGTCCATGTCCGGCATCATCACGTCGAGCGTAATCGCGGCCGGCTGCAGTTCGTGGGCCAGGCGCAGGCCCTCTGCACCGCTGGTGGCCGTAACCACATCGAAACCATCGCGAACCAGGAAACGCTCGATGATTTCGCAGGCCTCCGGATCATCATCCACCACCAGGATGGTCCGACCCGGCGCCGGCGCTGCGTCGTCATTTTGCGTGACGACCGCGGCAACCTTCTCTTCTGCCCGGGGCTCGGCCGCCTCGGCACCCGGCAGCGCAACGGGAACGCTAATCGTGAACTCGGAGCCCTGGCCCGGCTCACTGCGCACCGTGATGTCCCCGCCGAGCATGCGGCAGAAGCGCCGGGAGATGGTCAAGCCAAGACCCGTACCACCATATTTCCGTGTCGTGGATACGTCTGCCTGCGTGAACTCTTCAAACAGCGATTCCATCTTGTCGGCTGGGATGCCGATGCCGGTATCGGCGACACTCAGAACCAGTATTTCCCGGCCTGGAGTCGACTCGCGACCGACCCGCAACGTGACTTCGCCATCGTGCGTGAACTTGGCGGCATTGCTGAGCAGGTTGAGCAGGCACTGCTTCAGTTTTGTCAGGTCCTGGAAGACATGGCCAGGATCTTCATCCCGCACCAGCTTCAGGCTGTTGCCGTTCTTTGCGACCAGCGGCGCCACCGTGGCCGTCACTTCGTCCAGCAATTCGCTGACGTTGATTTCTTCGCCGAACAGTTCTGCCTTTCCCGATTCAATTTTCGACAGGTCCAGCACGTCGTTGATCAGTGCCAGCAAGTGACTGCCGGCCTGTTTGATCTTCTTAAGGTCGGGCAGGAACGCCTCCTGCTCGAGGTCTTCGGCCTCCTCCATCAACATCTCGCTGTAACCGAGAATTGCATTCAACGGCGTGCGCAGTTCGTGACTCATGTTGGCCAGGAACGCACTCTTCGCGATGTTGGCCTGCTCAGCTGCCAGCTGGGCAGCCTTCAGGATCAACTCAGCTTCCTTGCGCTCGGTGACATCAAACATCGTGCCGTCCACGATGGTGTGCCCGGTGGTTTGATCAACGCTGCACTTGCCCCGGGAATTGACCCATCGCAGGTGACCGTCAGTGTGGATCACCTGGTACTCGATATCGAAGGCATCGCCTGCCCGCATCGCGGCCATAATGGTCTGTTGCACCCGTTCCTGATCGCTGGGACAGATGAGCTTGCCGATTCGGCCGACGCCATGGTTGATGAAATGCGCTGGCGGCAGGCCGCAGATGGACTCGATCTCCTCGGTCATCAGTTCCATGATCTGGCCACCACTGTCTTCACCGTGATCCATGTAACGGTAAACAGCGCCCGGCACGTTCTGGATCATGGATTCAATGAGCTGCTCGCGGCGAATGATTTCGCGTTGCGCCTTCGAGCGCTCGAATACCCGGCCGAGCTGTTCGCCCACTTTGCCCATGATCTGCACGAAATCTTCGTCCCGGGGCAGGACATCCTCGGCGAAGAACTCCAGTACGCCCTCGACTTCACCACTTAGCGACACGGGAATCGCGAACGCAGAACGCATGCCGGCTGCCTGGGCAGCATCGGTCCGCGTAAAGTTGATGTCCTGTTCGATGTCTTCGATCCATGCAACCTCACCTGATTGCAACACCCTGCCGGGAAGCCCTTCGCCGTGGCGAAAAACCTGGTCTTTGCCAAGATCACGAAACTGCCGGTACGCGTCACTCTTGCCCAGGCACCAGTGATTGCCTGGCAGCAGCGTGTCCGGATTCTTCGGGCAGACCGTGTACGCGTGGCCGATCGGCCAGCCCGTGGCCGCGCATACGGCATCGATCACACCCCGCAGGGCGTCGTCCACGGTCTCGGCCTCGGCGGCAATCTCGGCTGCCCGCAGCAGCAGGGTCGATTCCAGGTTACTGCGGCGAAGTTCGGCGGCCTCCCTTGCCTGCACCGTAAGATCGCGGACTGTTGCAAGTACGACCTGCTTCCCGCCGGCGTCGATTACGCTGAGGCTGATGGACACCGGCAGCCGCGTACCGTCCTTGCAAACTCCGCTGAGAATTCGCCCTCCGGCCATGCCGCGGGCGCGCGATTCCTGCATATAGCCGTCGCGCAGCGTTGGGTGCCCCTGCCGGGACTCCCGCGGCACCAGCATTTCCACCGGCTGGCCGACTAACTCCGCGCGGCTGTAACCGAACAGGGCCTCCATTTCCTGGTTGGCCAGCAGGATGCGGCCATCGGTTTCCACCAGCACCATGCCGTCGGGCGCGGCGTCAAGAATCGCGCCGAAATCCAGACCTGCGGCTTGGCTGAGGTCGTCCATTCGACCAAGGATACCGTCTGGACAAGACCGGGGCACAATCGAGGTGGGGGCCGCCATAGTCCGGTCGGCGCGATGCGGGTGAAGCGGGTGGCAGGGCGGCGACCGGCCGGGTCAGAAGCGCCCGGCGCCTGCGAAGTGTTCGCGGTAGTGCGCATCCCGGAGACTCGCTATAGACACCGCCTTGCCGCTCGACGGCGCATGCACGAAGCGCTGATCACCGAGGTAGATGCCGACGTGCGATACCTTGCGTTCATAGCGGAAGAACAGCAGATCGCCGGCCCGGGCCGCGGTGATCGGAATCGGCGTGGCTGCCCGGAACTGCTGCGTGGAGGTGCGCGGCACGCTCAGGCCGGCGGCCTGGTATGAGTAGTACACCAAGCCACTGCAATCGAAGCCGCCAGGGCTATGCCCGCCGTACCGGTAAGGCGAGCCCACGAGGGACGATGCGGTGCGCGCCGCGTGCTCGCCCACCGCGCTGACCGGGGCCATGCGTAACTGGTAGGATTCGGCCTGCTCCGGCGCGGCGGCCTGGTGGGAGGAGCAGCCGCCCAGGACCGCGCAAGCCAGCGCCGAGACGCAAAATTTCCGTGCCGAACCACCCATGCTGCGTTCCGTATAGCCAGCCCCTCACCGACTGTAAACCACCGCATCAATATGACTAAACGGCAGGTCGATTGCGAATGAGCAGGTCACGAAAACGACGCCGGACCGTTCGCCGGCGCCCGTGGCTGCGGCTGTCGGCATTATTGCTACTGGTGGTCGCCGGATGGCTGCTGTATCTCGACATCACCGTCACGCACAAATTCGACGGTCGCCGCTGGGACCTGCCCGCCCAGGTCTATGCCCGGCCGCTGGAACTTTACGCGGGACTGCAAATGCCACCGGCGCGACTCGAACGGGAGTTGTTGCGCCTGGGCTATAGATCGGTCAGGCAGGCCCCTCGCCAGCCAGGCAGTTTTCGCCGCACGCGCCGCGGCATCGAGTTGATGAGCCGGGAGTTTCGTTTCTGGGACGAGTTGCGCCCGCCGTCACCCCTGGCGATCGAGTTTGCCGGGGCGCAGGTCTCCCGGCTTTCGAGCGGCGCAACGGAATTCGCGGTGGCGCGACTCGACCCGCTGCTGGTCGGAAGCATTTTCCCCACGCACGGTGAAGACCGGCTGATCGTGGCCCCGGACCAGACGCCCGAAGTGCTCGTCGCGGCACTCAAGGCGGTGGAAGACCGGCGCTTCGACGAGCATCACGGCGTCGATCCCCGCGCGCTGTTGCGCGCGGTCGTGGTGAACCTGCGCAGCGGCGAGCTGCAACAGGGCGGCAGCACGCTGACGCAGCAGCTGGTCAAGAACTACTTCCTGGATAACCGCCGCACGTTGTGGCGAAAAATCCGCGAAGCGGCGATGGCACTGATCCTCGAGTGGCACTACGACAAGCGCGACCTGTTGAACGCCTACATCAACGAAATCTACATGGGCCAGGACGGCAACCGGGCGATTCACGGTTTCGGCCTGGCCAGCCAGTTCTACTTCAGCCGGCCGCTGGACGAACTGGAACTGCACCAGCTGGCACTGCTCGTGGCGATGGTCAAGGGGCCGGCCTATTACAACCCCGCTCGCCATCCGGAGCGGGCACTGGAGCGGCGCAACCTGGTGTTGCAGATGCTGGCCGACTTCGGTGCGGTGACGAACGCGGAAGCCATGGCCGCACAACGGCGTCGACTCGATACCTGGGACCAGGCAAAAGCGGGTGCCAGTTACTACCCGGCGTTCCTGCAGCTGGTGCGCACGCAGCTCGCCGAACAGTATCGCGACGAAGACCTGACCAGCCGGGGTTTGCGGGTATTCACCGGCCTGGATCCGCTGGTACAGGCAACGGCGGAGGCGCAACTCAGCGCTGGCCTCGCCAGCCTGGACAGAGGTGCTGAGGGCGCTGAACGACTGGCCGGCGCAGTGGTCATCACGAGCGCTCAGTCTGGCGAGGTGCTCGCGGTGGTGGGTGACCGGCAAGCCGGATTCGACGGCTTCAATCGCGCGCTGGACGCACGCCGGCCTATCGGGTCGCTGGTAAAGCCTGCCGTGTACCTGGCGGCTCTGCAGTCGGGCCGCTATCACCTGGCGAGCGTGATCGAAGACGAGCCGATCGACGTGACGCTGGAGAACGGCGACACATGGGCACCGAGCAATTACAGCGGCGAGGCCCACGGTATGGTGACCCTGCTGCGAGCACTGGTGGAGTCTTTCAACCTGGCAACAGTGCGGCTAGGTCTGGCCGTTGGCCCGGCGCAGGTGGCCGACACGCTGACGGCGATGGGCGGGCCCCCGGAGATCACGCCCTACCCGTCGCTGCTGCTCGGGGCCGTGGAGATGACGCCCCTGGAAGTTGCACAGATATACGGGACACTCGCCAACGGCGGCTTCCGGGCACCGCTAAGGGCAGTACGTTCCGTGGTGGACGCCGCGGGTGAGCCGCTGCAGCGCTTTCCGATGGCGATCGAGCAGATTGCGCAGCCGGGCGCTGTCTACCAATTGAACCAGGCCCTCGTGCAGGTGCTGCGGCGGGGCACCGGCCGCAGCGCGAGCGGCCGGCTGCCGGCGGAACTGGTCGCAGCGGGCAAGACCGGCACATCGGACGATTATCGCGACAGCTGGTTCGCCGGCTTCACCGGCGAGCACGTGATGGTGGTCTGGCTCGGCTATGACGACAATCGTCCCACCGGGCTCACCGGTGCCTCCGGTGCACTGCAGATCTGGGCGTCGATCATCAGCGAGCTCAACAGTGCGTCTTTTGCGCCACTGCCGCCCGCCGGACTGGAGAAGCTGTGGATCGACTATGACAGCGGGCTCATGGCCCGGCCCGCCTGTGCCGACGTTGTCGAACTCGCACTGCCCGTCGATGCGAGACTGGGCAGTAAACCCGGCTGCGGTCCCGGGCTGGGCATGCTGGGTCGACGAGCGCGTGAATGGCTCGACGAGGTCTTCGACTGATGCGCGTCGCCGCGCTCGTTGCGATAGCCGCAGGGCTGCTGAGCGGCTGCGCCGGTGCCCTCGGACCAGCAACACCCGCGCCCTCGTCGTCGCCCGAAGGTAGCGAGGGTGCCGGGCGCGTGCCGTCCGTGATGGACAGCCTGTCGCCTGCCAGTGAGGCACTGCTGGAACAAGGCCGCCGGCAAAGGCGCGCCGGGGAGTTTGCGCAGGCATCTGCGTCAGTCGAACGGGCCATCCGCATTGAGCCCGACCACCCGGCCGTGTGGCTCGAACTCGGACAGCTGCGCTTCGAACAGGGCGATTATCCGCAGGCAGAACAGATGGGGAGAAAATCCCTGAGCCTGGCCCCCGCCGGCAGCTTAGCGCAGTCGCAGGCGGCACAATTGATCGCGGATGCACAGCGTGCAGGTAAACGACCTTGAACCCACCAAGTTGGACGCAGAGGCATTTGGCCGCGTGGACCGCACGGACTGTCCGCTGTCTCCTGTTTTCGCTGGCCCTGGCCACCGCCCTGCCCGCCAACGCACAGATGAACGACCCAAAGTACGCCGACTACTTCCTGTTCGGGCGCTTCGGTGAAATCTGCACCATGTGCGAGGTGGTCGTGCTATGCGAAATGTCTGACGTCGACGCGCAAAGAGAAAGCATTCCCGAGTCCGGCAGCTTCACTGTCTACCATATTCAGACTCGCACCTTCTGGTCGCAGATCGCCACGATCTGGGAATGGTTCATACGCAACTTCGACGACACGGCGGCCGACGGTCACGAGCGGCCGGTGCTGGTCTACAACGTGACAGAGGGCAAGTGGCCATTACCCCGGACCGTCCAGGCAAGAGTTTCACTGGAACCGCCAGTCATCGTCCTGAACGAGCACGAAATTGATCGCACCAGCAGGAGCTGGCGTCGAGGTCCCGATCTGGAACCCGTGGGGTATTGCCACCGGCTGCCCCTGTGGGAGTCGATTGAAATCATTAACGACCGGAAACCATCGCCGTTCCCGCTGTGAATGACACCGTGACGACGGCCGACGGTCTCTGGCAGTGGCAGTGGATACGCAGTCACGCGCTGCGCACCACCGGCGTGGTGGTGCACCTCGTGCTGCGCACGCTGTTTGGCATTTTCTGGCTGGCGGCCGGCATCAACAAGATCCGCAAAGACTGGCTGACGACGGACATCCTGGAGGAGATCTACCTGGACCGCCTGACGGAACTGCCACCTGACAGCTTCGCAGTCATGTATCTGCAGTTCTTCGCCATTCCCCTTTACGAGCTGGTGGCCTGGGTCGTGACCTGGGGGGAACTCTATGCCGCCGTGGGCTTGTTGCTGGGTCTGACCACCCGCTGGGCCGCGGGCGTCAGCCTGTTCATCCTGGTGAACCTTGCAGTTGGCGGCTACTACGACGCGTCCCTGATCCCGTTTTTCATTCTGAATATCCTGTTCCTGAGCAAGCCGTCGGGCCAGTGGCTCGGCCTGGACCGCTGGCTGGCACGGCGGTTCCCCGATTCACGCTGGTTCCGCTGACCGGAGCGGTCACCGGAGAACCTGTTAGCCCCGAAGTCATTCGCGCCTTCGCCGCACCCGCCGGAGGCAGCTCATTCTGGCCTACAATATGGCGCCCGGTCGGGATCTGCTGCAATACCACGACATGAACATGGCTGCCACCGCTCAAGACCTGAAGCACGCCGACAAGGCGCGCCTGATGAAGCTCGCCACCGTCGCTTCGGTGCTGGTGGCCGGTACGCTAATCGCCTTCAAGGGTGTCGCGTGGTGGCAGACCGGCTCCGTCGCAATGCTGGGCTCGCTGCTGGACTCGGTGCTGGACGGCGTGGCGGCAGGTCTGAACCTGTATTTCGTACGGCGGGCAGTGCAACCGGCCAGCCACCAGTATCGCTTCGGGCACGGCAAGGCCGAGCCCATCGGCGGGATGTTCCAGGCCATCATCATCGGCGCGTCCGCGCTGTTCCTGATTGCCGAGTGCGGGCGACGATTGCTGGAACCGGCTATGCCGACCAATAGCCAGCTGGGCATCATCATCATGGTCATCGCTTCCGTGCTGGTCGGAATACTGGTCATGTTCCAGCGCTACGTGGTGAAGCGCACCGGGTCCCTGATCGTGTCGGCGGACGCGCTGCACGGCCTGGGCGACGTCGGCATCAATATCGGCGTGATCGTCGCGCTGCTGATATCGACGCAATTCAATGCGCCCTTCGTGGATCCGGTGATCGGCATACTGCTCGCCTTCGTGCTGATCCGCGGCGCGTGGGAAATCGGCGCCGGTGCCATCGGCCAGCTCATGGACCAGGAATTTTCCGAGGCAGAGCGCGACAAGATCAGGGAGATTGCGCTGGAGCACCCCGAAGTGGCCAACCTGCACGATCTGCGGACGCGCCGGGCCGGATTAACGGCCTTTATCCAGTTTCACATCGAAATGGACGGCAGCATGCCGCTAGCCAGGGCCCACGAGATTTCCGACCAGGTGGAACTAGCGGTCAGGCAGGCGTTCCCCGACGCCGAGGTCCTGATTCACGAAGACCCGGAAGGCGCCGAAACCATTCCGACGTTCCTCCGGGCCTGAGGACCCGAATGCCGCGTTATTCTGCTGCGGCGTCCTGCGCGGCACGCGCGGCGGCGCGTTCCCGCCATTGCTGGCGTTGTTCCTCGATCAAACCCTCGAGGGTCGCGATCTGTTCGGCCGTCATGATGGAATTGATCGCACTGCGCATTTCGCTGACCTGCCGGACGATCTCCGCCGCCGACTCCGCCGCCGCCTGGGCGGCGCGCTCCGTATCCAGGCTGTAATCCGGGTCTTTCGGCGCCACGTTCATGATCGACCAGACGGTGTTGGCGCCGTGCTCGAACAGCGGGCGCAGCCGCGTGCCATAGTCCATCACTATCTCGGCCATGATGGCTTGCTGCTCGGTGCTCAGGTTCAGCTGGTCGCGCCATTGGGCCAGCATCTCTTGCTGCCGGCCCTCCGCCAGCGCGGCCATGTCGGCATGAGAACCGGAATACGGGCTGGCGCCACTGACCGTGTCGGTTTCGGCGGCCAACGACAGGCCGCCTGCCAAACCAAAGGCTGCGACGACTGCGGCGGCGTATCTGAACCTGGGCTGCATTGCTGCACTCCATCAAGCGGATATCTCTACGCGTGACGATATACCCGGCGGCGCCAGCTGCCAAGCGCCGTTCACGCCCTGCCATGGCCTGGCGCACGGTTTTTACCGATTGCTCAGCGCGTCTGCCGACTCTACGCTGAAGCACCGGCCAACGCGCCATGCAGAGACTGCACTGGACATATGATGACTGACGCCTGTGCTTCCCGGCGGACTACCCGCGTGTTCCTGTTAGCCACGATTCAGCTCGCGACGGCGCTGGCTGGCCTGACCGTCACCGTCGCGGCGGTCGGTGCCGACAAACCGGGCGCCAGCGAAGGGCCCGGCGTGATTGTGTTCGGTGGTACCCGCGGCGTGGGCCTGGAAACGG
>Ga0265309_10000603_pt1 | contig 14640 bp, 7 predicted proteins | sample Helome_FD_192492 | JGI IMG/M metagenome (GOLD analysis project Ga0265309, IMG submission 192492) | Marine sediment microbial communities from subtidal zone of North Sea - Hel_20160524 (Illumina Assembly) | ecosystem: Environmental > Aquatic > Marine > Subtidal zone > Sediment ...
CGTCCCGGGTCTCGCCTTGCCCATCAAAATCAACGCTTTTTCAGGAAGCCGCAGGCCACCCGGTCAGGCGTGAGGGGCTTCACTGGTTTCCCCTTGGGATGCTCTCAAAAATTAATTCAATACGATGCCAAACAGAGTCATTCTGTTGATTATTCGGCCTAACCTCAAAGCAGGGACGTTTAATTCCGGACAAGAATGCGCATTAGCGGGAGTTTCACAAGCACAGCGCCATGGCTGGCTTACAGAAAACGCAGGGAGTTCTAATTTACGCGACCTTTCAGCCCTGGCGGACAGATGCCAAATCAGGCCTTGCGCCGCCAATTGTGAAACCTGGCGACCCATTCGAGCAGGCGTTCAGGCACATGCGCGCGTTTCCATTCACCCGCCGCGTACTTGTTGGCTTCGGCCAGGGTCGGATAAATATGGATGGTGCCGAGAATCTTGTTCAGACCAAGACCATGCCGCATCGCCAGCACGTACTCGGCGATCAAGTCACCGGCGTGCTCACCGACGATGGTAACCCCGAGAATCCGGTCCTTGCCCGGGATAGTTAACACCTTGACGAAACCATGCGCTTCGCTGTCCGCGATCGCACGATCGAGCTCATCGATGCCGTACCGGGTTACCTCGTATTCGATACCCTGCTCCCGCGCCTCGGTTTCATTCAGACCTACGCGCGCGATTTCAGGCTCGGTAAAAGTAGCCCAGGGAATAACCGAGTAATCCACCTTGAAACGTTTCACCATGCCAAACAGCGAGTTCACCGAGGTATACCAGGCCTGGTGGGCGGCAACATGGGTAAATTGATATGGCCCGGCGACATCCCCGCAGGCATAAATCGTCGGTATACTGGTCTGCAGATATTCGTTGACTTCAATCGTGCGATTCGGATTAAGTCGCACCCCGAGTTCCTCGAGTCCAAAGCCGCTACTTCGCGGTGACCTGCCTACCGCGACTATGAGCGCGTCGAACTCAACTTCGACTTCGGCACTTTCGCTTTCTGCAAGCAGATAATCCTTACCCTGACGTTTGATAAATCGCTTTGCCGTATGACCGGTTAACAGCCGCACCCCTTCGGCGCTAAATTTCTGTTGCACCAACTCTGAAATTTCCGCATCTTCGCGCAACAATATGCGGGGTAACATTTCTATTTGCGTGACCGCAACGCCAAGGCGGGCAAAGGCCTGGGTTAATTCCGATCCGATCGGTCCACCGCCCAGCACCGCGAGCCTGGACGGCTTGTCACGCAGGTCCCAGAGATTGTCCGAGGTATAGTAGTCGACCTGGTCGATGCCCTCGATCGGGGGCACGAACGGCTGCCCACCGGTGGCCACAACGATATTGCGGGTACGAATCGTGTTGCCATTGACTTCCACGGTCCACGGCGAGGTGATGCGCGCTTCGCCGATAACAATATCGACGCCGAGTCCATTGTAGCGCTCGATCGAATCATGTGGCTCGATTTGCCTGATAACCCTTTGCACTCGTTCCATTACCTCGGCAAAATCAAACTCGGCATCGGCCTGCTTGACGCCGAATTCCCGGCTACGCGCGATATGCGAGAGAAATTTTGCCGAGCGTATTAGCGCCTTGGAGGGGACGCAACCGTAGTTGAGGCAGTCGCCACCCAGCTTGTGTTTCTCGATCAGCGTAACCCTGGCCTTGACGGCAGCCGCGATATAGGCAGTCACCAGTCCGGCCGAACCACCGCCGATTACCACCAGATTGGTATCGAATTGTTCCGGCTTGACAAACCCCTGTAGCGCTTTCCGGTTTGTAATCAGCGCGATGATTTTTTTACCGATAAAGGGCAGCATTGCCAGCAGTAGAAACGACAGCAGAATTTCCCTGCTGAAAATACCACTGGCCGATTCGATCTGTGCTAACTGGGTACCGGCGTTGACGTAAACGACCGTGCCGGCAAACATACCCAGCTGGCTGACCCAGAAAAATGTCCATAAACGCAGCGTGGTCAGACCCATCACCAGGTTGATTACGAAAAACGGGAATGCGGGCACCAGGCGCAAGGCAAACAGGTAAAACGGGCCATCTTTATCGATGCCGTCATTAATCGCCTTGAGCGAGGTTCCAAATCGAGTTTGCACCGCATCCCTGAACAGGTAACGCGATACCAGGAATGCAATCGATGCGCCTATCGTGCTGGCGAACGAAATCAGAATTAATCCCGTAACCAGGCCGAATACCGCGCCACCAGCCAGCGTCAGTACCGTCGCCCCCGGTAGCGATACCCCGGTGATCACGACATACAATACGAAGAAACCAACCATCGTAAGCAACCGGTTTTCAGCGTAGTACTGGTCAATGATTTGCTGCTGGGTTTTGATGTACTCGAGGGTCAGGTACTGATCCAGTTCGAAGTGGAAAAAAATCAACACAATGGCGCCTAACAATCCGAGCAGGATTATTTTTTTCATCTACCAGGTTCCGCTATATCGAGTCGCATATGACGTTGTTATTGATTATTAGTAATGCCAGCGCAATACTCTTCGGCCCATTGCAGGAACTCCTTTTCCGGACCCTCGAAGATTATTTCAGGCATTTTATTTTTAATCTGGTAACGGTACATCGGATCGTAATATTGTTCGAGTAGTATTTTAATCCCGTCATTGAATTCTGCGACGCGGCCATCCCTGAAAAATACTTTCAACGCGTGTTCAAAACATCGTTTCACCTGCTGGTATAACTCCCCGCCCAAACGCTTTTGTATTCGTCCCAGGTTGTCGAGAACAAAAAAACTGAACTCACGCTCGGCAGTTTCACCGTAAGCTCGCTGGTAGGCAGGCCAACTGCCTGATATATAGTCTTCGCTGATGACCTTTATCCGCCTCTCGGTAGCAACCTGCAGGATAGCGCGGGGTGCTTGCAATAAGGCCGCGAAAAGATAGTCAGGCATATTTACCCGTCCGATCCGGCGACCTTCGTCTTCGACAAATATCGGCTTCCCGGGGAAGCGGTCACGGTGTTTGATAAACTCGATTGCGACCTTGTTCTCCCAGTCAATTACCGCGGGTTGCAGATCCAGGGCATCGCGACCAAAAGCTGAACCACGATGATTGGCGATGCCTTCAAAATCGATATGATGACGGATTTTCCGTAATAGCCTGGTTTTACCAACCCCGGTCAAGCCACTGACGCAGACTAACGGCACTTCCGTGGCAGACTGTTTCAGCTCATCGATCAAAAAACGCCGCATCGCCTTGTAACCGCCCTTTACCAGTGGATAGTCAACGCCTTGCTCGCGCAACCATTGCTGGGTAGTTCGAGAGCGCAGGCCGCCGCGAAAGCAGTACAAAAAACCCTGCGGATTTTTTTCACAGTAACCTAGCCAGGCCTTTAAACGCTGTGTGCGGATCTCGGGGGTGGCCAATTCGAGTCCCAGGCGAACCGCTTCATCCTGGCCGGCATGCTTGTAACGGATACCAATCTGTTCTCGTTGCTGATCGTCAAGCAGAGGAATATTGGTGGCGGTCGGAAAAGATCCTTTGCTGAATTCGACTGGTGCGCGCACATCCATCAGCGGCAAGTCCTGCAAAAAAAGCCGCCGGTAGTCACTGGTATTCTCGCGTATCATTGAAGGAATACCAGTGCTAGGACCGATGCCTGATTTCCCAGCAGCGGTGAATTTTCGGGTTTCGCTTAAAGTCTTCCGCAATGGTCGAGTGGGTTATGTCAAGCGCGCTATAGGATTGCTGAGTCGCTTCAGCGAGCTTGAAACCGCGCCGGTTGGTTGAAAACAGCAGTAATCCATCCCGCGCCAGTAGATTCATCGCCAGCCTGATCAAGTCTTCATGATCACGCTGGATATCAAGGGTCTGTTGCATTTTGCTCGAATTGGAAAATGACGGTGGATCGAAGAATATCAAATCATAGGCTTGCTGCAATGCAAACCGTTCCGGTTTATTGAGCAGTTCGACGATATCGGCGCGCAAAAACTGGTAGCGTATCTCGTCATCCAATCCATTCAGTAAATGATTCTCGCGTGCCCACTTCAGATAGGTGGCCGACAGGTCGATATTGAGAACCGAGCTGGCACCGCCAAGGCCTGCCTGCACTCCGACAGCACCGGTGTAACAGAATAGATTGAGCACCGATTTTCCGGCTGAGCGCTGGTAAACTAATTCACGCGTAATGCGATGGTCGAGAAATAGCCCCGAATCAAGATAGTCACTAAGGTTGATCAGCAATGACGCCTCGCCTTCTCGCACCTGGTAAAACTCGTTCCTGTTACCCTGTTTTTGGTACTGACCGGGACCACGTTGACGACTCCGGGTTTTACAGAACAACCGGTCATCGGGAATCGAGAACAGCTCCCTGACAACGTCCGCCGCGACGCCGATTCGATACTCCGCCGTATCAGCCTCTATTGTTGCAGGAGCCTGGTACTCCTGCAGGTGGTACCATTCAATCTCGGGCGCGATCTCACTCTGGTAGCGATCCAGTGCAAACGCAAACTCCGGTAAATCCGCATCGTAAATCCGGTAACAACTGATGTTATTGCGCCTGGCCCAGCGTTGCAGGTGCCGTGCATTTTTGGCCAGCCGGTTGCGTAATGGCAAAGCAATTTCATCGGTTATAACACTGACCACCGGGGTAACATTCTCCGCTTCGTTATCGCCTACGGTAGAAAATATCGCAAACAGGCATTCGAGCGGGCCATTCTTAACCTCCTTGCGACTGATCCGTTTCAACTTCAAGCGATGCAACAGATCCGGATTAGCTGAAATTATCGCCAGGCTGGCAGGGGCCAGACGCTGTACCGCATTACCCAGATCAGCATAGATCCCACCCAGATCCTGTTCACCCTGCAGACGCCGTCCCCAGGGTGGGTTGCAAATGACCAGGGTGTCACCCTGCGCCGGGGGTACTACCAGCTCGCCAACCTGTTGATGAGAAAATTCGATCATACTATCAACCTGAGCACGCACTGCGTTGGCCCGGGCGATTTCCAGCGCGCCAGCGTCGTAATCACTGGCAAATATAATGGCCTCGGCCTGGATCTCGATCGCCTGTCGCGCCTGATCGATACAGGCTTGCCACAATTCCTGCTGGTGCAGTCGCCACTTGTTAAAGCCGAAGTAACTACGTTGCAGCCCGGGAGCAATGTTAGCGGCCATCATCGCAGCCTCGATAGCAAAGGTACCTGAGCCACACATGGGATCGACCAGGCGCCTCGCAGAGTCTTTGTGCTGGTCCCACCAGCCGGCCTGCACCAACAACGCTGCCGCAAGGTGCTCCTTTAGTGGTGCGCCCGAATGTTGCAGGCGATAACCACGTCGATGCAGACTTTCACCGGACAAATCCAGGCTGATGTTCGCCTGGTTATGGTGAATGTTGATATGCACCTGAAAATCCGGTTGCTTTTTTTCGACCACGGGCCGGCTGCCACAGTTTTCGCGAAACTGATCGACAATCGCGTCCTTCGCCTTGAGCGCGATAAAATGCGTATGATCCAGCTTCGAACGCGATGCAGTCGCTGAGACTGCAATGCTGTCGCGCGCGTTGAGATGGGCACCCCAGTCAATTTGATAAACTGCCTGATACAACTGGGTTTCATCCTCGACCTGCGCCCTGCCCAGTTCGCAAAAAACCCGATTCGCAAGTCGGGAATGCAGACACACGCGGTATACGGCTTCAATACCTGCGCTGATCTCGACCCCACCATACTTTTTTGCCAAAGTAGCGCTGGATGAACCCAGGATGTCGCGGAGTTCATGAAACAAAAGGGTTTCGAAGCCCTTATGGCCGGTGATGAATAATTTGAGATTTTGCATTGATCGTAGTTTCGAGGGTGCCGCCAGGGTTCAATCTTACGCCTTCTGTCAGAAAACTGCTGGAAAACGAATTTTTATGAAAATAGTCGCAGGAAATTGGTGAAGTTTTCGCCTATATTCTATTTATTAAATCCTTAAAAGCCGTTCGTAATGACACGCCCAGTCCCAAATCAAAACCCTGACTCGATATCTGGTGAAGATGTCTTTGTGGAAATCACCAGTCTCAGTAAGAAATTGATAACTGAAATGCTGGTGCGGATGATCGAAAGCGCCGTGGATTATCACAGCTGGAGCCTCTCGGATCAAGACGGTGCCCGCATGATCAAGCTGGTCAAGCACAAGCAACGCATCATCTGTTCATCCTTTTCATTTCAGCTCAACAAGCACTTTGCCGAATTCAAATCCGACAATGAATCCGTGTCGCGGGAAAAAGGAGCGCGTGACTGGCAAATACTGGGCCTGGGCGCGAATGGAACTGCTGAAACCGATGTCTTGCAGGAAATCACGACCCGTTACAACGATGCTTTCAAGGAATTTGATCAAACCATCCTGAAACGGCTGCAGGCTTGCATAAAGCGACCCCGTGCGAGTATTTATGAAAACCCGTTACAGGTGAAAAGACTGTGCGAGTCTTTTCAATACGCGATCGACAGCCTCAACCTGGAAGTTAACTACAAAATTGCCCTCTACCACCTGTTTGCCGATCGTTTTATCGAGTCACTTGGCCCGCTGTATCGTCGAATCGACCGCGCATTGATCGACCATGGAATGCTCGCGGAGATTCCCACTGCCAGTATCCACCTGCGTACCAGCGACGGTTTGAGTGAGTCAAGTGCACCATCGACGATCAAACTGGATCAAACTGCCTGCCAGTTAATAGTGTTACAGCGTTACAAGGAAAAATCGCGCGCCCAGTCCAGCCAGTACAAGAACCTGTTTCCAGAACTGAAGCAGCACTTTGCCTCCTTCGGGCTGGATGAGTACGACGAACATATCGATCAGCTCAACCTGATGTTTAAGCTGATTTTTGAAGATGAAGATCTCCCCTTACCTGTCAAACAGCAACTGGCGCGGCTGCAAATTTATGTTTTTATTACGGCTATCCAGGAAGATGGTTTCCTGCGCCGTTCCAGCAACCCGGCGCGACGCCTGCTGGATGGCATCATCAGCAGTGAAGTCGAAATCGCAAAAGGTAGCAATCCGGAGTTCTCCGGAATCCAGTTTATTCGTGAACATATCGACGATCTTACGAGCCGCGGATTTATTACTGTCGATAGCTATAGCGAAATGCTCGAAGACTACAAGGTCCATTTAAAGGAACATGAAATCGCTATTCGCAAAGCGCGCAAACTGGAGGCAACCAGAAAAGTATTACCCCTGGTCAAATCCAGGCTTTCCGAGATCGCGCAACCCTTGAGAATCCAGGGGACTCCGCTGATCCTGTTCGAAAAAGTCTGGCTGCCGCTGATGGTACAGATCGCACTGCAGCAGGGGATGGACTCTGACCCCTGGCACAAAACCGTCGCGATGGTACAGAAACAGGTCTGGTCGCTAATCCCCAAATCCACCCTGGAAGAACAGGAGGAGCTGCAAATAGCGTTGCCGAATGTAGCCCACTCGTTGCACCGCGCGATGCGCAGTCTCAAACTGGCCGAATCCTTGCAGCAATCCTTACGCGATTATCTGAAGCTCGAACAGCAGGACGTAGTCGAGAAAACAGCTCGCAATATCATCGAAGCCAAGCGCAAAACCCGCTCATTATCAGCACAGTCCTTCGACACCATGGAAGACAGCACCGAGTTTGATGCCATGATGCAAACGGGTGTATTTCAGATTCCAACAGATATGCTCGAAGCGTTCAATGCGGTAAAACCCGAAAAACCCAAGAAGATCAACCAGGTCGACTCGCTCTCTATCGGCGAATGGGTCAATATCATGCAGGGTGGACAAAAGCAGATGGCTAAGGTGGCCTGGAAATCGGAAGACGCCAGCCTGTTTATTTTCGTCGATCGCGACGGCAAGCGGATTTGCGAAGTCGATGCGCATAAACTGGAAGAACAGTTTGAATCGGGTGATGTATCCCTGATTGATGCGGGTTCGACGGACTCAGAAAAGACCCAGTTCAGCTTTATGAAATCTTTTTAGGTCGAACCTGAAACTATACGCCAAGCAACAGTCTCGCCGGATCTTCCAGAACATTCTTGATTGTCACCAGGAACTGTACCGCTTCCTTGCCATCGATAATACGATGATCATAGGTCAATGCCAGGTACATCATCGGGCGCACCACTATTTCACCGTCGACTACCACCGGGCGCTGCTGTATTGAATGCATGCCCAGGATTGCTGACTGTGGTGGATTCAAAATCGGAGTAGAAAGCATCGAACCAAAGATACCACCATTGGTAATGCTAAAGGTTCCCCCGGTTAACTCCTCGATACCAAGCTTGCCGGCTTGTGCCCGCGTACCCATGTCCCGAATCGCGTTTTCAATGTCGGCATAACTCATCTGGTCGGCATCACGCAAGATCGGAACCACCAGTCCACGCTCAGAACTGACGGCGATGCCGATGTCGAAATAGTCATGGTAGACGATGTCGTCGCCGTCAATCGACGCGTTAACCGCGGGAAAGCGTTTCAGCGCTTCCACTGCGGCACTGGTAAAGAAAGACATCATGCCGAGTTTGACGCCATGTGTTTTTTCGAACATATCCCTGTATTGCGCGCGCGCATCCATCATCGGCTTTAGATTGACTTCATTAAAAGTCGTCAACAGCGCCGCGGTGTTTTGCGCCTGCTTGAGGCGCTCGGCAATTTTTGCGCGTAAGCGGCTCATTGGCACTCGGCGATCGTTACGACCGGCAACGGGGAGTGCTGCTGCGACCGGGGCCGCTGCGGGCGGGGCTTCAGCTGGCGGTGCTTTCGCTTTCGCGGGCGCAGCCTGCTGTTGCAGATGCAACTCGACGTCCTTCTTTAATATCGCACCTTTCTTGCCAGTACCCTGAATTTCGTCACCGCTGAGATCATTTTCATTGAGTAATTTACGCACCGCCGGACTTGCCCGGTTTGCGGCTGCAGAATCTTCGACGGGTGTCGCGTCATCCGCCCCCGTTGCCGCCGCCTCGGTATTTATCACCCCAAGCACCTCGCCATCCTTGACCGTGTCGCCTGAAGCAAATGCGATGGATTCTATCACGCCGGCTTTCTGCGCAACGATCTCCAGTACAACCTTGTCGGTTTCCAGATCGACGATGTTTTCGTCGACGGCAACACTGTCACCTACCTGTTTATGCCAGTCACCCAGAGTTCCCTCGGTTACCGACTCGGGTAATACGGGTACCTTGATTTCTACCTGCATTGTCTGCTCCAGTGTTTTCTATTTTTTAAATTAATCGAGTTTGTCCGAGTAACCGGCTTCGAATGCTTCCTTGACCAGCTGGGTTTCCTGTTTCTGATGCAAGGACATATAACCGACCGCAGGTGAAGCGGCCGAGATCCGACCCGAGTACTGTACCTGCAGCGGCGCAAAAATTTCGTTCAACCGACTCTTGAATTCGCGGAACATACCCTGGTTACGCGGCTCGTCCTGGCACCAGACAACATTTTTCAACGCCGGGTAACGCGCATGTATCGCGTTCAGATCAAGCTTGGGAAAAGGATACAACTGCTCTATCCTGACGATCGCTGTACTGTGATCATATTGCTGTTCGCGGGTTTGGTACAGCTTGTAGTAAATTTTTCCGCTGCATAGTACCAGTCGGGTCACACCGGCATCGTCGATATCGTCAATCTCCGGAATCACCTTCATGAATTCGCCTTTGCTATAGGCGCTAAGCGGAGACACGGCCAGCTCGTGGCGCAGCAGGCTCTTGGGGCTCATCACTATCAGCGGCTTGCGGAAACCGCAGTTCATCTGGCTGCGTAACAGGTGGAAAACCTGGGCGGGCAGAGTTGGCTGTACCACTCGCATGTTGTGCTGCGCGCAAAGCTCCAGATAACGTTCGATACGGGCCGACGAGTGTTCCGGTCCCTGGCCCTCATAGCCATGCGGCAACAGCATGACCAGGCCACTGAGCCGACCCCACTTCATTTCGCCCGAACTGATAAACTGATCGATAACCACTTGCGCGCCGTTGGCGAAATCACCAAACTGGGCTTCCCAGATAACGAGGGTTTTCGGGTCGGTCGAAGAGTAGCCGTATTCAAAGCCCAGTACCGCTTCTTCGGATAAAAACGAATTGATAACTTCGAAACGAGGCTGATTCTCGGACAAGAATTTAAGCGGCTTGTAAATCTCGCCGGTTTTTTGATCATGCAGGGCCGCGTGGCGATGGAAAAAGGTACCACGTTCGCTATCCTGACCTGACAGGCGGATTGAGTAACCATCGTCCAGTATCGTCGCGTAGGCAAGATTTTCCGCAAAACCCCAGTCTCCCGGGAGTTTGCCATCGATCATCTGCTGGCGATTCTCCATGATTTTTGCGACTCGAGGGTGCAGCGTGAAGTCTTGCGGCAGGTTCAGGATACTTTGTCCGAGCTGTTTAATCTTTTTGGCTGCAACCCTGGTACCGGAAGAGGCATTGACATCACCGTCCTGTAAACCGGCCCAGTCGCGTGCCGCAGTCGGCTCAAGACCGGAAATGACATTCAACGCAACCGCACCGCCCTCGTCCAGCGCGCGGCGATAATCGGCGATCATTTCATCGATCTTTTCCCGCGTCGTAAAACCTTCATCGATCAATCGCTGCGCGTGCAGCTCGGCCAGCCGCGGATGTTTTCGAATCGCTTCGTACATCAACGGTTGTGTAACAGCAGGTTCATCGGCTTCGTTGTGTCCGTAACGGCGATAGCAAACCATGTCGATAACCACGTCCTGCTTGAAAGTCTCCCGATACTTGACCGCAATTTCAGCGATAAATACACAGGCCTCGGGATCGTCGCCATTGACGTGAAAAATCGGCGCCTGCACCATGCGGGCAACCTCGGTGCAGTAAACCGAAGAACGCATATCACGCGGATTACTGGTGGTGAAGCCGATCTGGTTATTGACAATGATGTGGATCGTGCCGCCGGTCTTGTATCCCCGCGTCTGGCACATGTTGAAGGTTTCCATCACCACGCCCTGGCCGGCGAACGCTGAATCGCCGTGGATCAGGACTGGCAATACATCGTTGGTGGTGCGGTCGGTCAAGCGGCGTTGGCGGGCTCGCACCGAACCTTCTACCACCGGGTCGACTATCTCCAGATGTGACGGGTTAAACGCCAACGCCAGGTGCATGGGCCCTGAATCGGTGTATATATCCGACGAAAAACCCTGGTGATACTTGACATCGTGGTTATAGCGCTCATCGAGATCGACATTACCCTCGAACTCGTCGAACAGGTCGCTGGGCATTTTACCGAAGATGTTGGTGAGTACATTCAAACGCCCGCGATGCGCCATACCTATAACGACTTCATGGGTACTGGTAACGCCAGCCTGTTGCACGACGCGATCGACAATCGGTATCAATGCCTCACCACCTTCCAGTGAAAACCTTTTTTGTCCGATATAACGCGTGTGCAGGTACTTCTCCAGATTCTCTGCTGCGATGATTCGATCGAGAATTCTATTGCGCCGACCTTCGCGGAAATTGGGAGTCGCCAGTGAGGTTTCGATCTGCACCTGGATCCAGCGTTTCTGCGAACGATCCTCGATATGCATGTATTCGGAACCAATAGCGCCGCAATAGGTCTTTTCGAGGCGTTCGATAATTTCCCGCAGTGGTGCATCCTCAACCCCGAACAATGAGCCGGTGTTAAATACGGTGTCCAGATCAGCTTCGCTAAGGTCATTCCCGGCCAGGGTCATCTCCTTGACTTCGGATAACGGGTTCAGGGAGAGCGGGTCGAGCCGTGCCCTCTGGTGGCCCTTGACGCGGTAAGCGTTGATCAACTGCAGTATTCTGACTTGCTTGGCATCATGCTGATGTAATTCGCCGCCGCTGATTCCGTTGCCGGCCTTTTTGTTGCGCACCGCGGTTTTCATTTGCGCCTGAATTTCGAGATGATCCTGGTCCGCAGTCAGTTCGCCGTTTCTTAGTTCGGCAAACCAGTTTCGCCAGTTTTCATCGACGTCATTCTCATCTTTCAGATATCTTGAGTAGAGTTCCTCGATGAATGCAGCATTACTCCCGTGGAGATAACTTTGTTGCTGCATTTTTTTCATGCTCATGGCTGCTTACCTGTTGGCTGATTTGTCGGTCGGTGTAGCGGTTGTTATTCGCTACATAATAGCCGAAGTTCAAATATTATTAAGCAAATAATTTAATCGGCTTACACAGCGAAGAAACTGCACAATTGGCAATATCGGCAGTTGTCCCGATTCCAGGTTAAATGAAGCTGTTTTCTATTTCGTAAGCGCTGTTAGAATACGCACAACTCAATCTGGACTGGCCGTATGGCGCAATATATTTATACCATGAGCGGAGTCGGCAAAGTGGTGCCCCCGCAAACAGAAATCCTGAAGAATATTTCGCTCAATTTTTTCCCGGGAGCGAAGATCGGGGTACTTGGCTATAACGGTGCGGGCAAGTCAACCCTGCTGCGTATCATGGCCGGTGTCGATACCGAGCACACCGGGGAAGCACGCCCGCAGACGGGCATCAAGATCGGTTACCTGGCGCAGGAACCTGCGCTTGATGACAGTCTCGACGTGCGCGGCAACGTTGAACTGGGGGTTGCGGAACACAAATCGTTACTCGATCAGTTCAACGAAATCAACATGAAGTTTGCCGAACCCATGTCTGATGATGAAATGAACGACTTGCTCGCACAACAGGCGCAGCTGCAGGAAAAGATCGACGCGGCCGGCGCCTGGGACCTTGAGCGCAAGCTCGATGTTGCCGCAGACGCCCTGCGCCTGCCCCCCTGGGACGCGCCGGTAGAACATTTGTCCGGTGGTGAAAAACGGCGCGTGGCGCTTTGTCGTCTGCTGCTGTCAAATCCCGATATGCTGATCCTGGATGAACCGACCAACCATCTTGACGCCGAATCAGTAGCCTGGCTGGAGCGTTTTTTACAGGACTATCCCGGCACCGTGGTAGCGGTTACCCACGACCGCTACTTTCTCGACAATGTTGCCGGCTGGATTCTTGAGCTCGATCGCGGGCACGGGATTCCCTGGGAAGGCAACTATTCTTCCTGGCTAGAGCAAAAACAAAAACGGCTGGAGCATGAAGAACGCTCCGAAAAAGCGCGTCAGAAATCGATGCAGGCTGAACTCGAATGGGTACACGCCAATCCCAAAGGTCGCCAGTCGAAAAGCAAGGCCCGCCTGAAAAGATTCGAGGAATTATCTTCGCAGGAATACCAGAAGCGCTCTGAAACCCAGGAGCTTTACATTCCGCCCGGGCCACGTCTCGGTGACGTCGTCGTCGAAATCGAAAATGGCAAAAAATCCTATGGCGACAAACTGCTCTATCAAAATCTGGAATTCAAACTCCCACGGGGCGGTATCGTCGGAATCATCGGACCCAACGGCGCGGGTAAAACGACTTTGTTTCGCATCATGGTTGGCCAGGAAACGCTGGACGAAGGTTCGATAAAAATCGGGGATACGGTAAGAATCGCATACGTCGATCAATCGCGCGACGATCTCGACGGAAGCAAGACCGTCTGGGAAGAGTTGTCCGACGGGCTCGACAACATCGTGGTCGGTAATTACGAAGTACCCTCGCGCGCCTACGTATCGCGCTTTAATTTCCGCGGCGCGGCACAACAAAAGTTTGTCAAGGATCTGTCCGGAGGTGAACGCAACCGCCTGCACCTGGCGAAGTTACTCAAGAGCGGCGGTAATCTGATATTGCTGGACGAACCGACTAACGATCTCGACGTCGAAACCCTGCGCGCGCTGGAAGAGGCAATTCTCGATTTTCCCGGTAGCGTGGTAGTCATTTCACACGATCGCTGGTTTCTCGACCGCATCGCGACCCATATCATTGCGTTTGAAGGCAACAGCGAAGTCTACACTTACGAGGGCAATTACTCCGAGTATGAATCGCATCGCAAACAACGCATGGGACATGACGCCGATCAGCCACACCGAATCAAATATAAAAAGCTTGAAGTCTGATGTCCGATACCGAAAAACTTTTTAAACGTCTCGACGCTCTGCTCGACCGGGTTGAAAAAATTCTTCCCGGACCAGGCGAAATAAGAACTGAACCCGGCTATTCCGCCTATCGCTGGGCTATCCATGGCCTGGAAGGAATTTCACAGTTTGATCGGGTCGACAAGGCTGAATTATTACACCTCGACCGGCAACAAAACCTGTTGTTTCGCAACACTACCCAGTTCCTGGACGGCAAGATTGCCAACAACGCACTGTTGTGGGGTGCACGTGGTACCGGCAAGTCTTCGCTGATCAAGGCGCAGTTGAGCGAATTCCAGGATCAGGGGCTGTGCATCGTCGAAATTCCCAAGCTGGCCACCGGCGAACTGTTCGAAATCATCCGCACCCTGGCCAGCGATGGTCGTAAATTTATCGTCTATCTGGACGACCTGTCCTTTGAAGCCAACGATGACTCCTACAAGGCGCTGAAGGCCTGTCTCGAGGGTTCATTGCAACCGCAGCCCGATAACGTCATCATTTATGCGACCTCGAATCGACGCCACCTGATGCCCGAATCGATGCAGGACAACCTCGACAGTACCATGGTCGACGGCCAGCTACACCCCAGTGACAGCATCGAGGAAAAAATCTCGCTGTCCGATCGCTTCGGGCTGTGGCTGTCGTTTCACCCCTTCACCCAGGACCAGTACCTGGCAGTGGTCGAGCAAACCCTGCATGCGCGGAAACTGAAAATGA
>Ga0265309_10000604_pt1 | contig 14636 bp, 9 predicted proteins | sample Helome_FD_192492 | JGI IMG/M metagenome (GOLD analysis project Ga0265309, IMG submission 192492) | Marine sediment microbial communities from subtidal zone of North Sea - Hel_20160524 (Illumina Assembly) | ecosystem: Environmental > Aquatic > Marine > Subtidal zone > Sediment ...
GCCCTATATGATCGCAGATAATTGGTTGTTGAGCTATGGGACGATCAAGGGAATAGGGCGCGTATTAAATGGCATGAACCGCAGAACTCAAAACAGGAGCAAGATGCAATTTGCCATAATAGATCTTGAGGCACATTATGAAGATTTTGAAAAGGAATTCACATTGCTTTTCGAAGAATTAATTATCTTTTCGCGTCAAAAAATAAAGTCTTTATGAAATATTTATTTCCCGTCTTACTACTATTCTTATTCATTGATTGCAAACCTTCACCAGCTACGCCAACAGGTGAAGTTGCTGAGAATGCCATGGTTGTATCTGCGCGTAAAGAAGCCTCTAAAATAGGTGTTGAGATCCTCAGGAAGGGAGGAAATGCCTTTGATGCTATGGTGGGAACAGACCTGGCGCTTGCTGTGGCCTATCCATTTGCCGGGAATTTAGGAGGCGGTGGCTTTATGGTCTACAGACAAAGTAATGGAGATGTCGGTGCCCTGGATTATCGCGAAAAGGCCCCATTGTCAGCCCATCGGGATATGTACCTGGATAGCACAGGAAATGTGATCCCTGATATGAGTACTGTTGGCGCTACTGCGGTGGCAGTTCCGGGAACCCTGGCCGGATTGTTCGAAGTCCATGAAAAATTTGGAACCCTTCCTATTGAAGAGATCATAGCCCCAGTGATCGATCTGGTCGAACAAGGGGTAGAAGTAACTGAAAAGCAGGCAAACCGACTGGAATATTATCGGGATCAGATCATGAAGGTAAATGGGGATAATACACTCTTTTACACCAGTTGTGCTGCGGGAGATACCCTGCGTTATCCTGCACTTGCCAATACCTTAAGACGAATTGCCAAAAATGGCAGAGATGAGTTTTATAAGGGAGAAACGGCAAAGATCCTGGCCAAATTCATTCAGGATAAAGGAGGATTTGTGACTGAAGAAGACCTGGCCGCTTATGAGGCCCAATGGAGACAGCCAATCATATTCACCTATAAAGATCTTAAAATCATATCCATGAGTCCGCCTAGTAGTGGTGGGGTTACTATGAACCAGATATTTAAGATGATCGAACCCCATGATATAGGCAAATACGATCACAATTCTCCCGAGGCTGTGCAGTTGCTTACCGAAGCTTTTAGAAGATCATATGCCGACCGCAATTATTATCTGGGTGATCCCGATTTTGTAGATATACCTTTAGACGTGCTTTTATCCGGAGCTTATTTAAAGGAACGCATGGAATCTTTTTCCTGGGATCAGGCAACATTATCATCTGAAGTATCTCATGGGGAAGTGCTCATTGCCGAAAGTATGGAAACTACCCACTACTCTATTGTTGACCAGTTTGGAAATGCCGTGTCTGTAACAACAACTTTAAATGGCGCCTATGGATCCAAACTTTACTGCGATGAATTAGGTTTCTTCTTGAATAATGAAATGGATGATTTTAGTGCCAAGCCAGGTGTACCAAATATGTTCGGACTAACAGGTGCCGAGGCAAATAGCATTGCTGCTGAAAAGCGAATGCTTAGTTCTATGACGCCAACCATTGTAGAGAAGGATGGCAATCTATGGTTAGTTGTCGGTACGCCAGGAGGGTCAACGATCATCACAGCGGTCGCTCAGACGATTCTAAATGCATATGAATTCAATCAAAGTATGCAGGAAGCCGTTAATGCCCCTCGCTTTCACCATCAATGGCTTCCGGATATGATCATTTTTGAACCCGGCGGTTTTTCTGATGATATTAAAGAACAATTGAAGTCAAAAGGATACCAGATCAATGAAGACAGAACACCGGTTATTGGCAAGGTAGATGCGATCAGAGTCCTTCCTGACGGACGCTTAGAAGGCGGTGCAGACCCAAGGGGAGACGATACCGCTGCAGGCTATTAGTGCTATAACTCAGATAATCCATACTCGTTCAGAACAACTTGCCAGCTTTGGCTTTCAATGACCTCCAGGATTATTTGGGATACTTCCTGTTCCAGAGAGTCGCGTTGCTTTGGCAGCCCGAATGCATAGGACTGAAGATCAAATTTTAGAGGTAGGATGGAAATTTCACTCAAGGAAGGATCCTGAGCGATCCTGTACTTCATAATAGGCTCATCATAAATAAAGGCATCCAGTTCACCATCTCGCAGGGCATATACTCCCGGTATAACCCCATCGTAAAGCTTGACATTTTTAAAGAAATGAGTGCGTAGAAAGCCATCCGTACTTGTATTATTGACTGTGCCCACCGCTTGATCCTTAAAGGACTTAAAGGAATCGTCCGCACTGCTAAGCTGATTTACAGTCAGACTTGATGCAATACTTGCTGTTAACCCAGAAATAAACAATAAACCTGTAAACATCAAGAACAAGGCAGTGAACTTGCCCCAGGTACTTTTAGGGGATTTGTCGCCATAGCCCACTGTGGTCAGCGTAACCATAGACCACCACAAGCCGTCCCACACCCCTCGGTAAGTCTCCCGGAATTCCGGGTTATTCTTTCTTTCAAAATACCAGCCCGCTAATCCGAAAATGATAATGATAAGTGCCAGGGCAAGGAAGCCTCTTAGAAAATTGCGATTTAAAAAGCCACGTACGAATGCCAATAATTTTTGAAGCGAACTTTGTTCGGCTATTGCTACAGTAGCATTGGATGCATAATAGGACTCTGTAAATTCTATGTTTTTGTGGCGTTCAGCAGTAATGGTCAGGGGATTTATACTCAGATCTATGGTCCCAGTTCTCAATGCATCAAGCATTTCGGCAAAATCCATTTCTTTTAGCTCGTAAGGCTGGTTAAGCCCGTCGGACACCTTTTGCCAAAGCCAGATATTAATCCCTTGTAATTCTTGACCCTCGTTCTGGATGATAAAAGGTGGAGATGAGGTATACCCAACAATCAACGTATCTTTTGAGTTTTGTGCAAAAGTGAGAATGGGTATCAAAAAGAGGAAAAGAGCACGTATACTTCGCATACTATATTCAAGGTTTGGCCCCTAAATATACAATATATGATAAAGGAAAACAGGAGGGCAGAAATCTACCGACCTACTTAGCTATCTGACGTTTGAGATCTTCCATGGATTGCTGCAATTGTTTTAGCAATCCCTTTTCAGTACTGGCATCTACACCAAATGTTAGCTTACTGCTAACCTCCCAAATTTCCTGGACCTTATGAGGTTCAATATCATAAGGTGGATAATTCTCATTGAGGGAGATCAGGACAATATGTTGCGAATTCGGAGATTTCTCTACTTTTTTCACAAGGACAGCATCATCCAATACAATGACATAGATTTTATTAGGACTTACTTCATCAAAGGATTCCATGGCCCTGGCCAGTACCCATTCCTTGGGTTTGAGATTAGGAAGCATGCTATCCCCTTCTACCTGAAAACCTCTGTATGAAGCATTCCTGAATTCCGGTAAGGGAAGGTCAAAGGCCGGAAGTTGTTCATACCAGCTCGTATCCTGAATATTCTGAGGATACCCTGCTGCTGCCTTGGCATTCACAAGGACAATGTTTTCATTCTCAGCAGAATTTACGGTTACCACTTTGGGGATAACACTTACTTTGGAGGTGTTCAGGTATTGTTGTGAACTTTCCCCGAATAACCAAAGCGGGTTGATCTTAAATTGTTTGAGAAGCTCTGCGACTACTTTTCCCGATAATTTGGTCCTGCCCCTTTCTATATCAGCAGTAGTATTTGATATGCCTAATAAATTGGCAAATTCGGCCTGGGTATGTCCAAGTGAGCGCCGTAGTTCACTGAATCTTTGTAAGGTGATATCGTTTTCCATAAAGAGTAATTACTCGTTTTTTCATTAGGAACATTAGGTTCTCTTTGCTTCAAAGATACATAATTAGGAATATTTCCAAAAATAATAATGGATTATTTCCATATTTAGGAATTATTCCATATTTTTGGAAAAAATACAACTATGGGCATTTCAGAATTACAGCAGGCTTTACATTCAGTAGCCATAAAAGGAAGTTTAGATTCCTTCAGGTATCGGGAAATTGATAATAGAGCAACTATGGCTCGCACTACTGCCCGCACTACCCTTGTGCCTACAAAAGAAAATGGCCTTCAACTAACATTATTTTAAACGTATGAAAACACTTCAACACATAACGTATGACGGTTCCTTTAATGGCTTCCTCAGTGTTGTCTTCACTATATTTCAACAAGAGGAATGTCCTTTAGGGATCAAATCGAAAAATGGGGAAGACCAGGTTCTTTTTCCCAGCGAACAGTATATTGAAACCGATCTGGGTAAGGCCAGACGTGTTTGGAGAAGTCTGGAAAGGAAAAGCAGCAATACTGTAAAAGGCATATACTTCGCTTTTTTAAGTGAACAAAAAGATATCGAACTGCTTTTGTTTCGCTATATCAAGTCTATCTTTTCCAGTTCACCTAAAAATTCGGCATTTGACCCCAGGGAGAAGTCCAGGATCTTTCAATTGGCTCAAAATGTGGCTAAAGAAAAACAGCGTATAGAAACATTTACACATCTATCTGAATGCAAAACAGGCTTGCTAAAAGGAGACATTCAGCCTAAATACAACGTGCTTCCTTTAATTTCAAAGCATTTCAAATCCCAATACGGGAACCATCCATGGATGATCACAGATACTAAAAGAGATTTGATTCTTTCTTATGACGGTTTGTACCTGGGGTTCCAGCCCTATCACAAGGTTCAGGCTCATGGCCTCAAAGAACTGAAACAGCCTTTTGCGTCGTTACACACTGGACAGAAAATAGCGGTTTGAGCTTAAATCTGGCAGGACGACTTTTATTGTAATTAGTTATTTAGGACACTAAGGTTGCTTCGCTTTTAGATGCCAAAAGCGTACCTTTGCACTTTTGCGCTTTTGGCATGATCAATTTCGAGGAAAACATAGAAGTTAAAGGGGCTCGCGTCCATAATTTAAAGAATATTGACGTGAGTATTCCACGGGAAAAATTGGTGGTCATCACCGGTTTATCCGGAAGTGGAAAATCTTCTTTGGCATTCGATACGATCTATGCCGAGGGTCAGCGCCGTTACATAGAAACATTCTCTGCATACGCCCGGCAATTTCTCGGGGGATTGGAAAGACCGGATGTAGATAAGATCGATGGTTTATCTCCTGTCATTGCCATTGAACAGAAAACTACTTCCAAATCACCTCGCTCCACCGTAGGTACGATCACTGAGATCTATGATTTCTTACGACTACTTTTTGCCAGAACTGCAGATGCCTACAGCTATGTGACTGGCCAGAAAATGGTAAGCTATAGCGATGAACAGATACAGGACTTGATCCTGGAATCATATACCGGGAAAAGGATCAATATACTCTCCCCCGTAATTAGATCCAGAAAAGGACATTATCGCGAACTCTTTGATCAAATTGCCAAACAAGGCTTTGTGAAAGTGCGCGTTAACGGTGAAATACAAGACCTGGTTAAAGGCATGCGATTGGATCGATATAAGACCCATGATATAGAGATCGTCATTGACAGGTTGGCTGTAAACAAGAAGGAGGACATTGTTAAACGCTTGTCTGAATCCATTAAAACGGCCATGTATCACGGGGATAATGTGTTAATGGTATTGGAAGAAGGAGACCCAATTCCAAGATATTTTAGCAGGGATCTGATGTGCCCTGTCTCGGGGATCTCCTACCCCAGTCCGGAACCCAATACCTTTTCATTCAATAGTCCGAAAGGCATGTGTCCTTCATGTCATGGTCTGGGACATGTATTCCAGGTCAACGAATATAAGATCATCCCCGATAAAGAAGTGTCCATTCATGCCGGCGGCATAGCCCCCTTGGGTGAATTCAAGAAATCCTGGGCTTTTAAACAATTGGAAACCATTGGACAGCGATACCACTTCAGTTTGAACGATCCCATAAGTGCCATTCCTGAAGAGGCTATGGAAGTGATCCTGCATGGTGGAGAAGAACAATTTGAAGTTGATTCTAAAACACTTGGCGTATCCAGATCCTATAAGATCGATTACGAAGGGATTTCAAATTTTATCCAACAGCAATATCAGAACGCAGATTCTACTGCCATTAAACGTTGGGCAAAAGGATATATGGATAAAAAGAATTGCCCTGAATGCGAAGGAGCCAGGCTTCGCAAAGAGTCCCTCTATTTTAAAATCAACGAGCGGAATATTGCAGAACTTGCCCAAATGGATATCGAAGAATTAGCCGCTTTCTTTGATACCTTACTAGATTCACTAAATGCGTCCCAGCAAAAAATAGCAGAAGAAATAATTAAAGAACTTAGCACCCGTATCAAGTTTTTAATGGATGTGGGTTTGACATATTTATCCCTGGACCGAAGCTCTAAATCGCTTTCGGGAGGCGAAGCACAGCGAATCAGACTGGCCACCCAGATCGGGTCTCAATTGGTTGGCGTGCTTTACATACTGGATGAACCCAGTATTGGCCTACATCAAAGGGATAATCACCGGTTAATCCAGGCCCTGGAAAATTTACGGGATATAGGAAATTCCGTCATCGTTGTTGAACATGACAAGGACATGATCCTACATGCAGATCATATTATTGATATTGGACCCGAGGCCGGAAAGCACGGAGGCGAGATCATTTCTGAAGGCCCCCCAAAAATCCTTTCTCAATCGCGCACCCTAACTGCCGATTATATCTCGGGAGTTAAAAACATTCCGACACCGACGAGCAGAAGAAAAGGAAACGGTAAGAAAATAATCTTGAGTGGTTGCAGTGGTAATAATTTGAAGGATGTAACCCTGAGGGTACCGCTTGGCAAAATGATCGGGGTAACTGGTGTGTCCGGGAGTGGGAAATCAACTTTAATAAATGAAACCCTCTACCCTATTATGAATGCTCATTATTTTAATGGGGTAAAGCAACCTTTGCCTTATGATAAGATCAATGGATTAGAGCATTTGGATAAAGTAATAGACATAAATCAATCCCCCATCGGTCGGACGCCCAGATCCAATCCGGCTACATACACGGGGGTTTTTAGCGAAATCAGGAACTTATTCTCAAGAACGCCTGAGGCGGCCATCAGAGGTTATAAACCAGGTAGATTCAGCTTTAATGTCAAAGCGGGTCGATGTGAGACCTGCCAGGGCGGCGGACTGCGCGTAATTGAAATGAATTTCCTCCCTGATGTCTATGTTGAATGCGAAACATGCTATGGTAAACGTTTTAATAGGGAAACCCTTGAGATCCGTTATAAAGGAAAGTCCATCTCAGATGTTCTTGAAATGACAATAAATGAAGCGGTGGATTTCTTTGAAAAAATCCCGAAGATCTACCGTAAATTAAAAACGATCCAGGATGTTGGATTGGGGTATATTTCCCTGGGGCAACAATCTACTACCTTATCAGGAGGGGAAGCTCAACGCGTAAAGCTGGCCACAGAATTGTCCAAAAGGGATACTGGTAATACCTTTTATATTTTGGATGAACCCACGACTGGCTTGCATTTTGAAGATATTCGGGTTTTAATGGAGGTATTAAATAAATTGGTTGATAAAGGAAATACAGTTTTGATCATAGAACACAACCTAGATGTAATCAAAATGGTAGATCATATAATTGACATAGGATATGAAGGCGGGAAAGGCGGCGGAGAGATCGTAGCTGAAGGAACTCCTGAAAAAATTGCAACTGATGCAAAAAGTTATACGGCTGCGTTTATTAAAAAAGAGCTAAAACTCAGTACAAAAGCTGGGTAACATATAATTGGGTCTTACCTTGCAGGTAGGGAAAACCGATCCTCAACGGTTAAACACATAAGTACCATGAGAAAAGAAAAACACCACAAAGGCTGGAATGAAATCAAAACCAATGATTCCTGGGCGATCTTTAAGATCATGGGGGAATTTGTCAGCGGTTTTGAAAAAATGAGTGTAATTGGCCCTTGCGTATCTATTTTTGGTTCCGCCAGAACACAGGCTGATACAAAATATTACGACCTGACTGTTTCAATAGCAAAAACAATCTCTGAAGCTGGGTATGGAGTTATTACTGGTGGGGGGCCCGGAATTATGGAGGCCGGAAACCGTGGAGCGCACCTGGCAGGTGGTACATCTGTGGGATTAAATATTGACCTACCCTTTGAACAACATGACAATCCTTATATCGATGATGATAAAAGCCTCGACTTTGATTATTTCTTTGTCAGGAAAGTAATGTTTGTAAAATATTCCCAAGGCTTTGTTGTGTTGCCTGGTGGATTTGGAACACTAGATGAATTATTTGAAGCAATCACCTTGATCCAAACTAATAAGATCGGTAAATTTCCTATCATCCTGGTCGGGACGGATTTTTGGTCCGGCCTCATTGATTGGATCAAGACAACCATGCTGAATGCAGGTAATATTAGTGAAACTGATCTGGACTTAATCCGAATAGTCGATACTGAGGATGAGGTTGTCTCATTACTCGATGCCTTCTACAAAGGTCATAAAATGAGTCCGAATTTCTAATAACCTATGCGTATCCGGAAGGTAACCAAACTCACTGCTATTATATTGATCCTGCTGCAAGGGAACGCATTGCTTGCCCAGCACCAAAACAATATAAAAGCTGTTCTGGACCCGGAAACCAAAGAACTCGAAATACAACAGGAATTCCACTATACCAACACTTCTCAAGATTCATTGAATCTTCTGTATTTTAACGATTGGGCACATGCATATTCGGATAAGAATACGGCATTAGCGCAACGTTTTGCACAAGACTTTAAGAAGAGCTTACACCTGGCCGACATAGATGAACGTGGCTTTACTGAAATTTTATCGGTAATAGATGAAGACTATCGGACTGTAGATTGGGGACGTACCGATGGGAAGGACATATTGAAATTTTCACTCAACAATCCCCTACCCCCTGGACAGCGAATAAGGCTGGTAATGACCTACCGTGTACAATTACCACCAAATAGGTATACGGGATATGGATATGATCCGCTTGGTGGGTATTATTTGAAAGATTGGTATTTAACCCCGGCGGTATACAATGGCGAATGGCAGTTGTACTCAAATAAAAATCTGGAAGATTTACATACTGAGAATACAGATACGTCAATAGAATTTACATACCCGGAGTATTTATTTCTTGGAACAAACTTCAATGAAGTTAATATCTCTACCCTCACGACGAGCAATTATGCCACACTTATAGGGAACAATCGGAAAAGTTGCGACATCATCCTTAATGCGGCCCGAAAATTTGTTACCCATGTGACAGCCCAACAGGTTATTGTTACGGATATTAATTCAAGTAGGTATGATCTTATTTCCCAAGGACTCTCTATCAGTCGGGTAACAGAGTTTATTCATGAAAATTTGGGTGAGTTTCCATATGAACAACTTCTCGTAAGTGAAATAGATTTTAATAAAAATCCGCTTTATGGCTTAAACCAACTTCCCACTTTCGTCAGGCCATATGGAGCTCAGTTTCAATTTGAAATGAAGTTCCTGAAAACGGCATTGCGGAGTTTTATGCGGGAAACAATATTCCTTAATCCACGAAAAGAACAATGGATCACAGATGCAATTGTCAATTACTTGATGATCACATTTGTGGAAACCTACTATCCCGATCAAAAACTTTTAGGGAAACTTTCAAATATATGGGGGGTGCGCAACTTCCACCTTGCAGACATGTCCTTCAATGAGCAATATCCAATGTTGCATATGTTATCGGCTCGAAAGAACCTGGACCAACCGCTTACAACACCTAATGATTCTCTGATCAAATTCAACCAGAAGATCGCTAACACTTATAAAGCAGGATTAGGCCTGGCCTATCTCGCAGATTATATTGGTAAAGAAGCCGTAGATAGAGGTGTGAAAACATTCTATCAATCCTACAAGCTACAACCCGTCACCACCAATAACTTTGAGCGTATAATAAAAATGAATTCCTCTAAAGATATAGACTGGTTTTTCAAGACCTATGTAAGCACGAATAAACGAATTGATTTTAAGATCAAGGAAATTGAAAAGACAGAAGATTCCTTATTCGTCACCCTAAAAAATAAGACAGGGACCAATGTACCCATATCTCTGTTCGGTATCCGAAACGATTCTATACGGTCAGAATATTGGTTTGATAATATCACCGGGGAAAAGCAGGTCCGCATACCCAGGTTGGATGAAGATCGACTCGTTTTAAACTACGATCAGAAGATACCGGAGTTTAATCAGCGCGATAATTGGAAGTCTCTCAATGGCTTTTTCTCATCCAATAAGAAACTAAAACTGCAATTCCTCAAAGATGCTGAAAACCCCTATGTAAATCAGGTTTTCTATATGCCTGTACTTGGTTTTAATGTGTACGACGGACTCACCCCGGGTATGCGATTTACAAACAAAACCTTGTTAGAACGTCCATTTGTATTTGATTTTGCACCTTCCTATGCCCTACTTGAAAACAGCATGGTAGGTTATGGAAAACTAAATTATCGCGACTATCACGGTACAAGTGGTATGTATGTTACCAATTATTCACTAAGAGGTTCTTCATTCCATTTTCAAACAAATTCCAGATACAGCACTATTACCCCATCCATTGGATTTGGCTGGAGGAGTGATGATCTGATCAGTAATAAAAGGCAAACTTTGATTTTCCGGCATGTAAATGTTTTCAGAACTATAGATCCTGCTCTGGGTGATCTTGAAACCGATCCGGATTACAGTGTGTTTAATATCAGATTCAACAGATTCAATAATCACATAATAAACTTCTCTTCCTGGTTCCTCGATGCCCAGCATTCCAGTGATTTCACCAAACTCTCTTTTAATTGGGAGATAAGGAAACTTTTTCAGAATAACAGGCAATTAAATCTGAGACTCTTCTTCGGAAAGTTTTTCAGGAACAAGACGGGATCTGATTTCTTCAGTTTTGCACTGGACAGGCCAACAGATTATTTGTTCGACTATAATTACCTGGGGCGATCGGAAGACTCGGGCTTGGTCAGCCAGCAGATCATAATTGCAGAAGGAGGCTTTAAATCCAAACTTCCGGATCCATTTTCCAATGATTGGATGGCCACAACGAATGCCAGTATTAATCTATGGCGATGGATCGAAGTATATGGAGATCTGGGTTTGATAAATACCCGGGAACAACCAACGCGTTTTGTCTATGATTCGGGAATACGACTCAATTTAGTGACCGATTATTTTGAACTCTATTTTCCGGTGTATTCAAATAATGGCTGGGAGATTTCACAACCTGACTATGAGGAAAAGATCCGGTTTATTGTAACCTTAAGTCCTAAAACTCTTGTTGGATTATTCAATAGGAAGTGGTTCTAGTTATTGAATAAAGTTTAATAATATTTTTATTCTTTGCGAATCCTTCAATAAATCCATCCATTATTGCAATTTGATTAATATATTATCATCTTTTTAAGATAATTCAACATTGCATTATCGCTTCAGTTTTGATACATTTGTATCAAAGCCTACACCCAAATGAAAGCAGACTTAGACCCTAATAACGAGATCACCTTCCAGGACTTCCGGGAGCAGATTCTCAGGGATTATTCTGTGGCTGTCAGAAGTCGCGAATGCAGTGTGCTTGGACGCAGGGAAGTACTTACGGGAAAGGCAAAATTCGGCATTTTTGGAGATGGTAAGGAATTACCGCAACTGGCTATGGCACGTTCCTTCGATGATGGAGATTTCCGGAGTGGCTATTACCGTGACCAGACTTTTATGATGGCCTTGGACCTGCTGACACCTAAAGATTTCTTCCACGGTCTCTATGCGACTACAGACCTAACACTTGAACCTATGAGCGCCGGGAGGCAGATGGGTGGGCATTTTGGCACCTATAGCCTGGATGAAAAAGGAAACTGGAAAGACCTCACAAAGCAAAAAAACAGCAGTGCAGATATTTCACCTACTGCATCACAGATGCCCAGGCTCCTAGGACTTGCGCAGGCATCAAAAATATATCGCAATGTAAAAGAGATCCCTCAAGCCAAATTCTCCAACAACGGTAATGAGGTGGCCTGGGGAACCATAGGAAATGCGAGCACCAGCGAGGGTTCGTTTTTTGAAACTGTAAATGCGGCCGGCGTATTGCAAGTGCCAATGATCATAAGTGTATGGGACGATGCCTTTGGTATATCCGTTCATGCTAAATTTCAAACAACCAAGGAAGACATTTCGGAAATCCTTAGCGGTTTTCAACGCACACCCGACGCTCTCGGTTACGAGATCATAAAAGTGCATGGATGGGACTATACAGGCTTGATCCACGCTTATGAGAATGCAGCCGATATTGCAAGAGTAGAGCACGTGCCTGTACTGATCCATGTAGTTGAGCTTACTCAACCACAAGGGCACTCCACTTCGGGATCACACGAAAGATATAAGAGCGAAGAGCGATTAAAATGGGAAAAAGAACACGATTGTAATCTGAAGTTCAAAAATTGGATCCTTACAAATAATATTTCAACGGAAGAAGAATTGGATGTTCTCGAAAAAGAAATAAAAAAAGAAGTTAGGCTGGCCAAGAAAGAAGCCTGGAGCGAATTTCTGGAACCTCAAAATATTGCAAAAAAAGAATTAGTTTCCCTCCTCGATTCAATGGCAGAAGGGAGTGGTAACCGGGTTTACCTTACCCGAATTAAGAATGACATCATCGCAATAGATGAAGCAACTAAAAAGGATATAGCCTCCAAGGCAAGGAAAGCCTTGAGATTTGTTTTGGGGGAAACCGGTCCCTCCATCGACGCTCTTCGCAAGTGGATCGACACCTACCTTGAAACTGAACAGCAACAATACAGTACGCATCTGTATAGTGAATTTGATTCAAAGGCAACCTCGATCGAAGAAGTGCCCCCAACTTATTCTGCTGAACCAGAATTGGTGGACGGTCGGGTCATCCTGAGAAACAACTTTGATCACATTCTAAGCTCACAATCTAAAGTGATAATTTTTGGAGAAGACAGCGGCGCAATAGGAGATGTTAATCAAGGCCTGGAAGGATTACAAAAGAAATATGGCGAGTTCAGGGTCTCAGACACGGGTATAAGGGAAGCCACCATCATTGGGCAAGGTATCGGATTGGCAATGCGCGGGCTCCGCCCTATTGCAGAAATTCAATACCTGGATTATCTGCTGTATGCCATTCAAGTTCTAGCAGACGATTTGACCACTTTATTGTACAGGACTGTTGGTAAACAGAAAGCTCCCTTGATTGTCAGGACAAGAGGACATAGGTTAGAAGGTATTTGGCATTCAGGATCTCAAATGGGTGGTTTCATTCACTTGCTAAGGGGAATGTACATTCTGGTTCCGAGAAATATGACCAAGGCAGCCGGATTCTATAATACCTTGCTAAAATCCGATGAACCTGCACTGGTCATTGAATGCCTGAATGGATATAGGTTAAAAGAATCTATCCCTCAAAACCTCACTGAAATCTGCACCCCTATTGGTGTGGTTGAAACCGTTAAGAAAGGAACCGATATTACGTTACTGTCCTATGGTTCAACACTGAGAATAGTACAGCAGGTCGCTGAAGAGCTTTTAGATGTGGGAATAGACGCAGAAGTGATCGATGCTCAATCTCTCCTGCCATTTGATCTTTCCCATGACACTGTGAAGAGTTTGAAGAAAACAAATAGATTATTGATCATTGACGAAGATGTTCCTGGTGGTTGTTCAGCCTATTTATTGCAACATATCCAGGAAGAACAGGGAGGATTTCAATACCTGGATTGTCCTCCAGAAACATTAACGGCCAAAGCGCACAGACCGGCATATGCCACGGATGGAGATTATTTCTCTAAACCCAATGCAGAAGATATCTTTGAGAGAGTGTACAGGATCATGCACGAAAGTAATCCCACAGATTATCCCGAATTGCGATAATCCGAAACAATCTGCAGGTTCACCTTATTTACTTAATTCTTTATTTCAGGCTCTATTTGAGGTATGGTGGGTTTCTTAGGTTTCCCATCCGCATCTATCTCAATAATAGCATCGAACCCTAATTCGTCTAACTTATCTACGATCTTCGCCCTGTCCCCTACCATGAACCAATTCATCTCCGCTGGTTTCACAACCTGCTTGCTTACATTGATCACATCGTCCAACGAAAGATTTCTCACATTCTCATCATACTTCTGATAGTAGTCATCGTCTAGGCCATATCGAACAATTGTTGACAAGGAATTGTTAACCGCACTGTTCGTCTCCCATTGGCCGGGTAACTTGAGAATTTGATTCGTTTTTACTTTCTCCAATTCTGCAGAAGTTGCAGGCCTGGAACTTATAAATTCGGAAATCTCTTTTCTCACTTCGGTTACACTCTCCGATGTTTTATCTGTTTGTACCGGAGCGTAGACAATAAATGGTCGCTCTTCACGGGCGCCTAAAACAAAGCCGCCGGCCCCATAAGACCAATGCTTATCTTCCCGAAGGTTCATGTTGATCCTGGAGGTGAAATCTCCCCCTAAAATGCTTACCATTTGTCCGAGTGCAATTTCAGATAAGTCTCCGTATTTCTCTGTTAGATGTCCGGCAATGATCACAGATTGCTGAGATTCAGGCCTATCCATAAGATATAACGTATTCCTGGAGTTAGTTTTTGGTGCACTGAAGGCAATGGTAGGCACATC
>Ga0265309_10000606_pt1 | contig 14613 bp, 11 predicted proteins | sample Helome_FD_192492 | JGI IMG/M metagenome (GOLD analysis project Ga0265309, IMG submission 192492) | Marine sediment microbial communities from subtidal zone of North Sea - Hel_20160524 (Illumina Assembly) | ecosystem: Environmental > Aquatic > Marine > Subtidal zone > Sediment ...
CGCGCAATTGGGCGATGGCTGGTACATCCCCTCTTATCTTGATGAGGAACAAATCCGAGAGCGCGTCGAGAAGTTACACGCCTATGCCCGTGAGCTCGGTCGCGACCCCAAGACGATCGGATTGGAAGGCATCATTCGGATGTGGGGACGTGAGCCTGAACAGTGTGCGGAGTCGTTGGCTATGTGGGGTCGCCTGGGCGCTAGCCACGTGACCTTTACCACCGAGTCCGATTCCTACAAAGACCGCCTTCCAGGTGCACAAATGGATACGGTTGCTGGGCGTTCGGATTTCGACTCAATGGATGACCGCATCGATGCACTGCGGCGTTTCAAGGATGCCTCGGCCGCTTACCTCTGATCCCAACTAAGGTGGGATTAGTGATCGAGTTCCGCTTGGGGTAACGCAATGTCACCCCCGACAGCTTCGAATACGATTCGCACCGGCGCTCCGATAGCCGCTTCGGTTGGGTCCGCGTTCTTGATGTTGGTCATCAAGCGGAACCCCTCGGTAAGGTCAATGAGTGCAATGTTGTAGGGCGCGGCTTTCTTAAACGCTGCGTTAGGGGCTCGGAACACAGTAGTTACGCTATGGATGGTGCCCCGCTTGTCGGACTGGCGCCATTCCAAGGCATCTTCATGGCAAGACCGGCATCGACTGCTGGGAGGAAACTGGCCCCGATCGCAACGGGTACAGTGTTGATAGCGGAGCTCGCCCTGGGCGCAGCCTTCCCAGAAGGGTTGTGTCTCAGTGGTAGGTTTAGGTAATGGCCGGTCCATGCAATTAACCTCGAGCTAAGACTAAGGAACAATGCGCCGACAGAATGCCGCCATCCCCGTGTACGAATGCCAATTCCGGTGAACCCGCTTGGCGGTCCCCCGCGGTGTGGCGAAGCTGGGTCACCGCCTCGACAATATGGAAGACTCCGCCGGCTGCGCCAGGGTGACCGTGGGACAACAACCCCCCATGGGTATTGCAAGGTAGAACGCCGTCTAGCGCCAGGGCGCCGTTGAGGATCGCAGGCCCCGCTTCGCCACGCTCGAAAAAGCCCATGGATTCCAGTTCCACGACCAACGTTATCGTGAACGAATCATAAATCTGAGCGATATCTATGTCGCTGGGCTTAATTCCCGCCTTCTCAAACGCGGCACTTGATGATCGTTTGCAGCCATAGTCGGTCAGGGAGGGTGCTGCGACGATATGTTCATGGGTGTGGCCCTGGCCGGTGCCAATAATTTCGATGGGTCGATGGGGCAGGTCAGTTTGGGTAGCGGGTGAGCTAACCACGACCGCGCCGCCTCCATCAGAAATCAGACTACAGTCCAGCAGGTGTAAGGGTTCAGCGATTAACGGCGAGTTCATCACATCTTGGACCGTGATGGGCTCAGACATGTGCGCATCAGGATTGCGGGAAGCATGGGCGCGCAAAGCGACGGCGGTTGCCGCCAGGTGCTCTGGTTCAAGGCCATACTCATGCATGTAACGGGCGGCCACCAACCCATAGGCGGCGGGAATAGAGATCCCGTAGGGTTGCTCAAATTGACTATGGCCGACCTTGGCCAAAGCGGCGACGGCACCGTCTCGGGAAAGTCCCGTGAGGCGGTTGTCACCCGCCACCAGCAACACATGCCGGCAGTTCTTGTTTTCGATCAGGGCTGCGGCTTGGCTCAACATGACAGCGCCGGTAGCGCCGCCGGCCTGGATTGAATAGCAGACATCGGGGGATAAGCCGAAATACTCGCAGAACCAGGAGGCCAACATTAAATGAGGCTCCGTTAAGGAGTAGGCACAGATGACCCCGTCGATGTCACCGGGGGACAGCCCGGCATCGGCAATGGCACCCCGCGCTGCGGCATCGTGCAGCGACATACAGCTGGAGTCTGGGAGTGCCCCCACTCGAGTACCATGTACGCCTGATATGATTGCACCTGCAGCCAACGGATCTCCCGGGCTCTGGTGCCCACCCCTGCGAATAGCTATTCACAATAGAACATAGCCAGCGCCGCAACGCAAGCCTTATGACGGCTTAAATAAAGGTTTATAACTAGCTGTTTATTAAGAAAAAAATGTCACGCTCAATGCGCCACAAAGACCAATTCTGCGATCTCAATTTTCATTGATGAAAGTAGCCTTTCAGCTCGCTGAATGGCAAGATCCTAAGTATTGCTATTGATGGGCGACCCAGCGTCACTCATTCGTTTTGAATCCCCGTCTCTCATTGGGCAACACAGATGACCGAGCCCTCGCGGCCTAGCCAAGAACACAAGCCACCGTTGAAGAAACTCCGCGTGGTCGATTTTTCTCGTATGTTGTCCGGTCCCCTCTCAACGATGATCCTGGGGGATCTGGGTGCCCATGTGATTCGGGTGGAAGACCTTGAGGGGTCCGACACCACACGGCACAATCATCCCTTCGTGAAGGGAGAGAGTCACTATTTCCTCTCCCTCAATCGCAATAAAGAGAGCATTGCGATTGATTTGAAAACCGAGGAGGGGCTTAAGATCGCCCAGGACTTGGTCCGCCAGGCCGATATTGTGGTCGAGAATTTTCGCCATGGCGTGGCCAAGCGGCTCAAACTGGATTACCCCACCTTAAAGCAGCTCAACCCAAGGCTGGTGTACTGCAGTATTACTGGTTTTGGCCAGACCGGGCCTTGGCGAGATAAGACAGCCTACGATTTGGTGATTCAGGCGGTAACCGGCGCGCTGTCCGTTACCGGGGAAGCCGGCCGTCCCCCCGCTAAGATGGGTTTGCCGTTGGCGGATGAGATGTCGTCGTTATTCGCAGGTATCGGGATGCTGGCAGGCCTCGAGCGTCGCGAACGTACCGGTTTGGGTTGTTACCTTGATATGTCGATGTTCGACGGCGGCATTTCGATGTTGAGTTACATGGCGAACATATTTTTCGCCACGGGTGAAAGCCCCCAAGCCCTCGGTTCAGCCCACCCCACAATTTATCCTTATAACGCATTCGCAACCGCTGACGGCTACATCGTGGTCGCGCCGTTCACGAATGCTTTTTGGCGTAAGTTCTGCGCGACGATGGGTCGGCCCGATCTGGCAGAAAATCCCCGCTATAAGTCTTTCAAAGAACGGTTAGCGGCCAGAGAGGAACTGGGCGGAATTCTTGAGCCCATCATGAAGACGGCAACCACTGCCGACTGGTGCAGGAAGCTTGACACTGGGGATGTGCCGAACAGTCCGGTGGTTTCCATACAAGAAGCTATTGAAATGGAGCAAACGGTGTCGCGAGGCATGGTTGCCGAGTTCGACCACCCGGTATGTGGCAAGCTGAAGACCCTAGGCACGCCGTTTCATTTGACGTTCGCGGATGGCAGCAGTTATGCATCCCCGTATGCACCGCCGCCGGTAGTTGGGCAACACACTGCATCGATTCTAGAGAACTTACTCGGTTATGACGCCGAGCAGATCCGCGAACTTGCTAACGAGAAGGTTGTGCGAACCTCGGAGGTTCCCGGGCAAACCACGGTAAGCGCACAGCCGCCGGCCACTACGGAAATTCCTGAGGTCGATGAGGCGGACCGAGACGCGCTGCCGCTGTCCGGTGTACGCGTGTTGGATTTGACGCGAATGTTGGCCGGTCCATACGGCACGCTGATTCTCGCTGACCTTGGCGCGGATGTGATAAAGATCGAAGAGCCCCGCCTGGGCGATCCGACGCGCCACAACATCCCCAAAGTAGGGGGTGAAAGCACCTATTTCATGGCGGTCAATCGCGGTAAGCGCAGTGTGACGCTGGATCTTAAAGCTGATGAGGATCGTGCTGCTTTACTTGAACTCGTTAAAACAGCCGATGTGGTGATCGAGAATTTCCGTCCGGGGGTCATGGCGCGTCTGGGGCTTGCCTATGACGATCTGCAGCGCGCTAACTCTGAGATCATCCTCTGTTCGATTTCCGGTTACGGCCAGACCGGCCCGTTACAGGGCAAGGTGAGTTTCGATTTGGTCAATCAGGCCATGGCGGGGACGATGTCCGTGACGGGCGAACCGGGCCGGCCGCCGGTCCGCGTCGGGTTGCCGGCCGGCGACCTCGGTGGTGGGATCTTCGCTGCCTTCGGGATCTTGGCGGCGCTCTACGGCCGCCGCCAAGGCGGCGGGGGAATGCACATTGATCTCAGTTTGCACGATATTTTGGTGTCGTTGTTAGGCTATGTGGGGCAACTGTACTTCACCACCGGTGAGGTTCCTGGTCCGGTTGGGTCTGGTCACCACCACATCGCGCCGTATCGTGCCTTCTTGGCTAAAGATGGTTATTTCATCATCGCTGCATTCACGCAGATCTTCTGGGTCAAATTCACCAAAGCGATTGGTATGCCGGAACTGGTAGACGACCCACGTTTCGCAGACATCACTACGCGAAAACACAATATGAAAGCGTTGTACGAGATTATCGATCCGCTTTTCCCGACCAAAACGATTGCGGAATGGCTACAAATTTTTACTGATGGCGACGTGCCTGCGGCACGGGTGAATACGGTGGGTGAGGCGCTAGAGTCCGAACAAGCCAAGGCCCGTGAGATCGTTTTTGAGTATGAGCACCCCACTCTAGGTAAGACGCGTAGTGTCGGCACGCCCTTTCGTAGCGACGGCCGGCCTTGGCGTTCCTCCTTGCCGCCGCCATTACTGGGCGAACATACCGAGGAAGTGTTAAACAGCCTGGCGCCGGAGCCGCCGGTGCAAGCATCGAAACAGGGGTAACATTCACAGACATGGTGAGGAAAGAATAACAATATGGCCCTTGAAAACATCGATCTAAAGAAAACCGGGTTGTTGGTGATGGACTACCAACAGTTGCTAGTTGACGGCTATGTGGCGAACCCGGACGCGGCCCTCTCCCAGGCGGCAGAAGTCATGCAGCAGTCTCGAGCGGCCGGCATACCGGTTTTCTACGTTACCGTGGGTTTCCGGCCTGGTTATCCAGAGGTTAGCGACCGCAACATGATGTTCTCCGGTGTTCGCGCCGGTGAGCGTTTCCGCCTAGGTGATGAGAGTAGCGCGATTCCAGATGCGATCACTCCGCAGGATGGCGATGTTGTGATCGTGAAGCATAGAGTCAGCGCCTTTGAAGGCACCGACCTGGCCATGTTATTGCGCGCCCACGATATTGAAACGTTGATTTTGTTCGGTATTGCTACCAGCGGGGTCGTGCTCTCGACCGTTCGGCAGGGTGCTGACTTGGACTATCGCTTGGTGGTTTTAGGGGATCTTTGTTACGACGGTGATGCCGAGGTCCACCAATTCCTAATAGAAAACATTCTTCCCCGGCAAGCGCAGGTCATTGCGGCTAGCGACTATCTAGAGGGCCTTTGATCGTGGATCCCCATCGCCAGGTTTAGCCGATCATGATCAACCTATCCAGTTTCATCCGTTTTCACGCCTTACGTACACCCACTCGCGTTGCCCTGAGCTACCAGGGTGTCAACATCAGCTACGGTGAATTGTTTGAAAGGATCACGCAGCTAGCCGGTTATCTCGAGGCCAAGGATATTGGTTCGGGGGATGTTGTGGGTGTGTTGATGAAGAACAGCCCCGCTTTCTTGGAAATCGCGTTCGCGGTAAGTCATGTGGGTGCTGTTTTCCTGCCAATTAACTACCGTCTGGCGCCTGACGAGGTGAACTACATCTGCAAGGACTCGGATGCCAGGCTGTTGTTCGCTGACGAAGAACTGGCGGACAACGACATCGAATGTCCCACCATCGTTATTGATAGCGCATTGCAGTCCAGCACGCTAGATCTGTCTGCAGGCTGCACACCGGCAGAGATGGCACAACGCGCTCCCACGGACTTATTTCGATTGATGTACACGTCGGGAACAACGGACCGACCTAAGGGCGTGATGCATAGCTACGAGAACTTCCATTGGAAGTGCACCGACCACATCGTTGTGCTTGGGCTAACCAGTGAGACCCGCTTGCTGGTGACGGGGCCTTTGTATCATGTCGGGGCTTTCGACTTACCCGGCGTCGCGGTGCTTTGGCAGGGGGGGATGTTGGCGGTCCTTCGAGAGTTTGATCCCAAGACAGCGTTAGCGGCCATTCAAGATCAAGCCTTGAATTCAGCCTGGCTGGCGCCCGTCATGACCAGTGGCCTGCTCGAATTTCCACAGCGTGATCAATTTGATCTCACCAGCATGCGTTGGGTTATCGGCGGCGGCGAACGCACTCCGGAGCAGCGCATTCGAGATTTCTCCGGTTGTTTTACGAACGCCAGATATATAGACGCCTATGGCCTAACCGAAAGTTGTAGTGGCGATACTTTCATGGAGGCTGGGCGGGAGATCGAAAAGATTGGCTCCACCGGTCCAGCGACTCCCCATGTTGAAATTGAGATTCGCGATGACGATGGGCGAGCCCTTGGCGCGGGGGAGACTGGCGAGATCTGTTTGCGTGGTCCGAAGATTTTTAAACGTTACTGGCGGGATCCCGAAAAGACCAAGGCTTCCTTCTTTGGCGATTGGTTTAGAACCGGCGATGTCGGCAATCTTGATGCGGATGGTTTCTTGTATCTCACCGACCGGAAGAAAGACTTGATTATCTCCGGTGGGGAAAACGTGGCCTCGTCGGAGGTTGAACGAGTCATTCAGCAGTTGCCCCAAGTGGGTGAAGTAGCCGTGATTGGTAAGCCCGACGAGCGCTGGGGTGAAGTGCCCGTAGCCGTCGTGGTCTGCGCTGAAGGCTCAACGGTAGATTTCGCGGCCATTGATTCACATTGCCGCGCCAATTTGGCGGCCTTTAAAGTGCCTAAACAGTTGGTGTTGAAAGAGCAATTACCGCGCAACCCGTCCGGGAAGATTTTGAAACGTGAGCTCCGCGAACAATTGGACTTGTAGGCGGTGGGGAACGAAGCCATCCGTAGAACTGGGGAAGAGATGAATCTGCTAAAGGATCGGTTGGTCTTGGTTACCGGTGCGGGGCGTGGAAACGGCGCGGCGCTGGCTAAGGGATTGGCAGGTTACGGCGCCAAGATTGTAGCGACCGACATCGATGGGGAGACAGCGGCAGAAACGGCGGAACTGATTCGTGCCGCCGGTGGAACGGCGTGGTCCTTCGCGCTCGACGTTACGGATCTGGCAATGTGCCGATCCGTGGCCACGGAAATCGAACAGGCGGCGGGGGCCGTTGCGGTTGTGGTTAACAACGCTGGGATTATTCGCCGGGAGGAGATCGATGACCCCGCGGCAGCCGATGCCTGGGACGCTTGTATGCAAGTCAATGCCACTGGCGTGTTCAATATGTGTACGGCGTTCATTCCCCATTTGCGCCAGACGCAGGGCAATATCGTCAACATGACGTCTATAACGGCGTTCGTCGCGGCGCGGACATTTCCTGGCTATGCGGCATCGAAGGCCGCAGTGGTCGCAATGACGCGAGGGTTCGCGGCGAAGTTGGCTCCTGACGGGATTCGTGTCAATACCGTAGTGCCTGGACCCTTTGCGACACCGATGACCGCGGTGACGTTGGCTGATGACAGTCGCGGTAACTACTATAAAGATCGGGTCCTGTTGGGCCGTTTTGGCAACCCTGAAGAAATTGTTGGCCCAGTGGCTTTTATTGCGTCCGACATGGCGAGTTTTGTGACCGGGACTGCCTTAGTTGTGGATGGGGGGCTGCTGGCGGAATGACAAGGCTGGCGGTCAGTGCGGCGGTTTCAAGAATCGCCGGGGCGAAACAACTGCTGTTTGCCGTGGTGCTATTAGTGGGTTGCGGGCAGGACAGTGACGTAAGCGTAGATGACGAGACTACTGCTGCGACGATTGCCTCCGCCCCGGTTGACGGTGAATCGCTTTACGCCGAACACTGCGCCCAATGTCACGAGGGCGGTATTCCTAAGGCACCACACAGAGACTGGCTCGCGAAAATGTCACCGGATTTGGTGCTGCGCGCGTTAACCGACGGCATTATGCAGCGCGAAGCCGAAGCGCTTAGCGCCCAGCAACGTTCCACAGTGACTGAATTCTTAACCGGCATCGATCCTGCCACTTACCAACCGCCACCTGGAGCAGAGCCGTGTACTGGCCCGGCGTTGGCTTTCGACCAAACCCGGCCGCTGGCGAGAGCGGGTTGGGGATACGATACGCGGCGATTTTTCTCGAGTGATTCGGCGGGGCTAACGGCCGCAGATATTCCCCAGTTACAACTGAAATGGGCCTATGCGTTCCCAGGCGCGGTACGCGCCCGATCTTTGCCAGTGGTTGCTATGGGCGCTGTCTTCGTGGGCAGTCAAGATGGCACGGTATACGCTTTGGACCTCGACAGTGGCTGCGCTCGTTGGACCACTCGGGTTAGCGCCGAGGTGCGTACTGCGGTTGTCGTCGAACCCTGGGGCTCAACCAATAACGAAGCGAATCCCCCGCGGGTCTTCTTCGGCGACCTCATGGGCCGGGTACATGCCTTAAATGCGTTGACCGGTGAGGTGGTGTGGAGCGTTCGCGCCGACGATCATCCCAACGCTACGATTACAGGGACACCGGTAATTCATGACGGCCGCCTATTTGTACCGGTTTCCTCTTTGGAAGTATTAACGGCACCGGACCCGGACTACGAGTGTTGCACATTTCGCGGTTCCGTAGTGGCTTTGAATCCCGCTGACGGGCAGGTTATTTGGCAGCACTATACGGTCGAGAATCCTCCAATTCAGCAGGGCGTATCGGCAGTCGGCACCGCCCAGTTTGGGCCCTCGGGCGCGGCGGTGTGGGGCAGCCCTGCAGTGGATGAACGCCGCGGCGTTATCTATTTCGGTTCGAGTGAGAACTACTCCTCACCGGCGGACAAAAATTCCGATGCGATTTTCGCCGTGGATATGAAAACCGGTGAGCGGCGCTGGCGTAATCAATTGTTGTCCGGTGACGCGTGGAACGCGGCCTGTTACTTTGGCGCCGCGGATCATCCCAATTGCCCGCAGGAACGCGGCCCCGACTATGATTTCTCGGCGTCGCCGTTGTTACTCGATGTGGCCGACGGACGGCAGATGGTCGTGGTCGGCCAGAAGTCGGGAAGGGTCTACGGTTTGGATCCCGACAAGGACGGTGAATTGGTATGGCAACAGCAAGTCGGCCATGGGGGTGTCCAGGGTGGCGTGCATTTCGGCATGGCTGCGGAAGGCGCACAGGTTTACGTGCCGATTACCGATATCCCGCTTGATGCCGAGGGCCAACGTCTAACTGGCGAAATGTTTCCCGGGTTGCACAGCGTCGACGCTGCAACCGGAAAAATACTTTGGCGTGTCATTGACGAAGGGCAATGCAACGGACGGGCGCTTTGTGATCCAGGAATCTCTGCGGCGGCCAGCGCAATACCCGGCGTCGTGTTCGCGGGCCACATGGATGGGATGCTGCGCGCCTACGAACGCGCAACCGGAGCGGTGTTATGGGAGACGGATACCAGCGGGACCTTCGAGGCTGTGAATGGCCAGGCTCAAGGCGGGTCGATAGGCGGTCCTGGGCCGACGCTTGGGGACGGCGCTGTCATTGTTAACTCCGGCTACGATTTTGGAGACCACATGCCAGGTAACGCTTTGCTTGTTTACACGCGGGATGGGCGCTAGTAACGATGCCGCAAGAAGAGACGCCTATAGCGGTTGACGCACTGCTCGATTTGTACCGCCAGCTGTTGCTAATCCGCTTAGCGGAGGAGCGCCTGGCTAACCTGTTCGCCGACGGCGCGGTGCCAGGCTTCATTCATCTAAGTATCGGCCAGGAGGCAGTCCCGGTAGGGGTGATCAGCAATCTCGGGGCAGCAGACACCGTAGCATCAACCCATCGAGGTCACGGCCACGCGTTGGCTAAAGGACTTTCCCTCGATGGATTCTATGCTGAGTTGTTAGGTAAGGATGCCGGTCTATGTCGAGGGCGAGGCGGCTCGATGCACGTCGCTGACTTTTCGGTAGGGATGTTAGGCGCTAACGGCATCGTCGCTGCCGGCATGTCTATCGCACTGGGCAGTGCGTTGGCCCACAAGACCCTCGGCAGAGACGCGGTCGCTGTCGTTTTCTTCGGCGATGGCGCATTGGCTGAAGGTTTGCTCCATGAGTGTCTGAATATGGCAAAGCTGATGGCATTGCCGATGTTGTTCGTTTGCGAGAATAATGGTTGGAGCGAGTTTTCGCCGACGGACTCGCAAATTGCGTTTACCTTGGAGGGCCTGGCTGAAGGGCACGGTGTGGACTATCAAGGTGTGGACGGTGGCGATGTAGTGACAGTGGCGGAGTCAGCGCGACTGGCGGTCGACCAAGTCCGGCGCGGCGAGGGTCCAATAGTATTAGAGTGTAAGACCGTCCGGGTACGTGGCCATTTCGAGGGCGACCCCCAGAAGTATCGCACGATCAGTGACAGCGAACTGGAAGCACATGATCCCCTTCGCATCGCCGCCGATCGTCTCCTGGCAGCAGGCGTTAAGGACGAACAGCTGGCTGCTTTACGCGCAGAGACTTTGACTAGCATCGACGCGGCGGTCCAAAAGGCCAGCGACGGCGGGCCGGCAGATTTTGCCTCTGCACTAAATGACGTTTACGCGGCCTAGGACCCATCAATGCCAGTGACTAGTTTCGGAAAAGCAATTAACAGCGCGCTGGCGGATGCGATGGAGGCTGACACCACCGTTGTGGCGATGGGTGAGGATATCGGATCCGCGGGCGGACCTTTCGGCGTCACTCGAGGGTTGCAGCAACGCTTTGGCGAAGCGCGTGTGATTGACATGCCGATTTCCGAAGCTGCAATCGCCGGGGCGGCTGCTGGGGCGGCATTGAGCGGGCTGAAGCCCGTTTTTGAAATCATGTTTATGGATTTCACGACCCTTGTCATGGACGCGGTAGTTAACCAAGCGGCCAAAGCGCACTTCATGTTTGGTGGGCAGCGCTCAGTGCCTATGGTGCTGCGGACGCCCCATGGTGGTGGGCTGAACGCGGGCCCGCAGCACTCGCAATGTTTAGAAGCCTGGTTCGCGCATATTCCCGGCCTTAAGGTGGTTTGTCCGGCGGATGCACCCAGTGCCTATGGGCTGATGCGATCGGCCATTGATGACCCCAATCCAGTTATTTTTGTTGAGAACAAGCGGCTCTATGCCAGCAAGACGGAGATGCCTGAAACACCGGCAAGCGTTCCGATCGGCAAAGCGAGTATCGCTCGGGCGGGTAGCGACGTTACTGTCGTAGCCTATGGTGGCGTCGTGGCAATGGCACTGGCGGCAGCGGATGCCTTGGCCGCCACCGGCGTTGAGGTGGAAGTCATCGACTTACGCAGCCTGCAACCTTGGGATCCCGACACCGTCTTAGCTTCGTTGCGGCGCACCCACCGATTGGTGATTGCCCACGAAGCAGTAAAGGCTTTTGGTGTAGGCGCGGAAATCGCCGCCACCATGGCAGACTTAGGCTTCGATGAGTTGGATGCACCGATCGTGCGTGTGGGTGCAGCGTTTATGCCGGTTCCCTTCGCGAAATCTTTGGAACCCAGCTATCTACCGACTGCGGGCGACATCGAAGCCGCTATCCAGCGCACATTAGAGAACTAGGAGCAGGGTATGGCAGAGCAATCGGTTACGTACGAACGACAAGGATCGTTGGCCCTAATTACGTTTAACCGGCCGGACAAACTCAACGCGTTAGATTTAACGATGTTGGATGCCCTCGAGGCGGCCGTGAATCGAGCGGATGAAGATGATGACGTTCGTGTGCTGGTGTTTACTGGGGCTGGAGACCGAGCATTCATCGCCGGCGGTGATATCGCCGACTTAAACTCCCGGCAGGGTCTACAGCATTACCTTGAATTTGCCGAGCGCATCCACGCGGTCTTTCGGCGCATTGAAACGGTTGATAAGCCCACCATAGGTGCGGTTAACGGTTGGGCGTTGGGCGGCGGCACGGAATTGTTGTTGTGTTTGGATCTACGCTTCATGGCGGCATCCGCCAAACTCGGTGTGCCAGAAATAACCCTGGGTTTGTTCCCTGGCGCGGGTGGCTCGCAACGCTTATCCCGTCAGATTCCACTGTGCCGAGCGAAGGAAATGATGTTTCTTGGTGAGCCCATTTCGGCAGAGGAAGCGCTGCGATTGGGGTTGATCAATCGCGTGGTGGCGGACGCGGATCTGATGAGTGACGTTTTGGCGGCTGCGGGCGCCGTGGCCGAAAAATCACCGTTGACGTTGAAGCTTCTGAAGCGCGCGGTCGGTGAGGGTGGAGACATGACTTTGGCTGCGGGCTTAAGTTACGAACAGGCCATGATCGGTCTCGTCTTGGATAGCCAGGACGCCCATGAGGGCTGCGGGGCATTCCTCGAGAAGCGGTCCCCTACCTTTAATGGCGAGTGACCAGCAATGAGCGGTGAAATCGTCATGCCAAAGTTGGGTCTAACCATGGAAGAGGGGATGGTATCCGACTGGAATGTGCAGGTGGGTAGCCAGGTAAAGGTCGGTGACGTCTTGTTTTCTGTGGAGACTGAGAAGATTGTCACTGACATTGAGGCGCGTGCGGAAGGCGCAATAACCTCGATTGAGGTTCCCGCGGGCGAAACCGTGGCGGTGGGCGCCGTCGTTGCGACTTGGAGTGGACCCTCCATGGCACTGGATTATGCGACGGAAGATACACCGCCGGCCTCGGACGAGCAGGCTACGCCGGCTGCGCCAAGAGACGACGCAGCATCTGCGCCGAGCGAGCCCGCCTCAACGCGTATCGTCGCATCGCCCAGTGCGCGGCGGAAAGCCAAACAATTAGGGTTAGACCTTGCTTCGATCACAGGATCGGGGCCGAGAGGGCGAGTCACGTTGGCGGACGTCGAAGCGGTCGCAGCGCCGGTGGAGGCCGCAACGCCGCAGCCTCCCGACGAGCGGAGTAGCCGGTCGGCTACCCGCTTCGAAAAGATCGTTGCTCGGCGGCTGGTCCAATCCAAGCAAACCATTCCACATTTTTACGTGCAGGCGTCGGCCGACGTCACGGCCTTATTGGAGCACCGAACCCAGCTAAATTCTGCGGCAGGCGATGGACAGCGCCTCACCATTAATGATTTTGTGCTGCTTGCAACGGCTCGCGCATTGGCGAGCATGCCCGAGCTCAATGTAGTGTGGGAAGAGGAGCAGATTGTGAGTTTGCCCACCGTTGACGTTGGCATGGCGGTTGACACCGAGCGGGGGCTGTTCGTGCCGGTACTTCGCGACTTGGCAAAAGCCGAGCTACGGGACGTAGCCGCCGCTGCACGACAAGCCGCGGCTAAAGCCCGCGCGGGGCAGTTGCAGCCGGATGAAATGGAAGGCGGCACGATCAGTATTTCAAATGTAGGTATGGCAGGCGCGGTGACACTGATCCCGATCATCAATCCTGGTCAGTCTGCGATCCTCGGTGTGGGTGCAATTCAGCCGGTATTTCGGCCCGACGAGCACGACGCCCCAGTGTTGCGCCGAGAGCTCGCCCTCGCTATGGCCTGTGACCATCGAGTTTACGATGGTGTGCGCGCAGCCAGGCTACTCGATCATCTGTGTGAACTGTTAACTGATCCAGCCAGGTTGGCTGGGGCATAAAAGAGCGGAGTTGCGAATGGATTTCGACCTAACGGAAGAACAACAATTGATGATCGAGGCTGCGACGCGCCTTGGCGCGGAATTCGATCTGGAGTATTGGCGCGAGAAGGATGAACGCAAGGAATTCCCCGCCGAGATTTGGCAAGCGATTTGCGATGCAGGCTTTTGCGGTATTGCCATACCCGAGAGCTATGGCGGCGCCGGATTAGGGATGCTGGAAATGGCAATCGTCGTGGAAACCCTCTGTGCAGCCGGGGGCGGTTCTACGTTGAGCCAGATCTATATGGTGAACCCGATCTTCGGTGGCATTAGCTTGAGTAAGTTCGCGAATGAACCGATGAAACAAGAACTCCTACCGGGCTTGGTGACGGGGAAAGAAACATTCGCGATGGGACTAACAGAGCCTGACTCCGGCACCAACACCCTGGCTATGCGCAGTTTCGCGACCAAGGACGGTGACGGCTGGCGTCTCAATGGCCAAAAGATCTGGATAACGGCTGTGCCTCAAGCTACTAAGTTCTTGGCCGTAGCACGCACCACCAAGCTTGCTGAGGTGAGTAGCAAAGTCGATGGTATTAGTCTTTTCATGATCGACGTGGATCGGGAGGGACTTACCCATCAGTCCATTCCCAAAGTCGGCACCAATACCCTGCCGTCTAGCTCCGTATTTTTTGACAACGTACGCGTTGAGCCCCATGAGCTGGTGGGTACCATCGACGGTGGGTTTAGAGAGTTGTTGGACGTGCTCAATACCGAGCGGATAGTGACCACTTCCGGTTTAATCGGTACCGCAGAGCTCGCGATCAAATTGGCGGCCGAGTATTCGCGGGACCGGAAGGTGTTCGGCGACAAGCCTATCGGTTCCTACCAGTCGCTCCAATTCCCGCTTGCGGAAGCGAAAATAAAGTTGGAGTGCGCGCGGTTGATGAATTACAAGGCAGCTTCGCTATATGATCAAGGCCGTCCCTATGGTAGCGAAGCCAACATGGCGAAGTGGCTTGCAGGAGCTGCCGCGGCACTGGCGACGGATCGAGCGATGCAAACCTTAGGGGGTATGGGGTACTCGAAAGAATTCCACGTCGAGCGTTTGTG
>Ga0265309_10000607_pt1 | contig 14608 bp, 11 predicted proteins | sample Helome_FD_192492 | JGI IMG/M metagenome (GOLD analysis project Ga0265309, IMG submission 192492) | Marine sediment microbial communities from subtidal zone of North Sea - Hel_20160524 (Illumina Assembly) | ecosystem: Environmental > Aquatic > Marine > Subtidal zone > Sediment ...
TGAAGGCGAATGCCTGTTCGAAATCAGGTTGGCTCACATCGTCAAAAAACAGTCCGCCGATACCTCTCGCCTCGTTCCGATGTTTAAGAAAAAAATAGTCATCGCACCATTTTTTATACTTCGCATGGCACTCGGGACCGAATGGGTCGCAGGCCTGTCGGGCGGTGTGATGCCAGTGCTCGCAGTCTTCTCTGAAGCCGTAATAAGGTGTCAGATCAAATCCACCACCGAACCACCAGATTGGATCCTCGCCGGATTTCTCGGCGACGAAAAAACGCACGTTGGCATGTGATGTAGGGATGTATGGGTTATCCGGGTGGATAACCAGTGAAACGCCCATTGCACGGAACTGTCGTCCTGCGAGCTCGGGTCGATGCGCGGTTGCCGAGGCGGGCAGGTTGTTGCCATAGACCTCTGAAAAGTTTACTCCAGCCTGCTCGAACAGGGCGCCGTCTCGTAGCACCATGCTGCGCCCACCACCCCCGGCGTCACGTTGCCATGTGTCGACTTCGAAGTCGGCCTTGCCGTCGATCTGCTGGAGTTCGTCGGTAATGTGCCGCTGCAAGTTCAGCAGATAGTCGTTAACACGATCGATATCGATGTCCATCAAGCATTTTTCCTGATGATTGTTCCGTTGAGCAGGGATTTTATCTCACTTGGTTTGTTACTGCCCGTGCTGAAACCGCCGACGATAAAATCAAGTTCATCACCAAACTGTTCGCGCATCTGTAGCGAGTTACGCACGGTGGCTTTACCAGCGCGATTTGCACTCGTCGATACGATCGGTGCCTGTAGCCGATCACACAAATACCTTAGCAGGGGGTGGTTGGTGATTCTGATAGCGACCGTCGGGAAATTACCACGAATCCAGAGCGGACAAGACTCGCTTGCGGGAACTAACCAGGTGGTAGGGTGATCATTCGCCTGTCGTATCGGATCCAGCGCTTCACCTTCGAGTTCGAGGTAGCGGCTACAGTATTCGAGCTTTGACGATAACAGGATCAAACCTTTATCAGGTTTGCGATTTTTAATCTGCAGGATGCGTACAACACTACTTGCGTTCAGGGGATGACAGCCGAATCCCCAGATGGTGTCGGTCGGATAGCCAAATATGGCCCCCCGCGATACCGCGTGTGCAAGCCGATTCAATGCCCACGGACTCATAACAGGTTAGACTCAGCTGGTGGTAGCGGTGGTTTTTTTCTTGGCAGCTTTCTTTTTCGAAGCCTTTTTGCGGGCGGCTTTTTTTGGGGCAGCTTTTTTCTTGGCAGCCGCCTTCTTGCGTTTCGATTTTGGTAGCGGCGCTTTTTCGATCAGTTCCTGGCAGGTGGCCAGATCCAGCGTTGCCGGATCCTCGATATCCTTGGGAATACGTGCATTTTTGATACCGTCTGTAATGTAGGGGCCATAGCGACCACGCAATACCAGGATATCGGTACCTTCGAATGCCTTGATCTCACGGTTAGCATCGAACTCTTTTTTCTCCGCTACCAGTTCCAGCGCGCGTTCCAGTGTCACGGTAAATGGGTCATCTCCTTCCTTGACCTTGAGTGACACAAACTTGCTATCGTATTTGATATAAGGACCAAAGCGCCCGATGTTGGCGGAGATCTGTTCACCTTCCGGAGATTCACCGAGTTCGCGTGGCAGCTTGAATAATTCCAGCGCCTCTTCGAGTGTGATTGAATCCATTTTCTGCCCTGGCCGGAGACCGGCAAAGCGTGGCTTGTCTTCATCTTCACGCGTGCCGATCTGGACAAAAGGGCCATAGCGTCCCATACGCACCGTGATGGGTTTCCCGGATTTTTCATCAGTCCCGAGCTGTCTCGCCTGGATCGCTTCATCTCGACTAACCGTTTCCATCTTGTCGTCGACCTGTTGCTTGAAGGCAGTCCAGAAATTCTCCATCAGCGGTATCCAGTCCTTTTCACCGCGAGAGATTTCATCCAGTGAATCTTCCAGTTGGGCAGTGAAATCGTAGTCGACATACTGCTTGAAATGCTGGGTCAGGAAGCGCGCAACCACGCGCCCAACATCAGTTGGGTGGAAGCGTTTACTTTCCAGTTCGACATATTCGCGATCAAGCAGGGTGGTGATGATGGAAGCATAGGTTGATGGTCGCCCAATGCCGTGTTCCTCGAGCGTCTTCACCAGCGAGGCCTCACTGAAGCGCGGTGGCGGCTGGGTGAAATGCTGCTCCAGCCTGATTTCGTTCAAATCGACGATTTCGCCTTCGGTCATTGGTGGCAGCATGTTCTCGTTGCTGTCATCTTTCTTGGGTTCATCCTTGTCTTCGATGTAAACACGCATGAATCCCGGGTCGCGAATGGTGGAGCCGCTTGCTCTGAAGGTGTTCTCGCTGCCACAGGCCAGATCTACCGACACCGTGTCCAGGGTGGCGTGGATCATCTGGCAGGCTATGGTGCGTTTCCAGATCAGACTGTACAGGCGGAACTCGTCATCGCCGAGATGCTGTTTGATCTTGAACGGTTCGTTACGCGCGCTGGTGGGGCGAATCGCTTCATGTGCTTCCTGCGCATTCTTGGATTTGGTTTTATATTCGCGTGGCGTTTCCGGTAAATTGTTTTCGCCAAACTTTTCAGCGATAAATTCGCGGATTTCACTCAGCGCGTCGTTCGATAGCGATACCGAGTCAGTACGCATATAGGAAATAAGTCCGGTCTGGCCGGCACCGATATCTATGCCTTCGTAGAGTCGCTGCGCGGTACGCATGGTGCGCTGCGCGCCAAAACCAAGTTTACGCGCGGCTTCCTGCTGCAAGGTTGACGTGGTGAAGGGCGGCGTCGGATTTCTGGTGCGTTGTTTCTTGATGACCTTGTCAACGCGCAATTTGCCTTGCGCGGCTTCGCTCAGACGGGCATGAGCGGCATTTGCCTGCTCGGCGTTGGTGATCGTGAACTGTTTGACTTTTTCGCCGGCCAGACGATTTAGCTTGGCGCTGAATGCCTGGCCGTCGAGAATATTGTCTGCCTCGATACTCCAGTATTCGACAGGGTTGAAAGCTTCGATCTCAAGCTCTCGCTCGACAATCATGCGCAGGGCGGGGCTTTGTACCCGGCCAGCGGACAGGCCGCGCCGGATTTTACGCCACAGCAAAGGTGACAGGTTAAATCCTACCAGGTAGTCGAGTGCCCTGCGGGCCTGCTGCGCGTTAACCAGGTCCATGGTAATTTCGCGCGGATGTGCGATCGCCTCGGAAACGGCCTGCCTGGTGATTTCATAGAAAGCCACCCGGTAGGCACGTTTGTTCTTCATTAAATTCTTTTCATTCAGCAATTCATACAAATGCCACGAGATCGCTTCGCCTTCGCGATCCGGGTCAGTTGCCAGGTACAGCGAGTCAGCTTTTTTGAGTTCTTTTTTTATACTGGCGATATGTTTCTGATTACGCTCGACCGGGGTGTAATTCATCTTGAAACCATTGTCGGTTTCGACGGCACCTTCCTTGGGCACAAGGTCGCGCACATGGCCATAAGAAGCCAGCACCTTGAAGTCCTTACCCAGGTACTTTTCGATGGTTCTGGCTTTGGCCGGAGATTCTACGATGACGAGATGGTTTGCCATTGACTGCTACTGATCCACAACGATTGCTGACAAACTTACGACGCTCAATGGAAAACTGCGGGTTGATCGGAAAACACGATGTCTTCGTAGTGCATCAATGCGTTTTCGTCCTGCTCTTCCGAACTGTTGAACAGCACCATCATTACGACCCACTTTAATTCTTCAATATCGACTTCAGAGTCCGATTCGAGGGCCATGACGCGGTTGATAACCATTTCGCGTAACCTTGGTGTAAGCACGCCGGATTGCTCGAGGAATAGCAGGAATCCCTGGGCATTATATGCCAGACGCGCGCTTTCTTCGGGCGCCAGCACACGGGTGGCGATCGCGGATTGATCCATTGCGGTGTCGTCCTCGACCTGCGCCAGGCCATCCAGCCATTCGAATGCCTTGTCAATTTCAAGTGGGTCAAAGCCTGCTGAGCGCAAGTCGGTGTCGATCCCATCACGGTCTTCAGGCAGATTTTCATCCTGATCCGCGTAGCTCGAAAATATATACATTAGAACGTCGATAACGCCTTCTTTCATGAATGCCTCTTCTAGATCCTGACGAAGCAGCCGCCGGGTGCCGATTGAATTAAATCACTAAGCTCAAGTACCAATAGCATGGATGAAAGCTTGTCGATGGTCAAGCCACTGCGTTGCACAAGTATGTCACAGTCAACCGGATCATAGCCGATCGTCTCGAGTAGCTGTTGATGTTCGCGATCGAGGGGCTCAGCCTGGCTTTTTGGCCTCTGACATTGTTGCTCGAGCACAAAGCTGACCAGGCTGGATAACCCGGCAACGATATCCTTTGGCGTTTCCACGAGCATGGCACCATCCCGAATTAATTGATGACAGCCGCGAGTCTGGGGATTATGGATCGAGCCCGGAATAGCATACACTTCGCGACCCTGTTCTGCCGCGAGCCGCGCGGTTATCAATGACCCGCTGCGTTTTGCCGCCTCTACCACCAGTGTAGCCATCGAAAGACCGCTGATAATGCGGTTACGCTGTGGAAAATTTGCCGGTTGAGCGCGGGTTCCCAATGGAAACTCGGACACTATTAAACCCAGCTCAAGAATTTCCGCGGCCAGTTTTCGATTAGCGGACGGATAAATCAGATCCAGTCCGGTCCCGGTTACGGCGATAGTTTTACCAGTCGCATGCAAGGCACCTCGATGCGCAGCCGCGTCGATTCCAAGTGCCATGCCACTGGTTATCGCCAGCCCACCGGCAGAGAGTTGCGCGGCGAAATCAAACGCGGTTTGCGCACCTCCGGGAGTACAGTTTCTACTGCCGACAATTGCTATCTGTGGCTCGAGCAGCAACTGCAGATTTCCGCTGGTGTAGAGGAGTGCAGGGAAACCATCGATCTGGCGCAACAACCCAGGGTAGGCATTGTGGCTGTAATAAACCAGGTGATTCTGACTCGCAGCTGCCCAGGCCAGGTCCACTGCAACCTGCGGGTGCTGTCGCGATCTGATTTTGCGGATAGTGTCGAGTTTTAACCCGGCGGCCCGGAGCTCGTTAGTACTGCAGTGGCGGACCTGCTCGGGATCCCCGTCGAAGTGTTCAAGTAGAGCGACCAGACCTGTGCGCCTGGGTCCAAGGCTATGATAAAGATGAAGAAAATCGGCTAGCAAATCCTTTTGCATGGTGGCCTCCAGTTCCATATGTAGACCCGCATACTATAGCACCAGGCAAATACCTGGCGCTAGTTGGCTTCATCATAAGATGTCGTTTAGGGTGACTCGACGTAATCGTGCAGGCTGATCGGGAAATCAGCTTCCATGATCAACGCGTAACTCATTTTTTCGAACGAGCGGATTATCATTGCCATGCCAACCTCTTCGTCCGGGAGCTTGACCATAAAGCCCGGGTCTTTTTCGTTCTTGTCGGGGACAACCTCCCCGTAGCGACGAATTTTCAGAATATTGCCGCTTTCGAGCCCGTCACGATTGCCGAGGTTGATTGCAATGGTTTGATATATGCCGGTTTGCGAGATTGCATCCAGCAGGGCCACGATTTCACCATTAACCTCGTTGCGCGGAGGTCTGGGGACGAAATCGCGTTCAAAGTTGGTGTTGTCCATTGGTATCACGCGATCATCACGCAGGATTTCGCGATCTGACTGGGTGACTCTTACCGAGGCAGGGTCGCCACGCAGCAATAATTTGGATTCACCGATGTAAAGCGCTTCGTAGCCCAGCAATTCATTGGTAATAGGGTCATACAATGGCTTGTTTGGGCGATAGATCTGGTAACGGCCCCCACCTTTTGAAGTATCGAGCTTGCGCACATACAACTTGTCATTGAGACTGTTTATGAGATGGTTATCGAGGCTCGAGAGTACGTAGGCTGAATTGTTCAGAGTTTCTTCATCGAAGACCAGCGGACGCTCGAGCAAGTGCCGAATCGAATCGATCGGAATCGACGCAACGGTGGCATCTATAGGAGTGGCGCGAACTCTTGGGTTGATCTTGATGACTTTGAGACCGTCCGCGGTTTGTGACAATACAGACCCATCGGTACCGCGCGACAGAACCTGGACCTTACGCTCGCCACCAACATAGACAATGGCGAGAGTATCGCCGGGATAGATCAAATGGGGGTTTTCAACCTGGGGATTTTTAAACCAGATTTCAGGCCAGAACCAGGGGTCGCGTAAAAATACGGTTGAGATATCCCATAGCGTATCACCTTCTTGTACAATATAGGTTTCGGGGTACTCCTCTTCGTAAGAGACAGGTTCGACAAGTTCGACAGATTCGGCTATCGGTTCCAGCTCTGGTTCCGGCTCTGGTTCGGGAATCGTAGCTTCGACAGTCCTGGTTTCGGTCGGCTGTTCGGGCTCGTAAACAACGGCGTAGGGTGCGTCTTGCCTGGCGCAGGCAGCTATCAGCAATATACTGGAGAGCAGAATCATTCCTTTTATAAGCTGTCTGTTATTGAAGCTAGGCATAAAAACCCCTGAAAATGCGATATTAATTGAAGGATTGTAGACTAAAAATACCCGACTACAAGTATTTTACCTGCAAAGATTCTAATATAATCATTAACTTGGAACGACTAGCTGTAACTTTTCTTGAAGTATTTCACGATGGCATTATTAAATATTTTACATTTCCCCGATCCGCGCCTTAGAACCGTCGCCAGGGCGGTCACTGAATTCGACGAAAGCCTTAAACAATTGGTTAGCGATATGTTTGAAACAATGTACGAAGCACCGGGTATCGGCCTCGCGGCAACCCAGGTCGATCGTCATATCCGCTTGCTGGTTATGGATATTTCGGAGGCGCGTAACCAGCCCAGGTGCCTGATCAATCCGGTGATTCTTTCCGCCGAGGGTGAAGAGGAGATGGACGAGGGTTGCCTGTCAGTGCCGGGCTTCTATGAAAAGGTAAGCCGGGCGGATCGCATCCGGGTGCGTACCCAGGATGTGAATGGAGCAACCTCGGAATTTGCGTCCGAAGGACTTGAAGCAGTCTGTATACAACATGAGATGGACCATCTCGAAGGTAAGCTGTTCGTTGATTATCTGTCTAATCTGAAACGTAACCGTATCCGCAGCAAGTTGGTCAAAATGCAAAAACAACAGGCCAACTAGCTTCCCAAAATCTATGCTCAACATCATCTACGCAGGTACCCCGGAATTTGCAGTTCCGGCGCTGGCATCACTGGTGCGCAGTGATCATCGCGTCGTGGCGGTCTATACCCAGCCTGACCGACCGGCGGGGCGTGGTCGCAAACTGCAGCAGAGCCCGGTCAAAACTTTTGCCCGTGAGCACGCTTTGCCGGTTAGTCAGCCGGTCAGTTTCAAGGCCCAGGCCGAGGTGGATGAGTTGTGCGCTTTTAATGCCGATCTGATGGTCGTCGCTGCCTACGGTTTGTTACTGCCAGCGGCGGTGCTTTCCGGCACCGGATTGGGTTGCGTAAACATACACGCCTCCTTGCTGCCCAGATGGCGAGGTGCTTCGCCGATACAGCAGGCTATACTGGCGGGCGACGAGTACAGTGGCGTGACCTTGATGAAAATGGAGCAGGGACTCGATACCGGTGCCATGATTGCAAGCCGTCGAGTTACAATCGAGCCGTGCTGGACTGCCGCAGACCTGCATGACGTGCTGGCGCCGCTGGGTGCCGAGCTGTTGCTGGAATCGATCGATAATATCGAGACGCTAATTCAGCAGGCACAGATTCAGGATGAATCACGGGTAACTTATGCGCCCCGTCTAACCAAGCAGCAGGCTGAAATTGACTGGGAAAAGCCAGTCGCCGAGTTGTTGAGAGAGATACGTGCCTTTAATCCGTGGCCGGTCAGCTATACCTGTCTGGATAACGATAATGTCCGCATCTGGTCTGCCCGGGCTGGTGCCGATGTCGACAGGAAAAAACCGGGCGAGGTGGTCGCACACGATAGCCGCGGCGTTTTTGTCAGTGGCGCCGACGGCGTGCTGCAAGTGACCGAGCTGCAGTTTGCCGGGCGTAACAGGTGCAGTGCGGCGCAGGCGTTGAACGCCAGAAATCTGTGTGGATGTTTGCTGGGCAAGCAAAAATGAATTCCTCCAATCCCCGCTGGATCGCGTTACAGGTAATGCTGCGAGTTGTTGATCGAGGTCGGTCGCTGGACGACGTATTCGCTGATAGCTGGTATCAGTCGCTAACCGCGACCAGACGCGACCTGGCGTTAAGCCGTGAACTTGTTTTCGGCCTGTGTCGCTGGTACTACGCGTTATCGGCATTACTTGACAGGCGCCTGCAAAAACCGCTGCGTGAGCGCGATCGTGATATCGAAATCATACTTTTACTGGGGCTTTACCAGCTGCTAGTCATTAAAACAGGGGCTCATGCGGCGGTAAATGAAACCGTTAAGCTGGCACTGGTGCAGAAAAAAGCCTGGGCGCGCGGTTTGGTGAACGCGGTGCTGCGCGCTGTCGTCAGGGACGAAGTAAGTCTCGATAGCAACTCGCAGGCACAGGCTTACCCGGACTGGGTGCTGGCACGAATCCACCGTGACTGGGGCGAACAGGCAGACCAGCTGTTAGTCGAGGGTAACCAGCGTCCACCGATGACCCTGCGGGCGGATACTCGGCGGTCGAGGCTTGATGATTTAATCAATGCCCTCGGGTCGGATGGAATAGATGCACGTGAACACGAAATTGTAGCAACTGCGATCGAACTGGCATCTCCCTGTGATGTGACCCAGCTGACAGGTTTTGAGCAGGGGTTTCTCAGTGTCCAGGATGCGGCTGCGCAAATCGCCGCGAGTTTACTGATATGTGCACCCGGCGTGCGCGTGCTTGATGCCTGTGCCGCGCCGGGAGGCAAGACCGCCCATTTACTGCAAGCTTATGATGATATAGAACTTGACGCGCTCGATAGCAGTGAGACCCGACTTGATCGGGTGCAGCAAAATCTTCTGCGGATCGATAAATCAGCTAGAATTCTGGTAGGAGATGCGGCCAATCCAGACAGCTGGTTTGACGGTAACCCCTATGATTGTATTCTGGCTGATGTGCCCTGCTCAGCTAGTGGAGTGATACGCCGGCACCCGGACATCAAACTATTGCGCCGTGAAAGCGATATAATGCCAATACTCGCGCAGCAGCGAAAAATTCTGGATGCCTTGTGGCGTCTGTTGAAGCCTGGAGGGAGAATGCTGTATAGCACCTGTTCAATTTTCAAGGATGAGAACGAGGTTCAGATGGCAAAGTTCTTCGACCGACATCCTGATGGCAGTGAAATAACCCTGCATGACGCCCGCTGGGGCGAACGCCGTCCGCACGGGCGTCAGATTCTGACGGGGCGCCATAACATGGATGGTTTTTACTACGCACTGTTAACAAAGTCAGGTCATGCATGACCGCTTTCAACACACATAGCTATTCACGCCCTGTGTGGGTAGTCCTGGCATTGGCGATATTGATGTTTGTGACCACCACAATGGCCGAGGAGGACGATCCATTCGTTGTCAAGCGTGCCGAGTTTAAACTGGACGCGTCCCTGCTGATGCTCGATCTCGAGATCGATAGTCATATACCGGATTTCATTTCGATCGCGATTGAACAGGGTTTTGCAGTACCGCTGATGTTCGAAGTTGAAATTCGCTCCAAAAAAGCTTACTGGTTTGACGACAAGGTGGTGTCGCTGAAGCAACAATATATGTTGCATTTTCAACCTATGCTGGATTCATTCGTGGTGCTCGACGTCAATGCTGCAGAACGGCATTATTTCGAGGAGCGTAAAGCGGCGGTGCAATTTATCGAATTGGTTTACAATTACCCGATGCTGGATATCAACAACCTGGCAGCCGATAAGAATTACTACGCACGCGTGCGTTTTGGTATCGATTCCGATGAACTGCCGCTGCCGCTCCAGTCGAGCTGGTTTTGGGATAGTGACTGGGATTTGCAAAGCGAATGGTATGAATGGGAGGTCAGGCGTCCCGCATCATGAATAGCACATTTCGCAATACAGCCTCCATAATCGTGCTGGTCCTGTTGTTGGTGGGGTCGCTTTATACGATTAGCGACGCTACCTCTCATTCGGCCACCTTTGGCAAGTATTACAACTGGCTCGTGTTTTTTAACGCGCTCGGCCTGATTGCATTGCTTGGGCTGATTGTTTTTAACGTATACAAGCTAATTGTACAGTATCGTCTGAAAACGATCGGTTCCCGCTTAACCGCGCGCATGATCGGCGTGTTTGTACTGTTGACCATTATTCCGGTGAGCGTGGTTTATTACTTCTCATTGAGTTTTTTACATCGAGGTATCGATAGCTGGTTCGATGTCGGCGTTGAGACCGCGCTGGAAGATTCCCTGCAATTAGGCCGCAGTTCAATGGATTTGCGCAAACGCGATGCTTTGAACAAGACGCGCAGCATGGCGAGCGAAATCGCTGAGATTGACGATGATATCCTGATTGTTTATCTCGACGGTGTACGCGCACAGTATGGTGCTAACGAAGTAACTTTATACGATCATCTAAACACAATTATTGCTTCCAGCAGTATCGACTCTACCGAGTTACCGCAAGCTTTGCCGTTAGGCGAAATTGGCGATCTCGATCAGGATAGCCCCTATCTTAAACTGGTCGATGACCCGGTATACGGGCTCGCAATGCAAATTGTAGTGTTGGTGCAAAGTCTGGATGCGACCGAGCCGGCTAAAACACTACAGGCACATTATCCTTTTACTGATCGACTTAACGAACTTACGGTCGGGGTACAGGAAGCCCATAACCGCTACAAGGAACTCGCGATTCTGCGCGACCCTTTGAAAACAAGTTTCACCCTGACCTTGTCAATCATCTGGCTATTGAGCGTACTGTCGGCTATCTGGCTGGCCTTTGTCGCCGCACGTAAACTGGTGGCGCCGATCAATGACCTGGTGGAAGGAACCAAGGCGGTTGCGGCCGGCGATTACGAAAAACAGTTAACCCTGTCGGGAAATGATGAGCTCGGATTTCTGCTACGCTCTTTCAATACCATGACGCGCAAGATTTCGCGCAGTCGCGCTATTGCTGACCAAAGTCAACGCATGGAGGCGCTACAGAGAAACTACCTGGAATCGGTAATGGAACATATTACCTCGGGTGTGCTCACGATCGATGAAACCGGGGTTATTATTAGTGGTAACCCGGCCGCCTGCCTGATTTTTGATATCGAAGATTACTTTTTCAGCGAACAATACATCACCGATGTCGTTGCTCAACACCCGATGATGGAACCATTTTTCGAAACCGTGCAATCACATGTGAACAATGAAGATGAATGGCAGGAAGAAATAGTAATATTTGTCCAGGGCGGTAAGAAAGTACTGCGAGTGCGTGGCACCGCGTTGCTATCACAAGCCAAAGAACGCAAGGAGCAGGTCATCGTGGTTGATGATCTAACCGAGTTGATCAAGGCGCAAAAAGACTCCGCCTGGAGTGAAATGGCCCGTCGTCTCGCGCACGAGATTAAAAATCCGTTAACCCCGATTCAATTATCGGCCGAACGTCTGCAACGTAAGTTGAGCGGAGAGGTTAGCGCAGCAAATCAATCGATGCTGGATCGCTATACGCATACTATCGTACAGCAGGTCGAGGCGATGAAGTTAATGGTCAACGCCTTTACCGAGTACGCCAGGTCACCGATGAAAAAACCACAGCTGGTTGATATGAATGCGATGCTCGAAGAAATAGCAGTGCTTTATCATGAAGATAATGCTGACATCGTAATAGACCTGGAACTTGATCAATCGATACCGAAGATCGAGGCTGACGATGTTCGTTTGCGGCAGCTGGTGCACAATCTGATCAAGAATAGTCTGGAAACGCTTGAAGGCGAGGGATGGATCAGGCTGAAGACCAGCTGCAGTGAGAAATCCGGTCGCAGCTGGATTGAATTCAAGGTAGAGGATAGTGGTAGTGGAATCTCCGACGAGGTGGCAGATAACTTGTTTGACCCTTATGTGACTACCAAGACATCCGGCAGTGGGCTCGGCCTCGCGATCGTGCAAAAGATCGTCGATGAACATGGGGGGATAGTGCGTGTCGGTAAGGCACCCCAGGGCGGAGCCAGTTTTGACGTGAGCTTGCCGGTATCCGCTGCCGCCAATGAAGCCCAGGCAAGTGTCACAGTCAAACCCCTGAAAAATAAGGCGATACCATGAACGAGCGAATTCTGGTAGTCGATGATGAACCTGATATTCGTATTCTGCTCAAGGATATTCTCGAGGATGAGGGTTACTCGGTCGATCTTGCCGAACACGCGAAAGCCGCTAATGAGATTAGGCGTTTATCGGATCCTGATCTGGTATTGCTCGATATCTGGATGCCCGAAGTCGATGGGGTGACGCTGCTTAAACAATGGAAATCATCAGGCGATGATCATTGTCCGGTAGTAATGATGTCAGGTCACGGCACTGTCGAGACCGCGGTAGAGGCAACTCGCTATGGTGCAATAGATTTTGTTGAAAAACCCCTCTCCATGGCGAAATTGTTAAGCACGGTAAAGTCAGCTTTGGCCAGCAGTGCTCGAGGTGCAGCCAAGGAAAATCGACGCAGACGTGAAGTGCCGGTCGGCAATAGTCGTTTTGTACAGGGCCTGAAACAGCGAATGCTGGATTTGCGCGATTCCAGTCAGGCGGTTTTTCTCACTGGTCCTCGCGGTAGCGGCAAGCGAATCTGGGCTGACTATCTGAGTGACGCTGTCGGTGGCATGGATGTTTTTGATACCAGCGAGGATATCCGGCGGCTAATCCCGTTAAAATCCAACCTTTATGTCGCAGAGGTATGTGATCTAAGTACCGAACAACAGGCAACACTTTACGATGCGATGTTGATATCCCAACGGGATTCGACTTTTCGTTTTATAGTCGCGAGCCGTTTTGATTATGATGAGTTAAAAAGCAATACTCAGATCAATCCGAGCATGGCAGGGATGTGGCAGGATGCGATAGTTATTCCAGCCCTCGATGAACACATCGAGGATATACCCGAGTTGCTGAAGTACTATGTTAACTGGTATAGCGATCATGAACAGTTACCCTACCGTCATTTTGATGTTGCTGCGCAAAACCTGTTGCGCAATCATCACTGGGGTGGTGATATCAACCAGCTGAAACATTTCATCAAGACAATACTCAGTTATAGCGATGCGGAGAAGATCGAGCTGGATGAAATCGAGCAGACACTGCGCTCGATAGACAACAGCTCGGCTGCAGAAGGGGGCGAGAAAATGCAGATTACGATAGATATGAATCTTGATCTCAGGGAGGCGAGAGAGGCTTTCGAGCGCGAGTATCTGTCTAGGCATCTCGAGCTTAGTGGGAATAACATGACGGAACTGGCGCGGCGGGTCGGACAGGAAAGGACCCATCTTTATCGCAAATTGAAATCACTTGGACTGCAAGCCAAAAAACAATAAGAAATCATGAATATCATTATATTAGGTGCCGGGCAGGTAGGCTCGACGGTTGCAACTGAACTCGCCAAGGAAGAGAGTAATGAAATAACCGTAATCGATACCAACCAGCAGATACTTTCCGACCTGCAGGAACGCCTCGATCTGCGCACTATCTGCGGTAATGGCTCCTACCCGGGATTACTGGACGATGCCGGCGCCGACGATGCCGACATGATCATTGCGCTAACCAATAGTGATGAAATCAACATGATCGCATGTCAGGTGGCGTCTTCACTTTTCCATACTCCCACCAAGATAGCGCGGATCCGCTCGGCCGAGTACTTGCGCCGGCCAGGCCTGTTTGCCGAGGATTCGATTCCGGTCGATTTCATGATCAGTCCCGAATCACTGGTCACCGAGTATATTTACCATTTAATCGAGCACCCGAGTGCCCTGCAGGTACTTGATTTCGCCGAAGGCAGGGTGCAATTGGTCGCGGTCAAGGCTTACGACGACGGTCTCATGGTAGGGCGTGCGTTGAAAACCATGAATGACGTCGTTCCCGGAGTTGATATGCGGGTAGCGGCAATTTTTCGGGAGGGTGAATCGATTCAACCGTCCGCCGAATGTGTCATCGAGGCCGGCGACGAAGTGTTTTTTCTGGCCGCGCGGGAGCATATCCCGACGGTCATTTCGGAAATGCGCAAACTGGAAAAACCCAACAAGCGCATCATGCTTGCCGGTGGTGGCAATATCGGTGGTCAGCTCGCGGCAATGATGGAGAAAGACTACCAGGTCAAGGTGGTCGAAGCCTTCCCGCAGCGTGCCCGCGAATTATCGGCGATGCTGGATTCGACTATCGTATTGCTGGGCGACGCCGCCAATCCAGACTTGCTGCTCGAAGAGAATATCGAGAGCATGGATGTATTTTGCGCTCTCACCAACGATGACGAAGCCAATATTCTGTCGGCGATGCTGGCCAAACGCATGGGTGCGAAAAAGGTCATGTCATTGATAAACCGACCGGCCTATGTCGATCTGGTGGAAAGCGGGATCATCGATATCGCGATTTCTCCGCACCAGGTCACCATTGGCGCGCTACTCGCGCATATTCGACGCGGTGACGTGGTAGCGGTACATGCACTGC
>Ga0265309_10000608_pt1 | contig 14576 bp, 11 predicted proteins | sample Helome_FD_192492 | JGI IMG/M metagenome (GOLD analysis project Ga0265309, IMG submission 192492) | Marine sediment microbial communities from subtidal zone of North Sea - Hel_20160524 (Illumina Assembly) | ecosystem: Environmental > Aquatic > Marine > Subtidal zone > Sediment ...
CAGGTCCTTGGACAGGTTGCTAATCTGGCTGACCTTGACCCCGGGTGCCGGGGTGATTTCAAAGCGCGTGATAACCGGCCCCGGATGCACTGATTCGACCTGGATCTCGATACCGAAATCGAGCAGTTTCAATTCAAGCTGTTGTGACATCGCTTCCAGCGACGCTTTGCTGTATCCCGCGACCCTGGGCTTCGGCTTGTCCAGCAGGCCGAGTGGCGGAATCGTACTGTTGCCCTTGCTGCCGGCCTTGAACAGCGGGATCTGTTTTTCTTTCTCGACGCGCACACTGGCTTCGAGTTGTTCGACCACGGGTTCGATCTTGACTGGTTTGCGTCTTTCCTGTCGCTTTTGCTGCACCTGGAATACCTGTTCACGCTCGCTGCGGTTGCGACTGCCCTCGACCTTGTCGCGCATCAGGTAGTAACGATCGATTATCCTGTCAATCAGCAGCAGGGTATATTTGCCGACATTATCAATCACCGCCAGCCATGAAAGCCCGGTAAAGAGCGTCAAACCGGCCAGGAACAGCGCCAGGTGCATCACCGTGGCGCCGACAAAACCGAGGCCCTGGGAGAAATAATTACCCGCGATCTGACCGAGAATACCACCCGCGTCGAGTGGCATGGCGCCTGGCTCCACCGAGAAATGCAGACTCGACAGCGCACAGCCGGAAATCAGCGTGAGGACGAAGCCGCTCCAGCGGACCACCAGCATCTGATAGCGATCTTCGGCGCTAAGGTCTCGCGTCTTGACCAGGATCATGCCGTTGTAAATCAGCATGATCGGCAACAGGAAGGCGAGGAAACCAAACAGGTAAAAAGTCAGGTCAGCGATCCACGCGCCGGCGGTGCCGCCAAAGTTGGTAATTTCGCTATGACTGCCGCTGTGTGACCAGGAAGGATCCTGCGCATCGTAACTGAACATCGCAACCAGAAAATAGCCCGCCAGTGCAAACGACAGCAACATGCCTGCTTCGCGCAGACGTTGATTCATTTGCGCGGCAAACATCAGCCGGGTTTCCCGGTCGTTCGGAGGTGATTTGGGTCTTGCTTGCGCCACTAGGTTAAATGCCCTGCATAAAGCGGCCTATTTTACATGATCCTCTTGCGCAGGAACCAGAATTAATACTATTGAAAAAAACTCGCCGATCGCCATATAGTCTTTTGGTTTTTTTCCCATTACTATTGGCATCTTTTTCAGCCCCGTGATCCTGAGAGCAATCAATGTCCGATACCAAGCATAGCCGCGCGATAATCCTGGGTTCCGGCCCGGCCGGGTACGCAGCCGCGGTTTACGCCGCCCGCGCCAATATGAACCCTACCCTGATAACCGGACTCGAAGCCGGCGGCCAGTTGATGACCACTACCGACGTCGATAACTGGCCGGGGGATGTCGAGGGTTTGACGGGCCCGGTGCTGATGCAGCGCATGCAACAGCATGCGGAACGCTTCGACACCGAAATCATTTTCGACCACATTAATACCGTGTTTCTGAATGAGAACCCGAAGCGACTGGTAGGTGACAGCGGAGAATACAGCTGTGACGCGCTGATTATAGCTACCGGCGCGAGTGCAATGTACCTCGGTGAACCCTCCGAAGAAAAATTTCATGGCAAGGGGATTTCCGCCTGCGCCACCTGTGACGGATTCTTTTTCAAAAATCAGAAAGTCGCGGTTATCGGCGGCGGTAATACCGCTGTCGAAGAAGCACTATATTTATCCAACATTGCCGCTGAAGTGACCCTGGTGCACCGCCGCGACAAGCTGCGTTCAGAAAAAATCCTGCAGGATCAATTGTTCGAAAAAGAAAAGCATGGCAACGTCAACATCGAATGGTTCAGTGTTTTCGACGAGGCGCTGGGCGATGATTCCGGCGTCACCGGGCTGCGCATTCGAAATGTCCACGATAACAGCACCCGCGAACTCGACCTGAGCGGTATCTTTATCGCCATCGGACATAAACCCAATACCGACCTGTTCAAAGGGCAGCTAGAAATGAAAGGCGGTTACATCAGCGTGCAGGGCGGCGCCGACGGCAATGCCACCGCAACCAGTATCGAGGGCGTGTTTGCCGCGGGCGATGTCATGGATCATGTTTACCGGCAGGCGGTCACGTCGGCAGGTACGGGTTGCATGGCGGCACTCGATGCCGAGAAATATCTCGATGCCAGGGAACTTGAATAATGTCGAGTTGCGGGTCAGCGTCACTCACTCCCTGGGTGAAGTCCCGGTTGCCGACTGGGACGCGCTCGCTGATACCAGCTACCCGTTTACGCGACACTGCTTTCTGCACGGGCTCGAACTGCATGACTGTCTCGAGCCGTTTGGCTGGCATCCAGTCTATTTTCTGATTCATCGTGCCCGGCAGCTGATTGCTGCGATGCCCTGTTACATAAAAACCAACTCTTACGGTGAACTGGTTTTCGATCACGCCTGGGTCAATGCCTACCAGCGCAGCGGACTCGACTATTACCCGAAACTGGTTTCAGCCATTCCCTACACCCCTGCAACCGGTGATCGTTTTCTGATTAACTACGAGCTGGTGCCTGACGCGGGAGACCGGCAATTACTGCGCGAAGCGCTGTGCCGGGCGATCCAGGGATTTTGCGACGACCAGGACTTGAGCTCCTGGCATATCCTGTTCGAGCGTCAGCCAGTTCTCGAAGCGCTGGCGGATAGAGATATCATGCTGCGCAGCGACGTACAGTTTCACTGGCAAAACCAGGGCTACCGAGACTTTGCTGATTTCCTGGGGCATTTGAGTTCGCGCAAACGCAAGAACATCAATAAGGAGCGCCGCAGCGTAGACAGCCAGGATCTCGCGATCACAATGCAGACCGGCGCAACCATCGGCGCCGATGACTGGCAACGCATCCACGACCTGTATGCCGGAATTTACCGGCGTAAACATGGTACCGCCACCCTGACCCCGGGATTTATTCGACACCTGGGCGAAAATATGCCCCAACAGACACTGGCAGCCATCGCTCGTGAAAACGGAAAAATCGTCGCGGCTGCATTGTTTTTTCGCAGCGCTACCCACCTGTATGGTCGCGTCTGGGGCTGCGATCAATACTTTCGCCACCTGCATTTTGAATGCTGCTACTACCAGGGCATCGACTACTGCATCGCCGAAAGCCTGCAATACTTCGACCCCGGCGCGCAGGGCGAACATAAATTGAGCCGCGGCTTTTTGCCAACCGAGACCTGGTCGGGTCACTGGATTGCCAATGCACAATTTCGCGAAGCGATCGGTCAGTTCCTGGGACAGGAGCGTCGGTACATCCAGAGTTACCAGGCCGACCTGCTCGATCATTCGCCCTACAAGGCGACAGAATGAATCTAATTTACTTTAAGTATACTATATAAATATTTGATTTTTATATGATTCCCTGGTTAGATCCAAGCGTAAATCCACATTTCCCGGATACCACATCGGCGCTTGCCGAGCCTGCGGGCTTACTCGCCGCCGGGGGATTGCTCAGTATCGAATGGCTGTTGGCCGCCTATCGACAGGGCATTTTCCCGTGGTTTAGCGAAAACGAGCCGATACTGTGGTGGACCCCGGCGCCACGCACCGTACTCTACCCGCGGCGTTTTCACCAAAGCAGGAGTCTGCAGAAGCTGGCCCGTCAGCAACGCTTCCAGCTTTCGAGCAACGAGAACTTCGAAGCGGTGATCCTGGCCTGCGCCGAAGATCGTCAGGGGCAGACCGGCACCTGGATAAATTCGCAAATGATCGATGCCTATATCGAAATGCACCACGCCGGTTTTGCCCATTCGATCGAATGCCGCCACCAGGGCGAACTCGTCGGCGGGTTATACGGCATTGCGCTCGGCAAGGTATTTTTCGGTGAATCCATGTTCAGCAAGATGGCCAATACCTCGAAGCTATGCCTGAAACACCTGGTCGATTCAGCCAGCTACGAACTGATCGATTGCCAGCTACCGACCGGGCATTTGCAATCGCTCGGCGCCACCGACATCAGTCGTGTAGAATTCGAATCCGCCCTGAATCGCTGGACCTGAATTGACAGGAAATATTACCCGTTTAGAGATAGCAATGCCTGGATAACAGTTTGCAATCAATTGTTGAGTCATCGATACCCGGACTGGAAGTCCCCGCAGCTAACTGGATATCCTTTGCGATTAAATCATTTTGATCGGGGTTTATGTCTTTGTAAAAAACTGTTCATCTTGGTTGCCGCCTGTTTTCCTATTAACTTTTCATTCATTTCCTGCAGAAGAGCCATCCTCGCCTGCTCTGTCCAGTGGTAAACCTCCCGGTTCTCCAGCTCCTCAATTCGATCCAGGGATAATTTTGCGACATGCCTTTCTCTGCGACTAAAGCGTGGATCGCCAATAATCATTTGCAGACTTTTTTTTACATCCCTGGTCACAATATTTCTTCCGTATGCTGCGACAAAAGCATTTTCGTACTTTTATCCAGTTCAGTTTAAAGACGTCTCCATGGATTTTTTAGAACCAAACTTTCCAGTTCTGGAGCAATTAATTACTCGCTCTGCACAATACGCAATATTTCGAGTTTTATCTGACATGACATCAACAAATCGAACGCCAGAGCATAGTTCCGAGCGAGTCACAGATAAAAGAGATAGTTTTCGAATACTCACTTGTGTAAGTGAAAATTGATTAAATGGACACCGAATTATAATACCAGCAAAGCAAATACAGAATAGCTATTGGATCTAAAGGCGACTCAAATCAATGATTCACCGAAAAATTGTGTCAGTGTCAAATCCCTGCACCGCGCGGCATCTCTATCATCCCTCTCCGCTGCGCAAGCTGGGGCTACGAGATAACCAGCAGGCATGACGGCCTTAGAGTCGGGCGAGAGCCGCGGCGACTGCGTGACCGAACTCCGAAGGTCTGGCGATGATACCTACCCCGGCCGCGCGCAGGATTTCGACTTTTTCCGCGGCCGATTCACCAGCGCTGGTGACGATTGCACCGGCGTGGCCCATGGTTCGGCCTTTAGGCGCAGTTAATCCGGCGATATAGGCGAGCACCGGCTTTTGCATGTGGTCGCGCACATAAGCTGCGGCCGCGGCTTCCTGCGGTCCGCCGATTTCACCGATCATGACTACCAGGTGGGTTTCCGGGTCCTGCTCGAAGCGTTCCAGGTGATCGAGAAACGAGCTGCCATTTATCGGATCGCCACCAATACCGACACCGGTCGAAATACCGATACCCATGGCTTTCATCTGTGAAGCCGCCTCGTAGCCAAGCGTGCCGGAACGACCGATCAGGCCCACGTTACCCGGCATGTAAATATGCCCGGGCATGATACCCATCATCGCCTTGCCGGGGCTGATAGTGCCGGCGCAATTGGGACCGGTTAAGGTCATGCGTTGTTCTCGCCGGTAGCGGCGCATGTAGCGCTTGACGCGCATCATGTCCTGCGCCGGTATGCCATCGGTAACACAGACGCAGAAGCGGATTCCGGCATCGGCCGCTTCCATGATGGCATCCGCCGCAAACGGTGGTGGCACGAAGACCACACTCGCCTCGGCGCCGGTGTCGCGTACGGCATCTTTTACCGTGTTGAAAACCGGCCGCTCAAGATGTCGTTCGCCACCCTTGCCCGGGGTTACGCCACCGACAACATTGGTACCGTAATCAATCATTTCCTGGGCGTGGAAGCTGCCGATACGACCCGTATACCCCTGTACGATGACCGGGGTTTTTTCATCTAAAAATATGCTCATACTCGGCTACTCCTGCGATTCGGCGCTGGCCGCTCGATGAAACTTCGCGGCAGCCACGGCCTTTTCCGCGGCCTCGGCCAGGGTATCAGCGGTAATCAGGTCGATATCGCTAGCGGCCAGGATCTGACGTCCCAGTTCGACGTTGGTGCCGGACAGTCGTACCACCACCGGTACCGGCACGTCGAGCTTTTGCATCGCCTGAATAACGCCTTCGGCAACCCAGTCACAGCGGTTGATGCCGGCGAAAATATTGACCAGGATCGCGTCGACCCCTTCATCCGATAACACCAGGTTAAAGGCCTTGGCAACTCGATCGGGTGAAGCGCCACCGCCAATATCGAGAAAATTAGCGGGTTCACCGCCAACATGCTTGATCATGTCCATGGTTGCCATCGCCAGCCCCGCGCCATTGATAATGCAGCCGATATTGCCCTCCAGGCCGACGTAGCTCAAACCGCGGTCCGCGGCATTCATTTCACGCGCGTCCTCCTGCGATTTATCCCGCAGTTCGGAAATCTGCGGGCGGCGAAACAACGCGTTATCGTCAAAGCCCATCTTGGCGTCGAGGGCTATGATACGGCCGTCGGTGGTAACCACCAGCGGATTGACTTCAACCATGGTCGCGTCGAGATCGCGAAACGCACGATAACAGGCCTTCAACGCTTTCACCGACTCAGCGAGCTGGGCCGTACCCATGCCCAGCGCAAACGCGATTTCGCGCGCCTGAAAATCCTGCATGCCGACTGCCGGTTCGATCGGCACGCGCACAATGCTGTCAGGCTGATTTTCGGCAATTTCTTCGATATCCATGCCACCCGCCGCAGAGGCGACACACATGATTCTTTCGGAAGCGCGGTCGAGCACGAAGGCAAGATAAATCTCGCGTTCAATAGCGGTTGCTTCCTCGATATACAGGCGTCCGACCAGCTTGCCCTGTGGGCCGGTCTGGTTGGTTACCAGGCGCCGACCCAGCAGTTCGTTGGCGGCTTCCAGTACTTCATTCTCGGTCGCACAAACCTTGATGCCACCGGCCTTGCCACGAGCACCGGAATGGATCTGCGCCTTGACCACCCATTTCTCGCCACCGAGTTCCTTGGCGCGGTAAGCGGCCTGCTCGGGACTGTAAGCGATGCCGCCCCGGGCGATCGGCATGCCGAAGTCGGCCAGTAACGCTTTTGCCTGGTATTCATGAATGTCCATTGATCTGCTCCGCGTTCGTGCTGGTTACTGTTTGGCCTGGATGGCGGTGTCGGTATTGACCACATTTTCAGCCATGCGCGCGGACGCGGCATCGATCATGCGCCCATCGAGCTGCGCTGCACCCTTGCCTTGCGCCGCCGCCTCCTCGAGCGCCACCAGGATGCGTCGCGCTCGATCGACCTCGCTGGCCGGAGGTGAGAATATTTCGTTAGCCAGATCGATTTGCGAGGGATGTATCGCCCACTTGCCTTCATAGCCCATCGCAGCGCCACGGCGCGCGGCATCGAGATAACCGTCCGGGTCATTGAAATCGCCGAACGGTCCATCGATCGCACGCAAGCCATAGGCTCGGCAGGCCACCAGCATACGGGACAGGCCATGATGCCATTGATCACCCGGGTAATCCGGATTGAGCCCACCGATATTGGTGGTGCGTGCGCGACAGCTCGCGGCATAATCGGCGACCCCGAAATGCATGGCCTCCATGCGCGGGCTGGAGGTTGCGATCGCGTCGACATTGGCCATGCCGAGGGTAATTTCGATCAGGGCTTCGATACCGATCTTGTTGCTGTAGCCCTGCGCCATTTCAATCTGGGTCAACATCGCATCGACCATGTAAACATCCGCTGCGACACCGACTTTCGGAATCAGGATCGTATCGAGACGATCTCCGGCCTGTTCGACCACGTCTACCACGTCGCGATACATGTAATGCGTATCGAGACTGTTAATGCGTACCGAAATGGTTTTGCCCTTAGCGCGCCAGTCGATGTCGTTGAGGGCTTCGATGACGTTTTTACGCGCCTGTATTTTGTCACCCGGGGCCACGGCGTCTTCGAGATCGAGGAAGATATAGTCCGCCGCGCTGTTAGCCGCCTTTTCAAACATTTCCGGGTTGGTTCCGGGAACGGCAAGTTCGCTGCGTTGCAGACGCTGTTGAGCAGCAAGGTACTGGGTATGGCTCATAAAAAAACCCCTAAAAATTCAAAATTAACGCCACAACAGCGACTAAATTTCATATATCGAAAAACTATAAGCAAAGTATAAAACTGTATATGGAGGTGGAACTATCGCTCAGCCGACATGCTGAATTTCAGGAACGACGGCAGGCAACCCGGACTGGCAGCAGCAAGCTCAATGCAGTACCGCGGCCACCAGCAGGTAGAGAAACACCGCGCTGAGCCACAGGTCGATGACAACGAAAAGGTAGAACTGTTTGCGCCTGTCCGGATCGTGGCGGGCGCCAAGCGTCAGGTATATGAAAAACGCCAGCGCGGCGAGCAGGATAATAACCAGATGCATCGACTACTTCTCCCGGGCGGCTATGCGCGCCGCCGCGATCGCGGTCATATTAACCAGGCCGCGCACTGTGGTACCCGGGGTAACGATATGCGCGGCAATGTCACAACCGAGCAGGATGGGTCCAATCGGCACGCCATCGGCGCCGGTTTTAATCAGGTTCATCGCGATATGCGCCGCGTCGAGATTCGGCATGATCAGTAAATTGGCAACGCCCTCGAGATTTGAATTGGGAAATTGCTCCGCCCTGAGTAACGGACGCAGCGCCAGGTCAGCCTGCATCTCACCTTCGACCATCAATTCGGGATCGCGTGCCTGGATCAATTCCAGCGCTTTGCGCATCCGGCACGAAGACTCCGTTTCGCGCGCGCCGAAACTGGAATGGGATAATAGCGCCGCCTTCGGCTTCAGTCCGAAACGGGCAACTTCCCTGGCCGCGAGCTCCGTCATCTCCGCCACCGCCTCCGCGGTAGGTTCGGGGGTGACATGAGTATCCGTGATAAACAGCGTGAACTTACTCGAAATAATAATACTCAGGGCCGAAACCCGATCGAAACCGTCGTCCTGCTGGGCAACGCTCAGGATACGACCGAGGTGTCGATGAAAGCGGCCGATGGTGCCGGTAATCATCGCATCTGCCAGGCCGAGTTTCACCATCATCGCCGCCTGCGTGGTTTTACTGTTGCGCAGGATTTCACGCGCTTCCGATAAAGTCTTGCCGCGCCGTTCAGTGTAACCATGGAAGGCACGCCACCATGACTCTTTTCCTTTATATTCAAATATCTCGAAGTCCGTGCCGGGCTTCGAGGTGAGCGCGTAATCCCTGATGATGGATTTGATAACCGCTTCGCGACCAAGCACAATCGGAAAACAAAGCTTTTCCTGCACGATATTATCGACCGCCTGCATGACTCTCGGGTTTTCACCTTCGGCAAAAACCACGCGACGTTGTTCTGCGCGCGCTGTATCGAATACCGGTTTCATAAACAGTCCGGAGCGGAACACGAAAGCATTCAATTTCTGCCGATAGGCTTCCATATCCTCGATCGGCCGTTCGGCTACCCCCGAATCCATCGCCGCCTGGGCAACCGCCGGGGCGATTTCGAGAATAAGGCGTTGATCAAAAGGTTTCGGAATCAGGTAATCCGGCCCGAAGGTCAGCGACTCACCCTGGTAGGCGCTGGCGACGACATCGCTGGTGCCGGCACGCGCCAGTCGTGAAATTGCTTCGACGCAGGCAATCTTCATCGCCTGGTTGATCTCGGTTGCACCGGCATCGAGGGCGCCGCGAAACAGGAACGGAAAGCACAGCACATTGTTGACCTGGTTCGGATAATCGGTGCGCCCGGTCGCCAGCACCACGTCCGGACAAACGCGTTTGGCCTCGGCGGGATCGATCTCGGGCGTCGGATTGGCGAGCGCAAACACGATCGGTTTGCTCGTCATCGACTCGACCATTTCGGTTTTCAACACGTTACCCGCGGACAGCCCCAGGAAAACATCGGCGCCTGCTATCGCTTCGCCGAGGGTGCGCCGCTCGGTGTCGATCGCGTAGCCCTGCTTGTACTCGTCCATGTAATCGGTGCGGCCATGGTAAATGACCCCCCGCGAATCGCATACCATCACCTTGCTCTTGTCGAGTCCCATCGAAACCATCAGGTTCAGGCATGATAACGCGGCCGCGCCGGCGCCCGAGACCACCATCCTGACAGCGCCCAGTTCCTTGCCCACCACTTCAAGCGCGGACAGCATCGCCGCGGCAACCACAATCGCGGTGCCGTGTTGATCGTCATGAAACACCGGGATCGACATACGTTCGTGCAGATACTTTTCGACGTAGAAACAATCCGGCGCCTTGATGTCTTCGAGGTTAATGCCACAGAAGGTCGGTTCGAGGCGCTCGATGGTTTCAGCCAGCTTGTGCGGATCTGATTCATTGATTTCGATATCAAATACGTCGATCCCGGAAAAACGTTTGAACAACACCGCCTTGCCTTCCATCACCGGCTTGGCCGCCATCGCGCCGATGTTACCTAGCCCGAGTACCGCGGTACCGTTGGTTATCACCCCGATCAGGTTAGCGCGGGCGGTATACTCGCGCGCGGCCAATGGATCCTTTTCGATTTCGAGGCAGGGATAAGCAACCCCCGGTGAATAGGCCAGGGTCAGATCGTGTTGCGAAGTTAATGGCGTGGTCGCCTCTATGCGCAGTTTCCCGGGTGTGGGCTTACGGTGATAGTTCAGTGCTTTTTCACGATTTTCGTCCGACATCAGAGTACTCCCAGATAGATTGCGCCAGTATACGAGGAATCAGCTGCACTTTTTAAGTAATTCATCATTTTCAGGTCGGGCATCGCGCCTTGTTTGCTCTGTCATGCCGCAAATATTAATTAGTCATACCCGGCTTTTAATTTGTCATACCGCGGGATGACAGGGTTACCAGGGCGCTTGCTTAAACGTCGTAGCGTTTATGCTCGCTGCGGCGCTTGCCCGAGCGCTGACTGATGACGCCAACGATATCTTCGACGCCGTTGGGCAACGGAATCTCGGCCAGGCTCGTATCGAGCGCACGCAGCGAGTAAACACCCTGCTCGATAAACAATTGCCGGAAAATCATGTCGTCCCGGTAGCGGGCCACCACGTAGCAACCCGAAGCAAGCTTACCGCCGGGGTCAATGATAATAATATTGCCATCGACGAATTCCGGCGCCATGTCATCGCCGATCACCCGCAATGCAAACGGTTCGCTCGCGCTACAATTGCTCAGGTCGCTCATTCCACTTGCTGCGCTTTCTTTTGCTGCATGCGCCACAACTGCGCGTAAAGACCGTCCGCCGCAATCAAAGCTTCATGGTCGCCCTGCTCTTTTATACGCCCTTCTTCGAGTACGATAATGCGATCCGCGTCGATCACGGTGGAGAGTCGGTGCGCGATGACCAGCGTGGTCTTGTTGCGTGAGATCCGGGTCAGGGCGCCGAGAATATTCTTTTCAGACTGGCTGTCGAGGCTGGAGGTAGCTTCGTCAAATACGAGAATTGCGGGGTCTTTCAACAACACCCGGGCAATCGCCACACGCTGTTTTTCACCCCCTGAAAGTTTAAGACCACGCTCACCGACGATGGTGTCATAACCCTCTGGCAACGAATGGATAAAGTGGTCGATATCTGCAAGCCGGGCGACTTCCCTGACATCCTCGAACGAGGCCTCGGGGCGGGCATAACGGATGTTGTAAAGGATCGAGTCGTTAAACAGGACCGTGTCCTGTGGCACGATACCGATCGCCCTGCGCAGACTTTGCTGGTCGACGCCGGCGATATCCTGACCACTGATCAGAATCTGCCCCTGGTCGATATCGTAAAAACGAAACAGCAACCGCGCGATGGTTGATTTACCGGCACCCGACGGCCCGACAATCGCGAGTTTTTCGCCATCTTCGAGCTTGAAGCTGACGTCTTCGAGAATGCGTCGATCTACGTTGTAGTGAAAGCCGACATGACGGAACTCGACGCTGGCCTGCTTAATTTCGAGCCTGCGGGCATCACTGCGGTCGACAATTTCGATCGGTCGCTGCAACAGCTTGATTACCATGTCCATATCGGCGAGGGCATACTTCAGCGAGCGGTAAATAATGCCCAGGAAACCGAGTGGTATGAAAAGCTGCAGCATCATCGCGTTGATCAACACCAGGTCACCCAGCGTCAACTCGCCATCGACGACACCCTGGGCGGCGAGCAGCATGATGGCCGTCACCCCTATTGCAATGATCGCGGCCTGGCCGAAATTGAGCATCGACATCGTGCTCTGGCTTTTTACCGCGGCTTCTTCCCACCGACCCATGGTGTCGCGGTAACGCGTAATTTCATGCTCATCGTTATTGAAATACTTGACCGTTTCGTAATTCATCAGGCTATCCATCGCGCGACCGTTGGCATCTGAATCGAGCGCATTCATTTCGTGCCGGTAATGCATGCGCCACTCGGTAACCATCAGCGTGAAGCCAATGTATAAAATGACGTTAAAGAAAATAATGCCGGCGAACATACTGTCGTACTGGCTGAACAGAATCAGCGCCACCAGCAGAAACTCGGCAGCCGTCGGCACGATGTTAAACACCAGGTAGTTCAGGATCGAACTGATGCTTTGCATACCGCGTTCCAGATCGCGCGAGATGGCACCGGTATTGCGCTCCAGGTGGTAGCGCAGCGACAGATTATGCAAATGGGTCAACACGGTTACCGCAAGTCGGTTCATCGCGTGGAAACGCACGCGGGCAAATATGGCGTCGCGTAATTCGTTGAAGCCTGAATTGATAAATCGCAGAACCCCGTAGGCCAGCAACAACATGACTGGCAGTACAGCGGTCTGCCCGGGCCCGGTGTCGAGCCCGTCGACAATGTACTTCAGTACCACCGGCACACCAACCATCGCCAGCTTGGATACGATCAGGCAGGCGAGCGCAACCAGGACCCGTCCGCGGTAGTCCCAGATGTACGGCATCATGGCACGAATATTGTGCCAGTCTCGTCGATTTGAGTGCTCTTTTTCGGTACGCCCGAAAGCAGGATGAACGGCGATTTTAAAGCCCCTCAGGGTGTAAAGCTGAGCACCTTAGCAGAATGCTCGAATGCAGTCCCGGTTAAACGCCCTGGCTGGCGGGAAAATGCATTTTGATGGTAAATATTTACCATTACCTGCCGATAACATGAGTATCAATTGTAAGGAGACGCTGTCAGGTAACTGGCCCCGGTCTACCAACACTGACCCGGATGATATGGAAAATGTGAAAGCCGTAAGGCTGTTGAGAATCCGCTACATCGTCGGACTCGGCCTGATTGCCCTGTTGGTCACCGGTTCATACCTGACCAAGCAGCGGGTTATTGCGGAACAGCATAACTTCGCAGAACTCATCAACCTGGCGGGTCATCAGTCCGGGCTGGCTCATCGAATCGCCTATTTCAGCCTCGAGATGCTAACCACCGACAACGCGGATAATTTCGCTAACGCCAGAGTGCAGGTTGGACGGACGATCAGCAAAATGGAGCAGGCGCAGGAAATATTGTTAAACGGCTCCACCGCAAGCGGCATTCCGCGTATCCGCAATGAGAATCTGCAGGCGCTGTATTTTGACGATTCGGTCGGCCTTAACATCACGCTGAAACGCTTCCTGAAAAATGCCGACGCCGTCTACCAGAGTGACATTGGCGCGCTCGGTACCGATTCATACGAATTCGTTTACCTGACCACCTATGGCTCGAACATTCTCGAGCCGATGATGGACAGCGCGGTTGCGGAATATCAAAAGATCAGCCGCGAATCGATACTGCGAATCGAAAAATTCGAGTTGTTGATCTGGCTGGGTGCCCTGTTGCTGCTGATGTTCGAAGCGCTGTTTATCTTCAGGCCGCTGGAAAACAGGATTCGTAATGTGATCGCCAGATTACAGGGCACGGTTAACGAGCTCGAATCGACCCGTGAGCAATTTGTCACGGCACGGGAAAAGGCTGAATCGGCGAGCGAAGCCAAAAGCCAGTTTCTCGCCACCATGACCCATGAACTGCGCACTCCGATGAACGGGGTGCTCGGCATGAGTGAAATGTTGTCAGGCACCGAGCTCAGCGACAAGCAGCATGAATATGTGCAGATTATTCTCGACTCGAGTGAATCGCTACTCATCATCATCAACGACATTCTCGATTTCTCCCGCCTCGAAGCCGGCAAGCTGGGGCTTGAAAAAACCCCGTTTAACCTCGAGCAGTCCGCCTACGACGTGCTGGCGTTACTGACCCCGAGATGCCAGAACAAGCCGCTACAGCTGGTGCTCGACTATACGCCTGACCTGCCGCGCAATTTCATCGGTGACCCCGCGCGCATACGCCAGATACTGTTCAACCTGATTGGCAACGCCAGCAAGTTTACCGAACAGGGCTACATCCAGGTATCGATCTCGGTCGAGGTCGATGAAAACCAGGTGGGCAATATCTCGATCCATGTCGAAGATACCGGTATCGGCATTGCCCCGGACAAGGTGGAAAGCCTGTTCGGCTCATTCACCCAGGCCGATAATTCGACCACCCGCAAGTATGGTGGCACCGGCCTCGGCCTAACCATCACCCGCGAATTGCTAACGCTCATGGATGGCAGCATCGAAGTCGACTCGGCCCCCGGTAAAGGCTCGGTGTTTACGGTTGACCTGCCACTTCAGCTTGCCACCGACGTCGATCAGATGCCGGTTCCCCATGAGGCACTCAAACACGTCATGTTGCTCGAGCCGAATACGATTTACCGTGAATTGATCAGCGACCGCCTGTGCCGAATCGGGGTCGAGGTCGCGGTGGTCGACAACGCCCAC
>Ga0265309_10000609_pt1 | contig 14563 bp, 8 predicted proteins | sample Helome_FD_192492 | JGI IMG/M metagenome (GOLD analysis project Ga0265309, IMG submission 192492) | Marine sediment microbial communities from subtidal zone of North Sea - Hel_20160524 (Illumina Assembly) | ecosystem: Environmental > Aquatic > Marine > Subtidal zone > Sediment ...
GTGCCCGGGCTGTTGGTCGAAATATTATTATTGCTGCCGTTTACGCTGGCGCTGCTGTTATGGCAGCAATTCCGCGGAGAAGCGATGTTCCTGCACCACGCCTGGGATACCGACCTGCTACTCATCATGGGGGGACCGATTACGATTATACCGCTGGCTTTTTTCACCGCCGGCACACGCATGTTGCCAATGACAACGGTGGGCATCCTGTTTTATGTCACGCCATCGCTGCAATTTCTGTCCGGCGTGCTGCTGCTGGACGAATCTTTCAACGCCGACAAGCTGGTCGGATTCATCGGTATCTGGATCGGACTCGCAATCTTCAGCTACAGCCTGCTAACGAGAAGAGAATCACCCCAAACCACTGCGAGTTAGCAGCTTGCTTAAAGACTCTCAGGCGAGTGCGAGACAAGGCGGAAAAGGTCTAAAAAGCGCAGTGTACACGCCAGTACATGAGCATTTTTAGACCTTTTCCAACGCAGTATCGCGCCGGCTGAGAGTCTTTAAACAGGCTGCTAGGCGACGAAGTCCGGCATATTGCCAACCTCGACGATCTTCATCGCATTGGTGCCACCGCCGGTTCCCATCAAATCACCCTTGGTAATGATGACCAGGTCACCATCCTCGATGGTGCCATGGGCCTTCATCAATTCAACCGCTTCCCGATTCGCCTCGGCGTGATTGGTGTGAATGGTTGGAAAATATACCGGAAATACGCCGCGATAAAGATTGACCTTGCGGTTGGTCGACTGGTGTCGAGAAAGCGCAAAAATCGGAATGCCGGAGCTGATGCGCGACATCCATAACGATGTCGATCCGGATTCGGTCAGGGTTGCAATCGCGCGCACATTTAAATGATTCGCGGTATACATGGCCGCCATTGCAATGGCTTCATCGACATTGTTAAAGGTGTCGTCGAGTCGGTGTCGCGATTTGATCGCGCGGCTTTGCTGCTCGGCATTGATACAGATATCCGACATCGATTTGACAGTTTCGCTCGGAAAAGCGCCGGTCGCGGTTTCCGCCGATAACATCACTGCATCGGTACCATCGAGTACCGCGTTGGCAACGTCGAATACCTCGGCGCGGGTCGGGATCGGGTTCTCGCGCATCGACTCCATCATCTGGGTCGCGGTAATGGTTACACAATTCAACTCCCTTGCCATGCGAATGATTTCTTTCTGTACCGCCGGCAATTTTGCATCGCCGATTTCGACGCCAAGATCGCCACGCGCAATCATGATCGCCTCCGAGGCTGCGATAATCTCCTCGAGGTTGTCCAGTGCCTCGGCACGCTCGATCTTGGCAACCAGTCCTGCGCTGGAACCTTCCGCCTCGAGCAACTTGCGCGCCTGGTTCATGTCCGCCGCGTTCCTGGGGAAAGATACCGCAAGATAATCGGCATCGATGAGTGCCGCGGTTTTTAAATCGGCCTTGTCCTTTTCGGTTAAAACCTCGGCGGTTAACCCGCCACCCTTGAGGTTGATCCCCTTGTTATCGGAAAGCTCACCACCAACCTGTACACAGCAGTTGATTCTGGGCCCGTCGACGGCATCAACCTGAAGCACTATGCGCCCATCATCGAGCACCAGAACATCTCCACTGGTTACATCTTCAGGCAGCTTTTTGTAGGTCACTCCGACCTGGCTACTATCACCCTCGCCATCCGCACACTCGGTATTGATACAAAACTTATCCCCGATAGCGAGATCAATCACACCGTTCCTGAATTTCTCAAGTCGTATTTTGGGACCCTGTAAATCGGCGAGAATCGCCAGGTGGCGATTATTTTCGAGACCTATACGTCTTATTTTTTCAGCACGCGCCTTGTGCTCATCGACTGTTCCATGAGAAAAATTGAGTCGCACTACGTCGACCCCGGCCTTGATCAGGCTATCGATAGCTTCGTCTGACTCGGTCGCGGGCCCCATGGTCGCGACAATCTTGGTTCTACGTTTTACCGCGTGCATAGTCCTGATACCTCGTTTCCAGCATTGCGACCGCAGGCAACTGTTTACCTTCCAGGAACTCGAGGAAAGCGCCACCACCGGTGGAAATGTATGAAACCTGATTTGCTATACCGTACTTGTCGACCGCCGCCAGCGTATCGCCGCCACCGGCAATCGAAAAAGCCGCTGATGCGGCGATCGCCTGTGACACAGCCCTGGTGCCTTCGCCGAACTGATCAAACTCGAAAACGCCGACCGGACCATTCCAGACGATGGTCGCTGCCTGTTGCAGGATTTCGGCAAAACGGGTCGCGGTTTGCGGCCCGATATCGAAGATCATGTCATCATCCTCGACTTCGGCAACCGGCTTTACCACTGCCTCCGCAGTGGCTGAAAATTCCTTGCCACAGACCACATCCACTGGAATGGGAATATCCCTGCCCTGTGCCTGCGCCTGTTGCATCAACCGTTTTGCCGCGGGAATCAAATCCGCTTCCACCAGTGATTTGCCGACATTGAAACCGGCGGCGGCGATGAAGGTGTTTGCTATACCGCCACCGGGAATCAACTGGTCGACAATCGCGGAGAGCGACTCCAGCACTGTCAGCTTGGTCGAAACCTTAGACCCGCCAACGATTGCCACTACCGGACTGGCAGGTTTATGCAGTGCCTTGCCGAGGGCGTCGAGTTCGGCAGCCAGCAACGGACCGGCACAGGCCAGCGGGGCAAGCCTGCCAACGCCATGTGTCGATGCCTGGGCGCGATGGGCAGTACCAAACGCATCCATAACGAAGATATCGCATAGCGCCGCATACTGTCGCGCCAGGCCTTCATCGTCCGCTTTTTCGCCCGCGTTGAAGCGCACATTTTCGAGCAGCACGACATCGCCATCGATCATCGCGGGTGCCCGTTCGAGATAGTTGCTGATCAGCGCAACGTCCTTACCAAGTGCTTCACCCAGATAATCGGCAACCGGTTGCAGCGAATACTGCGCTTCTGGGTTACCCTCTTCGGGTCGGCCCAGATGCGACATGATCATGAGACGCGCGCCGGCGTCGATACAATGCCGTATCGTCGGTAGAGATGCCTTGATCCGCTGATCGCTGGTAACAACGCCGTCCCTGAGTGGAACGTTCAGGTCCTGACGGATCAGTACGCGTTTACCGGCCAGATCGAGGCCGGTCATTTCCAGTATCGGCATCTTCAGGCCGCGATGACACGCGCCATTTCAACTACTTTACAGGAATAGCCCCATTCATTGTCATACCATGAAATCAGTTTGACGAAAGTTTCATCCATTTGAATGCCGGCCTCGGCATCAAAGGTCGAAGTACAGGCCTCACCACGAAAATCGGTCGATACTACCTTTTCTTCGGTATAGGCGAGCACACCCTTCATCGAGCCTTCGGCGGCGTTTTTCATAGCCGCGCAAATTTCTTCGTAACTGGCATTCCTTTCAAGTTCAACGGTTAAGTCGACCACCGAAACATCCGATGTCGGTACGCGGAACGACATTCCGGTTAGCTTGCCATTGAGTTTAGGTAAAACCTTGCCCACCGCTTTCGCCGCACCGGTAGATGAAGGAATGATATTCTCGAGAATACCGCGCCCGCCTCGCCAGTCTTTCATCGAAGGACCATCGACAGTTTTCTGGGTTGCAGTCGCTGCGTGTACGGTAGTCATCAAACCACGCTTGAGACCAAAATTATCGTCGATTACCTTGGCAATCGGCGCCAGGCAATTGGTGGTGCAGGAAGCGTTCGATATGATTGCTTCGCCGGCGTAGCTATCATCATTGACGCCAAATACGAACATCGGTGTATCGTCCTTGGACGGCGCCGACATGATGACTTTTTTGGCGCCGGCATCGATATGCTTTTGCGCGGTTTCCCCGGTCAGGAACAAACCGGTTGATTCGATAACCACGTCGACGTCGATGTCACCCCAGTTTAATGCCGCTGGGTCGCGTTCGGCGCTGAGTCGAATATTCTTGCCATTGACCACCAGCGTATCGCCTTCAATAGCGATATCACCCTTGAACTTACCGTGCACCGAATCATGCTTGAGCATGTATGCGAGGTAATCCGGGTCGAGCAGGTCATTGATGCCTACGACTTCGACATCGTCAAACTCCTGCGCTGCGCGGAATACCATACGCCCGATTCTACCGAAACCGTTTATGCCGACACGTACTGTCATTTTTTTCTCCTAAGAGTTAATAATTAATCTGTGCCTAACAGGCTGCTGACCGCTTCCACCAGCTTATCGACAGTGAACCCGAAGTAGGCAAACAATTCTTTCGCGGGAGCCGACTCACCAAAAGTATCGATGCCGATAACAATGCCATCCATACCGACATATTTGTACCAGCCCGCGGTGGTCGCGGCTTCGATCGCAATTCGCGCACTGACCCCGGGGGGCAGAACCGAATCCCGGTAATCTTTAGACTGAAGATCAAACAGGTTCGTGCTCGGCATCGAAACAACGCGTACATTCTTATCTTCCAGTGCCTCAGACTCATAAGCCGCGATCGCCAGTTCCACCTCGGAACCGGTGGCGATAATGATCGCCTCCGGCGTGCCTTCGCAATCGCGCAGGATATATCCACCACGGGCAATGGCGTCTATCTGCTCAGGACTGCGGGGCTGATGCTTCAGGCTCTGACGTGAAAACACCAGGCAGCTGGGGCCGTCATGATGTTCGATAGCGGCTTTCCAGCTGACCGCGGCTTCTACGGTATCGCAGGGACGCCACAAACGCATGTTGGGAATCATGCGCAAGCTCGGAATATGCTCGATCGCCTGGTGTGTCGGACCATCTTCACCGAGACCGATCGAATCGTGGGTATAGACGAAAATACTCTGTACTTTCATCAACGCCGCGAGGCGCAGGGCATTACGGGCATAATCGGAAAACACCAGGAAGGTAGCGCCAAACGGCATATAGCCACCATGCAGGGCAATGCCGTTTAACATCGCCGACATGCCGAATTCGCGTACACCATAGTTGATGTAGTTTGCCTCCGCTGATTCAGGCTGCATCGGTTTGAATCCCGACCATTCGGTCAGGTTGGAACATCCCAGGTCGGCGGAACCACCAAACAGCTCGGGTAACAAAGGCGCATAAGCTTCAATCGCGGCAAGCGAAGCCTGCCGGGTGGCTTTGTCTTCCGCGGCTTCATCCAGCCCGGCAATAAACGCAGCAGAAGCTTCCTGCCAGTCAGCCGGTAACTCACGCTTGATGCGTCTTTCAAATTCGGCCGCCAGTTCCGCATGCTCTTCCCTGTAAGCCGCAAATTTCTGCGTCCAGGCATCTTCCTGACCCTGACCCTTCTGAGTATGATCCCAACCCTGGTAGACTTCTTCAGGCACATCGAACGCGGCATGCTCCCAGTTCAATTCAACCCGTGCCAGCGCGACCTCTTCTTCCCCTAGTGGGGCGCCATGACAGCCATGTCCGCCAGCCTTGTTGGGCGAGCCGAAACCAATGATAGTCTTACAGCAGATCAGCGACGGTTTAGCAGTGATTGCGCGTGCGGCTTCGATGGCAATCTTGATTTCATCCGGGTCGTGGCCATCGACTTCAATCACGTGCCAGCCGTAGGCTTCGAAACGTTTCGGCGTATCATCCAGAAACCAGCCTTCAACCTTGCCATCGATCGAAATACCGTTGTCGTCCCAGAACACGATCAACTTGCCCAGTCCCAGGGTGCCCGCGAGCGAGCATGCTTCATGCGAAATACCTTCCATCATGCAGCCGTCGCCGAGGAATACATAGGTAAAATGATCGACGATATTGAAGCCGTCAAGGTTAAATTCGGCGGCAAGCGCCCGCTCCGCAATGGCCATGCCAACTGCATTGGCGATGCCCTGTCCCAGTGGCCCGGTGGTCGTCTCGATTCCCGGCGCACAACCATATTCGGGGTGACCGGGTGTTCTCGAGTGCAGTTGGCGAAAATTCTTTAAATCTTCGATTGTGACTTCGTAACCACTCAGGTGTAACACTGAATATGGCAGCATCGAGCCATGCCCGTTAGACATGACAAAACGATCGCGGTTACTCCATGCAGGGTTCGCCGGATTGTGGCGCATAAAGTCGTTGTAGAGGACTTCAGCGATATCAGCCATACCCATAGGGGCGCCGGGATGTCCGGAATTGGCCTTTTGCACCGCATCCATACTCAACACCCTGATGGCGTTAGCAAGCGTTTTACGTGATGACATTGATTATTCTCAAAATCGATTTATTCAACATATGATTATTGATGGCTTCGGTCGTTAATTCGGTGCAACCACTACATATGCGCTGGCGATAAGGCGCGATATTCTCTCGTAAATGCAAATTGACGGCAACTTATAAAAACTTTAATGCTTATTGAGCATTTCTATAAGTTCCTAATCAAGGCTGTTAATTTAAATTGTCTTACATATAATGCTTTTTTTCCGACATTAGCTTTGGGGCGCAATATGCCAGGTTCATATATTTTCACTTCCGAATCGGTATCCGGTGGACATCCCGACAAGATGGCTGACCAGATATCGGATGCTGTACTCGATGCCTTGCTGGAGCAGGACCATCGGTCCCGCGTGGCCTGCGAAACCCTGGTGAAAACCGGCATGGTTCTGCTCGCCGGTGAAATCACCACCAACGCCGAGGTCGATATGGAAGCGCTGGTGCGCAAAACCGTCTGCGATATTGGGTACGACAACCCGGAATGCGGCTTCGATGGCAAAACCTGCGCAGTGCTTACCGGGCTCGGAAAACAGTCGGGTGATATTGCAATGGGTGTCGACGAATCCAGCGACAAGGAACAGGGCGCCGGTGATCAGGGCCTGATGTTCGGCTATGCCTGCAATGATACTGACGTATTGATGCCGGCACCCATTACCTATGCGCATCGACTGGTGCGTAAACAGTTCGAATTGATGAGATCCGGCGAGCTTGACTGGTTACTGCCCGATGCAAAGAGCCAGGTCACGCTGCGTTATGAGGATCACAAACCCGTCGGTATTGAAGCGGTAGTTTTATCGACCCAGCACAAGGAAGAGGTTGATCTCGGCACTCTGCGCGAGGCGGTTATCGAAACCATCCTGAAACCGGTACTGCCGGAGGGCTGGCTTGCCCAATGTAAAAACGAAAATATTCACGTCAATCCAACCGGCAGGTTCGTGATCGGCGGGCCGGTGGGTGATGCCGGACTGACAGGCCGTAAAATTATCGTTGACACCTATGGTGGCATGGCGCGTCACGGTGGCGGCGCCTTCTCGGGCAAGGACCCTTCCAAGGTTGACCGCTCGGCAGCTTACGCCGCCCGTTACGTGGCCAAGAATATAGTCGCCGCGCGTATTGCCGAACGCTGCGAGGTACAGGTTTCGTACGCGATCGGAGTTGCCGAACCCACATCTATCAGTGTCGATACCTTCGGCACCGGGGCTATCGATGACAGTCGCATCATCACGCTGATCCGGGAACATTTTGACCTCCGTCCCAAAGGTTTGATTGCCATGCTCGACCTGATGAAGCCAATGTATCAGCCGACTGCTGCTTACGGCCATTTCGGACGCGAAGATCTGGACCTGAGCTGGGAAAAAGTTGACCGGGCCGAGGCACTCAAAGCGGATGCCGGCCAGTAAACAGGCTTTAAAGAGGCGCCATTGCGGCGTCTTTATCGATTTGACACCAGCGCCTTTTTGACTAAAATACCGGGTTCCCTGATGCGGGGACTTGAAAGCGAGGAGCGTTGCGACAGCTGTGCTGCCAGGCTCGCCGACACGATCAATTCAACGACGCTCATAAATAGTTCTGGAGATTATTTATGAGTGCTAACGTCACCCACATTGTTAAAGACGATTACAAAGTAGCAGACATGTCGCTTGCTGCCTGGGGTCGCAAAGAAATCGCAATTGCCGAAACCGAGATGCCGGGCCTGGTATCTCTGCGCGGCAAATACGGCAGCGAGCAGCCTTTGAAAGGTGCCCGAATCGCCGGCTCACTGCACATGACCATCCAGACCGCGGTTTTGATCGAAACCCTGGTCGCGCTCGGCGCCGAGGTTCGCTGGGCTTCCTGCAATATCTTTTCTACCCAGGATCACGCCGCGGCAGCGATCGCTGAATCCGGCGTGCCGGTATTTGCCATCAAGGGCGAATCACTGGAAGATTACTGGCAGTACTCCCACAAGATCATGGAATGGCACGATGGTGGCACGCCCAACATGATCCTCGACGATGGTGGCGACGCAACCATGCTGATCAATCTGGGCAGCAAGGCCGAGACAGACATTTCGGTGCTGAATAATCCGGGTACCGAAGAAGAAGTCATCGCCTTCGCCTCGATTCGCGCGAAACTGGCCGAGTCGCCCAACTGGTACTCGACTATCCAGAAAAACATCAAGGGTGTTACCGAAGAAACCACCACCGGTGTGCATCGCCTCCACCAGATGCAGGCCAAAGGTGAACTGCCTTTCCCTGCCTTCAATGTAAACGACTCGGTTACCAAGTCGAAGTTCGATAACCTTTATGGTTGTCGGGAATCACTGGTTGACGGCATCAAACGCGCTACCGATGTAATGATCGCCGGCAAGGTAGCCGTTGTGCTCGGCTACGGTGACGTCGGCAAAGGCTGTGCACAATCGCTCAAAGGCCTCGGCGCTACCGTCATGGTTACCGAAATCGATCCGATCTGCGCCCTGCAGGCTGCGATGGAAGGCTTTCGCGTTGTCACCATGGATGATGTTTGCAGCCAGGCTGATATCTTTGTCACCAGCACCGGTAATTTCAACGTCATCTGCAAAGATCATATGGATCAAATGAAGAACCAGTCCATCGTCTGCAACATCGGCCATTTCGATAATGAAATCCAGGTTGCCGAGATGAAAGGATACGAATGGGAAAACATCAAGCCTCAGGTCGATCACATCATCTTCCCGGACGGTCGGCGCATTATCCTGCTCGCCGAAGGACGCCTGGTAAATCTGGGTTGCGCGACGGGTCATCCGAGCTTCGTAATGTCCAATTCGTTCACCAACCAGGTGCTGGCGCAAATGGAAATCTTTTGCAACCCGGGGAAGTATCAGAATGAAGTTTACGTTTTACCCAAGCATCTGGACGAAGAAGTAGCGCGTCTGCATCTCGACAAGATCGGCGCCAGGTTAACCACGCTGACCCAGGAGCAGGCTGACTACATCGGTGTCAAGGTCGAAGGTCCCTACAAACCTGAAGCCTATCGTTACTAGTTAAAGCCCCACTTATGCGGATCTCCCGCGTATATACTGGCGCGGAGCTTGTCGTTGGCGAGGAAGTCTCACTCGACAAGCTCCAGAGCCATTACCTTAAACATGTGCTGCGCCTGAAATCAGGCGCAGCATTGATCTTGTTCAACGGCAGCGAAGCTACCGACTACCAGGCCAGGCTTGTTTTCGAAGGCAAAAAAATTAGCGCCAGAATCGACGCGGCGACACCATTGCACAACGAGTCCCGGCTCGATAGCGAGATAATACAGGGTCTGGGGCGCGCCGATCACATGGACTGGGTAATCCAGAAAACCACCGAGCTCGGTGTTAACAAAATCTCGATCTTCAATGCCGAACGCACACAGTCGTCGCTAAAACCAACGCAGCTGGAAAAGAAACTCGCCCATTGGCGAGGCGTTGCAATCAGCGCCTGCGAGCAAAGCGGTCGGGCGCTAGTGCCACAGGTCGATTTTCATGCCAGCCTCGGTCAGGCTATCGCAGCATCGATCATCGAGATTAAATTGCTACTCGATTTTGATGGCGCCGCGCTAACTTCGCTTTTGCAATCTCCCTGTACAGCGGTGTCGATTCTGCTCGGCCCCGAAGGCGGTTTGAGCCCGGCTGAAATTCAACTCGCCAGGACAGCCGGTTTTACTGCGACCAGGCTCGGTCCGCGTGTGCTGCGGACCGAAACTGCTGCAACCGCAGCGCTCGCAATTGCTCAATCCAGTCTTGGCGATTTGAATTAACAAGATCCCCCGCTTACGCGCACTGCTGTCAGCAATAAAATACTCAGCTCGAAGGTACGTCATAAAGAACAACTCCCTGCCTCTGTTTCGTGCCGTATAGACTTAATTTTGGATAGCATCCCAAGGGGGAAACCGGTGAAACCCCACGCGCCTGACCGGGTGGCCTGCGGCTTCCTGAAAAAGTATCGATTTTAACGGGCAAGGCGAGACTCGACCTCCCTGTCTCGACTCGCCACAGGCGGCGTCCCTGCCGCCTGACCCGTTAAAATCGATACTTTTTCAGCACCCGGCCTTTACGGCGCGAGGGGTTTCACCGGTTTCCCCTAATAGTGGGTGGCTACCTCGGGGATATGTCCGCAAAAGTGTAGCGAGGCATGGATGCCGAGGTCCAAGCGATTCCATGGATGGACCAAACGGCGTTTTCTGCCGTTTGGGAGCGCCTTTTGCGGACTTATCCCCGAGGTAGCCTTAACACGCCAGTGAATCTACGATCGGGTGTTTATTCCTGACCGCAGTGCGCGAAAGCGGAGATGATAGGTATGTAAAAGGGTGGGGATGAATGGCTTAAGTAAGTGCCCTTCGGGTCAGACCCCTCGAAGTTAAGCGAGGATGGTGCTAAGTCGTTAGCTCTTCGATACGATTTTGATTGAACTCGAGCTTGAGGTCATCGATGATTTTGTCGACATCCGGAATTACCCGCGCAAGCTGCTCGTCATCTACACGGGTCAGTAAGTACGGGTTCAATCCGTCATCGTTGCCTGTCTCCATGCTTTCGGCTTCCGCCAGGTAGGCGCGTGGAATATCCTGCATGTGGATGCCGATATATGGCATTTCCGAATCCTTCTCCGGATTGTAGATAATAGCGATTCTGGTGCGCGGACCCACCTGGGCAGCTCCCAGGTTACACAATTTCTCCACTTCAACCACGGGCACATAAACCCCACGCCACAGTACAACACCGGGAAACCACTCACTGGTATCAGACAAGCGGCGAGGTATCGAATAGCCAATAATTTCAGCAACTGCCGAGTTTGGAATTAACAGGTTAAGCGATGTCAGTGGCAACAACATGCAACGAACCGAGGTTGGATAGTTACTCATAGGCCCGGTCACCCGCCTCCCAATGCACTTTGAATATTCTCAATCAACTCGTCTTCCTGGTAGGGCTTACCCATGTAATTCGTGACACCGATTTCAATGGCTCGATCGCGGTGTTTTTCCCCGGTACGCGAAGTGATCATAATGATCGGTATTTTGGAAAAGGTCTCTTCGTTCTGCATATGAGTTGCCAGCTCAAAGCCGTCCATGCGCGGCATTTCTATATCCAGAAGCATGACATCGGGACGCAGTTCCTGTAATTGCGCGAGGGCGTCAACCCCATCCTTCGCGGTAACGACTTCGTAGTTATGGCGTTCGAGTAATTTACTCGCAACCCGTCGCATCGTAATCGAATCATCCACCACCATGACGGTGCTGCGCAGGTTTTTCGCGCGCTCATCCCCCTGCTGATAGACAATCTTGACCGCACTGGAGGCGCTATGGCGAATCAGTCCGTTAATATCGAGAATCAGAACCACGCTACCGTCGGCAAGAATACTCGCCCCGGCCAGGGCTTTAACCTGACTGAGTTGCTTGCCGAGGGTTTTAACCACGATTTCACGATTACCGATAATTTCATCGACATGCAATGCGACGCGAACGTCGCCGGCGCGACTCAAAATTATGGCCTGCTTTTCATTTTCCGTACCGGGCCTGAACGGAACTCCCGAACCCACGAGCTTCGACAGGTTATGCAATGCAAAACTTTGCCCGGCATATTCCAGCTCGGGATCATCCTGGCGGTAATAGTCGAGCATCTGCTGGCTATCCATGCGGGTGATACCCTCGATATTGATCAATGGGATCGCATAGATCTCCTCGCCGGTACGCACCAGGATCGCCTGATTGATCGACAGCGTAAAAGGCAGGCGGGCGGTAAAGGTGGTGCCCTGGGGATTGGTTGCTATCTGCAGGGTTCCGCCGAGTTGCTTGATCTCGATATCTACCACATCCATACCAATTCCACGCCCCGACATCTGGGTTACGTGCTCAGCAGTACTAAACCCGGGTTCGAGTATGTACTGCACCAGGTCCACTTCGCTCACCTCGTGGCTCTTTTCCAGCAGGCCTAACTGAATCGCTCGACTACGTACTTTTTCAACGCTGACGCCGGCGCCGTCGTCGCTGACACGAATTACGATATCCGAACCGTCGCGGGCAATATCAATCTTAATCCTGCCGCTTTCCGGCTTGCCTTTTTTAACGCGCTCCACCGGGGTTTCGATGCCATGCGACAGGGCATTTCGAATAATGTGCTCGAGCGGTGCAACCATGCGGTCGAGCACCTTGTTATCGACTTCGTTTTCCTCGCCGGAAATAATCAGTTCGGCCTTTTTTCCAAGTTCCTGACTGCTTTGCCTGACCAGGCGACGCAAGCGCGATAGCAATCCGGAAAACTTGACCATACGACTTTTGATCAAGCCATCCTGGAGGTCAGTGTTTACCCTCGATTGTTGTAACAACAGAGTTTCGGAATCCTTGACCTGTTCGCCTAACATGTTTTGCAGGCTGGACAGGTCATTAACCGACTCACCCAGAGAACGTGATAATTCCTGAATCATCGTGTAGCGGTCCATCTCCAGGGGGTCAAACTCGCCCACTTTGCCAGACTCGGAACGATGACTAAAATGGATTTGCGCATCGGTCTCCGCTTCGAGGCTGCGTAACTGTCCCTTGAGGCGCGAAATCGTTTGTCCAAGCTCACCCAGATGGGAACCCAGACCAGCCACCTGTTGCTCCATACGGGCGCGATAAATACTGACTTCACCCGCCGAATTTACCAGGTTGTCGAGTAGGTCCGAGCGAACTTTAATGACATCCTGGGAAGATCGATCCATACCGGAGAGTGAGTCCCCGGGCAGATTTTCACTGACGATATCGATATCTTCGCTATCCATATCCATATCGGCAAAGTTGCCATCATGGACGAACTCTTCATCAGCCTCGTCATTTTTGCCGAGGCGTAATTTCTTGAGCATCCCCACCAGGGCGGTGCAATCGCTCATTTGATGCCCTTCCTGGGCTTCGACTACCTGTCGATGCAGCAGATCAAAACAATCCTTCAACAATTCGATCAAATCGTCATTTTTATCCACCCGACCATCGATTACCGCGATAAACATAGATTCCAGTTCATGCGATAGATCGCTGATCTCCTTGAGTTCCGCCATTCGAGCGCCACCCTTTAGAGTATGCAGATAACGCTGCAACTCCATTACCGCGCCGTAGTCCTGTGAACCGGGCTCGTCAGATTGCTGCCGAGACCATTCGTGCAGGGTATTGTCACTCATTTCGAGTAATTCATTCGCTTCGTCAACGAAAATGCCAAGTAATTCGTCATCCTGCTCGGTATCAGCCCCATCACTCATCATCGTCAGCGTATCGATGAATTCACCGGTCAGTGCTTCCGCATCGGACGGGATCTCGACAGTGTGTTCTTCAAAATCTTCAGCCAGCGCCTTAAAACTGATCTTGAGGTCCGCGGAAAGTCGTGGCAACTGCCGGGTCGAAACCAGTTCATCGGTCATATCCTGCAGCCTGCGCTGCCCCTCCCGATACAAGGCTACAATTTCGTGATCAAGCGCCATTTTTTGCGAGATTGCCAATTTCAGGGGCTTTTCCATCAACCCGGCAAGTTCACCGATAGTCGATATGTCTGCGGTGCGCGAGGCACCGTGGATGGTGTGCAGTGCGCGATAAACTTCTTCGGAGGGAACTAGTTCCTTGATCTCTTCGGCATGATCAAGGGCGGAACTTATTATGCTTAGGTACTGTTCTACCTCTTGCTGGTAAATTATCAGCAGTTCCGGGTCGAACGACAGGCCGGTTAGTGCGGGCGGCTCTTGAACCCTGGGCTCGCTGCCCTCTGCCTCGGTTCCAGGCACTCGGTTCCCTGTCGTAGCGACTAAAGGGTCGGGGGAGTCCCCCTGATCTTCAATTTCTACTGCCTCTACCGCTTCGGCGGTATCAATTCCTGTCTCAACGACTTGAGATCGAAACTCGACTTCGGGCTCTTCAAATTCAGTTTCCAGAGCTTCAAATTCTATTTCTTCGGCCTCGAGCTCCGCAGCTTGCGCTGCAACTCCTTCATCTTCAAGCCCGGGAGTTTGCATAACTATTGCCTCGGCTTCAGGCTCAGGCTCGAGGGTTTCCATAACTACTTCCTCGACCTCAGCTTCGGGCTCGAGGGCTTCCATAACTACTTCCTCGGCTTCAGGCTCGGGCTCGAGGGCTTCCATAACTACTTCCTCGGCTTCAGCTTCGGGCTCGAGGGTTTCCATAACTACTTCCTCGAACTCAGGCTCGGGCTCGAGGGCTTCCATAACTACTTCCTCGGCTTCAGCTTCGGGCTCGAGGGCTTCCATAACTAATTCCTCGGCTTCAGCTTCGGGCTCGAGGGCTTCCATAACTAATTCCTCGACCTCAGCTTCGGGCTCGAGGGTTTCCATAACTACTTCCTCGAACTCAGGCTCGGGCTCGAGGGCTTCCATAACTACTTCCTCGGCTTCAGGCTTGGGTTCGAGGGTTTCCATAAC
>Ga0265309_10000610_pt1 | contig 14557 bp, 12 predicted proteins | sample Helome_FD_192492 | JGI IMG/M metagenome (GOLD analysis project Ga0265309, IMG submission 192492) | Marine sediment microbial communities from subtidal zone of North Sea - Hel_20160524 (Illumina Assembly) | ecosystem: Environmental > Aquatic > Marine > Subtidal zone > Sediment ...
TGAACAGCGCGTTGTATCTCGCTGCCTGCCAGGCGGACCTTTCGGCCCTATCCGGATTGTTCGCGCCCAGGTTCTGGCCCACGAGCGTCGCGGCCGCGTTGCCGAGTCCCCAGGCGGGCAGGAAAACAAATTCCATCATGCGCATTGCGATCGTGAATGCGGCAATCGCGGAGCTACCGAAAATTGTGACGATCCGCATTACGCCTATCCAACTTGCCGTCGCAATCAAAAACTGGCCTATGCCGCCGAGTGAGATGCTGACGAGTCGTGTAGCCAAAGCCGGAATCAGGCGCATGTGGCGGGGCTGGAAAGCAATGCGCCCGCGGCCACCCAGGAGGTACCAAAGCTGATAGATCACGCCGATTCCGCGACCGATCGTTGTTGCGACAGCGGCCCCGGTCACGCCCATTTCCGGAAACGGCCCGAGGCCGAAAATGAAGCATGGGTCGAGGACGATGTTGATGCCATTGGCAATCCACAGCGATCGCAGCGCGACGGTTGCATCGCCGGCACCGCGGAACGCGGCATTGAGAAGAAACAGGTAAATAATGCTCACAGAGCCGCCAAGCAACACCGCGGTAAATCCGTGACCCTGTTCGATCACTTCGTTCGATGCGCCCATGATCTCAAGCAGCTCACGCGCGTAGCTGAAGCCGGCGACACCGATGACTATTGACAGCACCGCACCTATCCAGATGGATTGACCCGTCACAGCGGCTGCCGACTCCGCGTCTTTCGAGCCGATGCGTCTTGCGACCATCGCAGTCAGCCCCATGCCCAGCCCAATGGCAATTCCGTAGAGAACCGTAATGAGTGCCTCGGTAATACCGACGGCGGCCACGGCGTCGGTTCCAAGGCGTGAGACAAAAGCGATATCAACGACGGCGAACACGGACTCCATCGCCATCTCCAGCATCATGGGAATCGCGAGCAATCCGAGAGCGCGCGTGATTGGTCCGGTCGTGAAGTCCTCGTCGTTGTCCCTCAGTGCTTCGCGCAAGAAGGACACTAGACGTCGCCAGGCTGGTGCTTTCTTTTGGCTTTCGGTCACCATCCTATTCTGCCCGGATGTTAAGCTGTAAATTCAATGGACTGCGGGGCGCGAATCATGCCGAACGGCCTGATCTTTTTGCTGATTATGATTGTGTTGATCATCATCTACACGATTGCCAAGGTGCTGCAATACATGCGACTCAGTGAAAAACAATGGGAACAGGTCGACAAGACCAAACTCAAGGAATGGGACGACGAAGAAGAGTAATCATTTGGGCGCGTCGACTCGCAGAAGCGACTCGAGTTCTGTCGCCGTGTCCTTGACAGACTGAATCAGCTTCTCTTCCGAATTGTGAATCGCATGCTGTTCAATCAGCAGCTGTGAATCCCGCTCGCAAAACGCGTTGATGACGTGTTTCGCGTCGTTTTTCGAGTGCCCAAGTGTCGTCAGGACCATCTCCGTCATGGCAAGGCTCGACAGCAGCGTTTCGCGAAAGATGTGTTTCACGCCGACATCCATCAATTTGTGTGCGTGCCGGCGGTTCCGCGCCCTGGCAATGATCGTGAGGTGCGGAAAATGTCGCGTGACGGCTTCCGCAATGCGAATGGATTGCTCGAGATCGGAAATTGCGAGAACGAATATCCTGGCGCGCTCCGCACCCGCCGCGCGCAGCAAGTCGAGACGCGAAGCATCGCCATAATGCACAGTCGCTCCGTAGCGGCGTACGAAATCGACCTGCCCGGAGTCGCTCTCCAGCGCCGTGAACGGTTTACCGATAATCCTGAGCAGTCGTCCTACGATCTGACCGACCCGACCAAAGCCGGCGATCAGGACTTCGTGTCGATCATTGTCAGGAACATCGTAATCAGGTTCTGCGGCGGGCTTCGTCCTGGTGCCGAAACGCTCGGTCAGGCCGTAAATCAGAGGCGTCATCATCATCGACACGGCCACGGCGAGCACGAGCTCGTCGATGAGCCCGGGCGATAACACGTTTGCCGTATTAGCGATACCAAAAAGCACGAAAGCGAATTCGCCGCCTTGCGAGAGTACGGCGGCCAGTTTCATCGCGGCCCGTGCATCGCACATGCCGAACAACCGCGCCAGCGGAAAAAGGACTAACGCCTTGGTCGCCATCAGCAGCGCGACGATCAACAGGATACGACCGGGAATTTCAAGCAGCAGACCAATATTGACCATCATGCCGACGGCGATGAAGAACAGCCCAAGCAGCAGGCCCTTGAATGGCTCGATGTCGGCCTCGAGCTGGTGCCGGTACTCGGAATCGGCGAGCAACATTCCGGCGATAAAAGCGCCGAGTACCATCGACATTCCCGCGAACTGCATCAGGAGTGCGCTGCCGATGACGACGAGCAATGCTGTTGCCGTAAATATCTCCGGGATTGCCGAGGTCGCGGCGAATCGCAATACGGGTCTGAGCAATATTCTTCCGCCGACAATGAGTCCGGCGATCGCAGCGGCCATCAAGCCGATCTGTGCGAAATTGACACCCTCCTCGAATGACGCGTTGGCCCCCAGCAGCGGTAGCAAGGCGATTAACGGGATGACGGCAAGGTCCTGAAAAAGCAGGATCGAAAATGCGGCGCGACCATGCGCGGCGCCGAGCTGCTTTTTTTCGGCGAGCATTTGCAGCACAAATGCGGTGGACGATAGCGCCAGGATCATGCCGACCACGATCGCGGCATTGGTGCGCAGCCCCATTGCCCAGGCGACCAATGCGATGCCTGCGGCGCTGATGAAGACCTGTGCCGCGCCCAGTCCGAAGACCATGCGGCGCATCACCCAGAGACGGGATGGTTTCAGTTCGAGGCCAACGATGAACAGCAGGAAGACCACGCCCAATTCCGCAAAATGCAGAATATGTTCGGCGTCGGCCACGAATGCGAAACCGAATGGGCCGATGATAATTCCGGCCGCCAGGTAGCCAAGTACGGAGCCGAAGCCGAAGCGCCGGCTGATGGGGACACTGATGACAGCGGCCAGGAGATAGATCAGCGTTTCCGCAAGCAGGCTCATATTGGTTCCTGATCGTCAATTTCGATTACACTACGGGCCACGGGGTTTCGGCCCAGAGCTGTCAGTTCACGGAAAACAGAATACTGCAGGATAGTCGTATGTTCATAGCAAGGCCCAGGAAGACGCTTATCCTCGTCGCCCTTTGTTTGAGCGGAGCATTGATCGCGGCGTGCGGGTCGGCGGATCGCGGCTCGTCTGAAGATGACAAAGCCGCGGGTCGCGCGAATGTCGACGCCATGTCCCGGGAGCACAGCGATGACACCACGGAGCGCAGTGCCGGGGCGGGAGTTGCGCCTCGCAAAGCCGTGATTTCGGAGGACATGCCGTACGCCGAGGTTAACGACGAACTGGTCTACGGTTATTTCGTCGCGCCAGCGGACATGTTCGAACCACTACCTGCCGTTATAATGATTCATGAGTGGTGGGGCTTGAACGACAATATTCGAGCCATGGCTGATCGTCTTGCGGCTGAGGGCTACATCGTTCTTGCCGTTGATCTTTTCGGCGGCAAAAACGCCGCAACGCCTGCAGAAGCGCGCCAGCTGATGCTGTCGGTCGTCGAAGATTCTGAATCGGCTAACGACAATATCCGCGGCGCCTACGAGTTTGTCAGCGCCACCGCTGGCGCCCCGACGGTAGGGTCGCTCGGTTGGTGTTTCGGCGGCGGGTGGTCGCTGAACACTGCAATGTTGTTCCCCGACGAATTGGACGCAAGCGTCATCTACTATGGTCAGGTAACGGACGATGAGGACAGGCTGCGTCCGATCAATGCGCCGATCCTGGGGCTATTCGCGGCGGAAGACAAAGGAATCAAGGTTAAGTCCGTTGAGGCTTTCAGGGAAGCGTTGCAGACGCTGCGTAAGGATCACGAAATCCACGTCTATGCGGGCACCAGCCATGCCTTCGCGAATCCGACAGGCACACGATATAATGAGGCTGCCGCCAGCGACGCCTGGCAAAAGACGCTCGAGTTTCTCAACACTCACTTATCAACAGACGAAACCTGATTTTCATCGGTCTTGCAAAACAGCCTGAGCGGCAGCGCGGCGCTGGCGAAAAGAATCGATGCGTCTGACTGATTGCGGCATTGCAGTGATACCTGCGCGGTCGCGACGCCATCCAACAAAACAAACGCCTCTTTCATCGTCTCGCCGCTAAAGCAAAAATCGCTCAGCGCAACCGGAGCGATCTGGGTTGCAGGTACGTTGACAGATATCTCCAGCGCCTCGGCATCGGCGATTTCGTCCTGGCCGTAGCGCCTGTGGGAGTCGGCGACGCTGACGGTGATGGAGTGAGCCTCAGCACCCAGAGGGCAACTGAACCGGGCAAGCAAAGAGACCTCCAACGATGGCAATCTGATCTGCGTATCGGGCTGATCGTGCGGCTCGATTTGTGTACTGGCTTCAATGGCATGTAACGTCAGCGTACCGTCCGCTGACGCAACCGTGGCACCGAGAGACAGGCACACGGCCAGCAGTGGTCGATTGCGGTGGTGGTTCATCGTGGCAAGGCTACGGCAAGCTTCCGCAAATGCAATACCAGTGGGGTAGCTTTTGATCAAGAGAGTCGTGCACTTCACCTATAAGGCGGCCCGTCGCGTCGTGATCGGCGTCGTTGGCGTAACGGTCGTGTTGATAGGCGTTGTGATGATCGTGACGCCGGGACCGGCAATTGTTGTTATCCCCGTGGGACTCGCCATTCTGAGTATTGAATTTACCTGGGCACGCCATTGGTTGAAGCGCCTACGCGAATCGATCAGCAGCCGCAATTCGAACGACCGCGGCGAACGTGCCGAAGAACACAGACGGCGGGTTTCGGACTGAAAAAAGACAAGGCGCCGGAGAACTCGCTTCAGTTTCCGAAGCAGCTGTCCGCTCCAGACGGAGCGGTCCCCGGCGCCCTATAAGTCAACGGCAGGGGGGTGCCGCCGGACCTTCCAGGTCCAATTAGCCGGATTCCCATCCAGCTGGTTTCCGGGGCTGCCTTCCAGGTTAAAGGGGGGAGAGAAACCTGGCCGGTTAGCCACCGGAGGGGATTCGTCAAACGCGTATTCAGCCTTCCGCGATCAAAGAAGTAAGGTCGGCGTGCTGAATATCAAGATCGATCGCGTTCTCGACCTTGAGTGACTCAGCCGCTTCAGCCGCTGCTTCCTCGATGGCTTTTCGGGCGCCGATGATCGTCTCATCCGACAAGGAGCGCTCCGCGATGGCTGCCGTTGCTACACCCTCTGCTTCGGCCGCGAACGCCGAACCTGCAGCCCATGACACGCCGAGCAGAACGATCAGCGCTCCGATCAGGGCGAGCCTGTTTTCTATTTTCCTGGTTTTCATCATCTTTTTCCTGAGCAAAGTCGGGCAGCGCGTGCTGCACCGTCTGGTTCAATAAAGCCGGCAATCGTGCCGTCGTCTGCTCACACTGAATGCACAAGCCGTGCCAAGTCCATAAAAGCTTGTAAAACAATAACTTGAAATTATGAACCCTGTTACGGAAACTCGTAAATTACGAAAAACCGTAAGACTGATTACGAAATTTCGTATATGATGCGCCGATGATCACCGTGGAAGACTATCAATGGCTGTTTCGCAAGGCTCCGGTCATGGCGACCTCGATTGCCGAAGACGGCGTGTACCTCGATGTCAACGACACCATGCTCGATCGCCTTGGCTACGAACGGGATGAGATGGTCGGGCATCGACCGGAGGAATTCACCACGCCGGAAAGCGTCAAGCGGGTGCAGGAAGAGCTTCGGCCGGCCTTGCGCCGAACCGGCAAACTCGAAAACAAACCGGTCAGCCTGGTCGCGAGGTCAGGGGAGGTGGTGGACTGCCTGACTAATGCTTTTGTTGAACTTGATCGAGACGGCGAGTTCCTGCGTACGGTTGCGATGTACTCGGAAATCTCCGATCAGGCGCGGGCGAATTTCAAATACCGGGCCCTGTATCGGTCCACGCCGGCAATGCTGCACACCATCGACAATGAAGGCCTGATCGTTACCGTGACCGATCACTGGCTGCAGAAGCTGGGCTACAACAGAGAAGAGGTCATCGGTCGGCCAATCACCGATTTCTTCAGTTCGGCCGATCGAAAGTTGTATGCGGACGGTCGCTTGCAAGCGCTGATCAAGGAGGGTTCATTCAATAACCTGAAGCGGCAAATGGTCACCAAGAACGGCAAGGTCATCGATCTGGTCATGTCAGCCATTCCCAACCGTCACGACAACGCCGATTTCGGTCAAATGCTGGTCGCATCGAAAGACGTAACGGAACGCAACCGTGCGGAACGCGAACTTCGTCAAACGCTTGCAGAAAACGCTCGCCTGCGTGTGGAACTCGAACGAGAGCGCGACTACCTGCGGGAAGAGGTCAATGTCGCCATGAACTTCGGTCGAATCGTTGGTACCAGCGCCGCATTGCGACGCATGTTGAAGCGTGTCGAGGCCGTCGCTCAGACGCCTGCGAGCGTACTCTTGCAGGGAGAATCCGGTGTCGGTAAGGAGCTGGTGGCGCATGCGATCCACATTCGTTCTCCGCGAGCCGACGGACCGTTGGTGAAAGTGAATTGCGCGTCTATCCCGAAGGAACTCTTCGAAAGCGAATTCTTCGGACATGTAAAAGGCGCATTTACGGGGGCCAATCGCGATCGCATAGGCCGATTTCAATTGGCCGACGGCGGTACCATATTTCTTGATGAAGTCAGCGAGATTACGCTCGAACTGCAGGGCAAGCTGTTGCGTGTGTTGCAGGAAAGTGAGTTCGAACGGGTTGGTGACGACGTGACCCGCTCGGTCGACGTTCGTGTCATCGCGGCGACGAACCGCAATCTGGAGCAGCTGATTGTCGACGGCGAATTTCGAGAGGATCTGTTTTACCGGCTCAGTGTCTTTCCGATCGATGTACCGCCACTGCGCGAGCGTGGTGAGGATATCGTACAACTGGCGCAACATTTTCTCGAACAGACCTGCAAGGATTTCGGTCGGGCTGCCCTGACGTTGACGCGCGCACAAACCGAAAATCTGCGGGCTTACGGGTGGCCTGGAAACGTGCGTGAACTAAAGAACGTTATTGAACGTGCCGTGATCCTGTCGCAAGGCAAGGTTCTGCGTCTGGATTTGTCGATGCCGGGACTCAGGACAGAGTCCGATGAAGAGGAGAGGGTCGACCGAGGAGATAGTGCCGTGCTGACGGAAAAGGAGATAAAGGAATTCCAGAAAGCCAATCTCATCAAGGCGCTGGAGCAGACAAATTGGCGCGTGTCCGGTTCCGGCGGCGCTGCGGAGCTTCTTGGCGTTCGCCCGACGACGCTCGCGGATCGTATACGAAGCAACAACATCAAGCGGCCAGGACGTTGAACCGAACCATCGTAAATCGGATAGCGTTGGCCGTTGTCTTCCTGGCTTTGGCCTACAGCCTGTACACGGCGCCGGTCGCTGACTGGATTACTGCCGTCAGTGACTGGGCGCAACTACACCCGATGGCGGGGCCTGTCTGCTACGTTGTTGGCGTCGTCGTTGCCACGGTGCTGTTTCTGCCAGGGTCCGTTTCGATGATGATTGGCGGCTTTTTGTTTGGCCTTTTACCGGGGTTCTTGTTCGCCACCGTCGGTATTGCGGTCGGTGCGCAGTCTGCGTTTCTTGCGGGCAGAATAGGCGCCAGACAGTGGGTCGAGCACAAGATTGCGGACAATCAGCGCCTCAATGCAATCGAGACAGGTCTTAAGGAAGAAGCGTTTCTGATCGTCGTTCTCACCCGCCTGTCCCTGGTCATTCCGTTCAACGTGCTCAACTACGCGTATGGTGTCACCGCCGTCGGAGCACGTGTCCATTTCGTTGCAACCGCAGCAGGAATGCTACCCGCGGTTGCTTTGTATGTTTACCTCGGGACTCTTGCGCGTGACGTCGGTCAGATCCTGTCGGGTGAAGCGACGCCGTCGGACCTGGGCTACTGGATTGCGATAGCCGGTGTCGCGGCCATTGTCGTTCTAAGCTGGGCCATTCATCGTGCAGCAAGTCGCGCTTTGCAAAAACACATACCATCACTCGAACCTGATCCGGAGCCTGGCAATGCGGATTGACCGTCGACCTGTTCAACGAGAACTAAGCAAGTGGATTTGCGTGACGATCGCGCTGTGTTCCTTTGGTGCGGCAGCACAACCTGCGGTGAGCGAATTGCCAGCCGCGGTCCGTAATGTCATGAACCTCCGTCAACTGCCGTTTGAAACGCTGAGCATCCACGTCGAAGACGTGGAGACAGGTGAGACAGTGCTGCAGTGGCTCGGCGACGAACCCCGGAATCCAGCGTCGACGATCAAGTTGTTGACGACGCTTGTCTCACTGGACGTTCTTGGTCCTGCGTACCGCTGGAAGACCGAGGTGTTCGCGAATGGCGAGATCAAAGGGGATCGCCTGGATGGCGATTTGCTCGTGAAAGGGTATGGCGACCCGTTTCTTGTTACCGAACGCGTCTGGCAACTACTGCGCGATATTCGATTTGCCGGGATTCGTGAGATTGATGGAGATTTGCTCATCGACGACAGCTACTTCGATGTTGGCGAATACGACCCCGGTGCTTTCGACAACCAGCCATTGCGGGCCTACAACGTATCGCCAAACGCACTGCTGGTGAACTTCAAGGTAGTGCGTTTCTGGTTTGAGCCCGATCACGAATTTAACGCAGTCAACGTCCGGCTGGACCCGCCGCTCGGTAACCTGAACATTGAAAATCAACTCGGCCTTGCCGACGGGCGGTGTCGCGGCTACCAGCGCGGCATCACGATAACGAGCAACGAAACTGTCGACGAAGTGACGTTTTCCGGGAAATTCCCCAAAGGCTGCAGGCGATATGCCATGGATCGTGCCGCCTTGTCGCACAATGAATTCGCCTATGGCCTGATCCGATCGTTATGGCGCGAATCCGGTGGCGTGTTCGACGGTGGCTGGGAAAATGTCGTCTTTGTCGGTGATGCCGAGCCGATCGTTTCGTTCGAGTCTTTGCCGCTCCGAGATATGATCGCTCGCGTCAACAAACACAGCAACAACGTCATGGCGCGGCAACTGCTGTATACCCTGTCGGCCGAAGTGAACGGCCAGCCTGGCACCGAAGAAGGCGGTCGGCAGGTCATCGCCGACTGGTTGACTGAAAACGGTCTGGAATCCTGCAAGCTGGCCCTGGAAAACGGCGCAGGGCTGTCACGTGACTCGCGCATAACGGCGCTCGACCTGGGATCTCTGTTGACGTTTGCATGGCGGCAGGCCTACATGCCCGAGTATCTCGCTTCGATGTCGATTTCGGGGCTCGACGGTACATTGTCGAGACGATTTCGTGGCACAGACCTGATCGGTAAGGCGCACCTCAAGACCGGATCCATGGATCACGTCACGGCTATCGCCGGCTATTTGCAGACGAACTCGGGCCGACGCCTTGCGGTGGTTGCCATGCAGAACCACAAAGACGTCCATCGCGGCCCGGGTGAGGAAGTACAGGAGGCGTTGCTGCGTTGGCTCTACCAACAGTAGGCAACGTCGAAATTCCGGCGTCCTGTAGTACACTCGCGGCGAGTAACGGAGATTGAGAATGCGACTGGTAACGGGATTTCTGGCGCTGCTGCCGATGATTGCAGTCGCCGAGACGGCGTACATCACGGATAACCTGAGATTGGGTCTGCATCAGGCAGAAGACACCAGTGACCGCGCTTTTCGTATGCTCGACAGCGGCCAGGCGCTCGAAATACTCTCCCGCAACCGAAACTACGCTAACGTCCGATTGCCGGACGGTACCCGGGGCTACGTCAAAGCCGCTTACCTCGTTGAGGAAAAGCCGGCCAAGCTGATCGTCGCGGAAACAATTGCAGAGCGAGACGCGTTGATCGCAGAGCTCGAGGAGACGAAGCAAGCTTTTGCCGGTCCCGCGGCGACGATACAGGGGCTCAAGGACGAAGCGGCCGAACTCACGTCGAAACTCGAATCGGCCGAGACCAGGGTAGCGGAACTGACGCGAGAGAACGCGAGTATCCAGGGACTGAAAGAGCAGTACAAAGGCAGTTTGCCGCTCACCTGGGTGGCGGCGGCGATCGGCGTTTGTCTCATCGGCGGGTATCTTGTGGGACTGTGGTGGGTCGATCGCAGCAGCCGGAAACGACACGGCGGAATTCGGATCTACTGAGAATAGCGCCTACACAGCGTCGACGGTGTCGTCGGCGCAACCGCCGCGAAGCGGCAATTCGACATCGGCGAACAGCTCGTCGATTTCAGCCTGAGAAGTCGCCCGGCGCATATCCTCGATGCGCTTCGCCGTAACGTGCGGAGCGAATAATTGAATGAAATCGACCATGTAGCGGCGTAGTACCGAATCTTTGCGAAAGCCAATCCACGTCGTGCTGCGCGGGAACAGTCCTTCCGCGTCGATAACCTCCAGATCCTTTCTGTCAGCACAGTCCGCGGCCATGCTCGCAACGATCCCAACGCCGAGTCCCATTCGTACGTAAGTCTTGATGACATCAGCATCGCGAGCCGTAAACACCACATCCGGCTCCAGTCCGGCATCCGCAAACGCGCGTTTTAGTGAAGATTGTCCGCCGAAACTGAATACGTAGGTGACCAGCGGAAACCTGGCGAGATCATGAAGCGTCGGTTTGCGCCCAAGGTTTGTGAGCTCGTGCCCTCGCGGAACAATGATCGATCGATCCCAGTGATAACTCGGCACCAGCATCAATTCGGAAAAAAGGTCCTTCGATCCGGTCGCAATGGCGAAATTGAATTCGTTCGCCACAATCATGTCGGCGATCTGTTCCGAGGTACCCTGGTGCAAATTCAGCCCGATCTTCGGGAAACGCTTGCGGAAAGCGCCGATGATCTCCGGCAACACGTAGCGTGCCTGGGTGTGCGTCGTCGCGATCGAGAGCGAACCCTCTTCTTCTTCGTAGTAGTCGGCCGCAAGGCTCCGAATATTCTCGACTTCCTGCATGATAATGCGAGCGCGCTCAATCACTTGCTCGCCAGCTGCTGTTACGCTACCCAGGCTCTTGCCGTTGCGCGTGAACAACAGCAAACCGAGCTCTTCTTCAAGTAACTTGAGCTGCTTACTCACGCCGGGTTGCGATGTGTAGAGGCGCTCTGCAGCCGCCGTGATATTCAAGCCATTGTCGGCAATTGCAAGCAGGTATTTCAGCTGTTGGAGTTTCATGGTTGGTGATTGCCGAGGCCTGTTCTGTTATGTGACCCTGAATCGTCCTCTGGGTTTCGCCCGCAACAAGGATTTGTCCCAACGTATAACAGATTCGGGTGACGCAAGGCCATTGCGCGTTCTGTCGCCTAAACGCAATTGCCCTCATTTTGTGCTAAACACAGTCTTAGGATCCAAAAAAAGGACAAAAAAAGATGATCTACAACAATATCCTGGAAACGATCGGCAACACGCCAGTCGTGCGCCTGAATCACATGGCGCCCGACCACGTGGAGATGTATGTCAAGGTCGAGTCGTTCAATCCGATGGCATCGGTAAAGGACCGCCTGGCATTTGCAATCGTCAGCGATGCCGAGACTCGCGGCACCCTGAAGCCGGGGCAGACGGTAATCGAGGCAACCTCGGGCAATACCGGAATCGCACTTGCCATGGTCTGCGCCGCGAAGGGTCATCCTTTTGTCGCGACAATGGCTGACTCCTTTTCGATCGAACGTCGCAAGGTCATGAGAGGGCTGGGTGCGAAAGTCATACTGACGCCGGCTGCCGAGCGCGGCACCGGGATGGTTAGAAAGGCCGAGGAACTGGCGGAAAAGCACGGCTGGTTTCTTGCACGACAATTCGAAAATCCGGCCAACCCGGAGTTTCACCGTCAGACGACGGCCGCGGAGATCTTGAGAGATTTCGCGGGCAGACGGCTCGACTACTGGGTGACGGGATACGGCACGGGTGGAACGATGACCGGCGTGGGCGAAGTGCTCAAGGTGGCCAGGCCAGGCGTGACGGTCGTTGCAACGGAGCCGGCAGGTGCGTCGTTGCTCGCCGGCAAGGAATGGAGCCCACACAAGATTCAGGGCTGGACGCCGGACTTTATTCCGGACGTCCTGAATCGTGAAGTATTCGACGTATTGCTGCCGGTTAGCGATGACGAGGCAATCGCCGTATCGCAGGAACTTGCAGCGAAAGAAGGTATCTTCACAGGCATATCGTCCGGCGCCACACTCGCCGCCGCCCTGTCGGTAGCCAGTAAAGCGCCAAAGGACTCTGTGATTCTGGCGATGTTGCCGGACACCGGCGAGCGCTACCTGAGCACGCCTTTGTTCGAAGGGGTCAACGAGGGTTCGGATGACGACTGGCTGGCGGCCCAGTAACAGGCCTGGCAACCCCGAGCCTCGAGATTTGATTAATTTGGTCAAGAATCTGCGTAATCGGCTGATTCGGGGACGAAAACTGGTTTCAGCTGAGACCTGAGTCACAGCGTTTTCGGTCTTTGGCTGGCATCGTGAGGCACTGAATAAAGGCCCACTGTGCACCGGAGCCGCCGTGCCCGTAGAACTGAATCACGAGAAAACACGAAAAAGCGTCAGGAGAGCGGCCGGCTTGCTGCAGTCTCTCGTGCCCAGGGCGCAGGCGTTCAGTTATTACGACCTCGAACTGAAGTGCGTCTGGAGCAGCGAAACCGCTACCGATTTTGAGGTCGACAGCTTCATGTCCGAGCTCACAAACGATGGCATCGCCGAACTCGGGGATGACGAAGAGGCGTTTCGGCGAACACTGCCTTCCGCGCGGACTGTCCTGTTGTTGCCTGTATTCGCGAAGCGCCGGAAGATCGTCGGCGTCCTCGTGGCCTTATTCTCGAAAAACGCTGGCCAGTCCGCCTCATTCAATCCACAGGTGCTCAAGAATATTCTCGAGCCCGCGGTCGAGCTCATCGGGCAAAGTTTGCAAGTGGCCAGGGAGTTGGCCGAGTCACACAGTCGCATCGGCGAAGTCGAAAAAGAGCTGCAGATCGTCTACGAGGTCGACGAAAAAATTCATGGCGCTTCCAAGCGTCACTCCAGTCTGGCGCAACTGGTGGGCCAGAGTGGCCGCTATCTCGGTATCAACTACAGCGTATTGATGATCCCAACCAAGCGCATCCGAATCAGTGCGACACATTCGAACTGGAAAGACGTCAATCGACAGGTGCTGGACCGCTATCTCATGGACCAGCTCGTGCCACGCCTGGAAGGGCAGCGACAATCGCTGATTTTTGAAATACCCGCTGTGGCCGGATCTACCAATGAGGCCGAGCAAGGTTACCAGGTGCTGGTATGTCCACTGCTGGACAAAAATGGCAACGTAGAGGGAGCATTCGCCCAGTTCGGGCGAGTCGACAAGCTTCAGTTCACTAACAGTGACCGGCGATTCATGTCGCACATCGTGCGCAAAGTTGAATACGTTATCGAACAGTCGTTTGACTCGATGACCGGCCTGATGAACCGCGCGGGATTTGAAGCGCAGATGGTTGAGTCATCGAAGACATTTTCGGCTGAGGTGGAAACGCACCAACTGATTTACTTCGATCTCGACAACCTGCAATTGGTAAATGACAGTTTCGGTCGAAAAGCCGGCGATGAAGTGATCATACGTTTCGCCCGGCTCCTGGAGGAAGACCTGCCGAGCAGCGCCGTATTGTCGCGTCTGACCGGCGATGAATTCTGCATATTGTTGACGGACGCGGATTCCGAGTCGGCTCTCAAGTACGCGAATTGGGTTCGCGACAAACGAGCAGCGCTGCGTTACCTCGACGGTGACAAGTCCTTGCAGGTCACAATGAGTGTCGGGATTGCGGAGTTTTCCCGCGCGAGTGGAGAAGACGGTAATGCGCTGACGACGGCGCGCATGGCCTGCGAATCGGCTAAGGATCACGGACGGGATCGTATCGAGGTCTTCGACGACAACAATCAAAGCATTATTCGGCGCTACGACGACATGCAACTGGTGGCCGAAATTCAGCAGGCGCTGGATGATGACGGATTTGAGTTGCACGGACAGCCAATCACCAGTCTCATCCCGGGAGCGGGCACACCGCGTTTTGAAATTCTGTTGCGCATGTCGGATGGAAACGGCAATCGCGTGCCGACCGACGCACTGTTTTCCGCCGCAGAACGCTACCATATGATGCCCCAGGTTGACCGATGGGTCGTTTCCAAGACGATTGCAACGCTGGCCGAATTCGGCGAAGAGATTGCGTCACAGGACGCTACATTCTCTATCAACCTGTCCGGGCAATCGCTGGGCGACGACGACATCTTCGACTTTATCGAGGAGGAAGTTAAGGCAAGCGGATTGCCGCCATCCTCACTGTGTTTCGAAATCACCGAGTCGGCCGCCGTGTCAAACCTCGCCAAGGCGCAAGCTTTTATCGACCGGCTCCGCAACTACGGCTGTGCGATTTCACTGGACGATTTCGGTGCCGGCCTGAGTTCGTTTGCGTACCTGAAGAATTTCAATGTCGATACGCTCAAGATCGACGGTAGCTTCATACGCGACATCACCGAGAATCGCATCTCGGAATCAATGGTTGCCGCTA
>Ga0265309_10000615_pt1 | contig 14487 bp, 9 predicted proteins | sample Helome_FD_192492 | JGI IMG/M metagenome (GOLD analysis project Ga0265309, IMG submission 192492) | Marine sediment microbial communities from subtidal zone of North Sea - Hel_20160524 (Illumina Assembly) | ecosystem: Environmental > Aquatic > Marine > Subtidal zone > Sediment ...
TGGCACAAATAAACTACTTACGGGTGATATCTAAAACATCCTTTCGAGAATCTATTTCAATTTCTTAAAATAACCGATATTTGCAGGGAATATAAATCGGCCCCAAATGGACAATAAATTTCGCACGCTAGGCGAATTTATAATTGAAAATCAAGCTTCTTTTCAATATTCCTCTGGCGAACTTTCCAAACTTATAAATGCGCTGCGACTCGCCGCCAAAGTGGTAAATCATGAAGTAAACAAGGCAGGCCTGGTAGATATCATAGGAGGTGCGGGAGATACAAATGTGCAGGGTGAAAATCAGCAAAAATTGGATGTGCTCGCAAATGAGAAATTTATCCAGACCTTAAAAAACCGGGAGATCGTTTGTGGGATCGCATCGGAGGAAGAGGATGATTTTATCAGTATTAACAGTCAGGATGAAAACCATCAGAACAAATATGTAGTCCTAATAGATCCGCTGGACGGGTCCTCAAATATTGATGTTAATGTTTCCGTGGGTTCTATATTTTCTATCTACAGAAGGATCACACCTGTAGGAACTCCGGTACAACTCGAAGATTTTCTACAACCTGGCGTAAACCAGGTTGCAGCTGGTTATGTTATTTATGGCACTTCCACCATGCTAGTATATACTACAGGACATGGAGTGAATGGCTTTACATTAAATCCGGCTATGGGTACTTTCTACCTGTCACACCCTGATATGTCGTTTCCGCATACAGGTCGGATCTACTCTATGAACGAAGGGAATTATGTGCATTTCCACCAGGGCGTAAAGGATTATATCAAATACTGTCAAATGGAAGAGGGAGATCGGCCATATACCTCCCGTTACATTGGTTCCTTGGTATCAGATTTTCACAGGAACATGATAAAAGGCGGAATTTATATTTATCCGAAAAGTAGCGTGGCAAGTAATGGTAAGCTTCGCTTATTGTATGAATGCAACCCTATGGCTTTCCTCGCAGAACAAGCGAATGGAAAAGCTACTGATGGTTACATGAGGATACTAGAGATACAGCCAACAGAATTGCATCAACGTGTCCCTTTCTTCTGCGGAAGTTCTAAGATGGTGGAAAAGGCGGAATCCTTTATGGCAAAATATGCCTAAGAACTATCGCTCCGTAATTAAGTAATGATAGTCATCAAAATTGATACGACCACTAAAAATTGCAACGGATTTCTCTATAATCCTATCTGCTTTTTTATCCGGGAAACCGAGTCCTATTGCGTAACGTTTTAGTAGTACCATCTCGTCATCATCTATATTGTGATCTGCGAATATTATCCTAAAAAGATCGTGAAGTCGTTCCAAGCGTTCTTCAAGGCTGGTCGAAGGATCAATGGGATATTTATTTTCCTTTTTCATGATCTCTTTGTACTCCGATATTGAAATTCCCATTTTATAGGCAAATCGATCCAAAACTTTTTTCTCTTGAGGATTAACCTCTCCATCTACTGCGGCAAGTGAAGCCAAGGAAGCAAAGTGGGCAAAGTTTTTTTGATGCTCGCTATGGTAGTATAAATCTAGTATCGGCATAGTCAAATTTTTGGTGCTGCAAAGATACTTCTTTTCCAGACTGAGAAGGAATATTCTATAACTTTAGTTGCCTTTTTTAGAGATTTGTTACACCTAAATCGACCCAAAATAATTCAGTAATTTCATATCCGCCCTTTAGGTCACGATCAGACAAATATTTATCACCACAAAATGAGCCAGGAAGCCGATCTTACTATTGCCAAAAATTGGTTCGACCGTCAGGGATGGAAACCCTTTCCATTCCAGGAACAGACCTGGAAGACTTATTTGAAAGGCAGGAATGGCTTGTTGAACGCCCCAACTGGCAGCGGAAAAACTTTTGCCCTTTGGTTTCCCATAGTCCTGGAATATATTCGAAACAACCCCGATTATAAATCCAAACATGTCAAAGGATTGAAAGCCATATGGATCACTCCGCTAAAAGCGCTTTCCCTTGAAATAAGGCAATCAGCAGAACGCGTAAACGAAGATCTGGGAACCCAACTAACAGTAGGAATCAGAACCGGAGACACCTCAACTTCTGAACGTGCCAAGCAAAAGGAGAACATCCCTGATCTGTTGATCACTACCCCGGAAAGTCTTCACCTTATGATAGGGGCTAAAGGATATAAAAAAGTGTTTGCCAGTTGTCAGGCCGTGATCGTAGATGAATGGCATGAGCTTCTGGGCACTAAAAGAGGTGTTCAAATGGAATTGGGCCTGTCAAGACTCAAGGGCATATGTACAGATTTAAAGATCTGGGGTATTTCAGCAACTATAGGTAATTTGGATCAGGCCCGGCAAGTGCTCCTGGGCCCGGGATCCGATGCCTACCATAATTCCATCCTTATAAGGGCAAATCTGAAAAAGAAGATCACTGTCAGAAGCATCCTTCCAAAAGTCATGGAAACATTTCCCTGGTACGGTCACCTGGGCCTGCACCTCCTGGATTCTGTCATTCCAATTATTCAAAATAGCAAGACCACCTTACTTTTCACCAATACGCGAAGTCAGTGTGAGATATGGTTCCAGAAATTATTGGAAAAATATCCGGAACTCGCCGGGGAGATCGCCATGCACCACGGCAGTATCAACAAGGAAACCAGGATCTGGGTAGAACAAGCCATTCGGAATGAAAGTTTACGAGCTGTTGTCTGTACGTCGAGTCTCGATCTGGGAGTAGACTTTGCGCCGGTTGAAACGGTGATCCAGATCGGCGGACCCAAAGGTGTGGCTCGATTTTTCCAACGGGCAGGAAGAAGCGGACATCGCCCGGGGGAAGAAAGTGTGATCTATTTCCTTCCTACACATGCCCTGGAATTAGTGGAAGCTTCTGCCTTACAGAAATCTGTAAAGCGAAAATCTGTCGAGGACAGGGTTCCCTATATGAACAGTTTTGATGTGCTTATCCAGTACCTGACTACTTTGGCCATATCAGACGGATTCTTGCCGGATGAGATATTTCAGGAAGTAAAGAATACCTTCTGCTATCAGGCAATGACAAAAGATGAATGGCATTGGATCTTAAACTTCCTTGTCATGGGCAGCCAAAGTCTTCGGTCCTATGACGAATATAAGAAGGTGGAAGTAGATGAAGCGGGTAGATTCGTTGTGACGAACAGAGGGATCGCGATGCGACATAGATTTCAGATCGGGACCATCGTTGGCGACGCCAATATAACAGTACGTTATAAGAAAGGTGGATATATTGGCACCATAGAAGAGTCATTTATCGCCAAACTTATGCCCGGGGATGTCTTCACCTTTGCCGGCAGAAACTTAGAGTTTATCCAGATGCGCGACATGCAGGCGCTCGTCCAAAATTCTACCAAAAGGACAAGTAAAGTGCCGGCATGGATGGGAGGCCGACTAACCCTATCTACCCAAATGTCCAAACTGCTACGAGAAGAACTGTATACTGCCAGTCTGGACGAGAAAGAACAATCCATCGAGATTCGTGCTTTAAAACCCTTATTCGATAAACAATTTAAGGAAAGTATCGTTCCCACTACTGAAGAGTTTCTGATCGAAACTTTTGAAACTTCGGAAGGGTTCCACCATGTATTTTACCCTTTTGATGGGCGGTTTGTCCACGAAGCCCTGGGCAGCCTGATCGGATATAGGATCAGTTTACTACAACCCATATCTTTTTCTCTGGCATTTAATGATTACGGATTTGAATTACTATCCGATAATCCTATAGATATGCAACAGGTATTAGATAATGACCTTTTCACCACCGATTTTTTGATGGAGGATCTTCAGAAAAGTATCAATGCCACAGAAATGGCCAGGCGTAAGTTCAGGGATATTGCAGTGATAAGCGGTATGGTATTTACAGGTTATCCAAAAAAGGGGATCAAAATGAAACACTTGCAGAGCAATTCCCAGCTGCTTTTCAATGTATTTAGAGATTATGAAAGAGAGAATTTATTATTCCAACAATCATTTCGTGAGACATTTGAACACCAGCTGGAAGAAGGCCGATTACGTATAGCCATGGAACGCATTTCCAAAATGATCCCAAAATGGCAGGCCTGCTCCCAACCCACCCCTTTGTCCTTTCCCATAATTACAGACCGATTGAGCAGAGAGCGATTGAGTAGTGAAAAACTGCAGGACCGCATTCGAAAAATGGCCGTGAAGTTAGCGCGCTAGGTTGCACTTCATTATGTACTTTTGATACTATGGTCAAACATATCCAGTTAAGAGGACAAACTTTTACCCTGCATTCTTCCGGAGTTCTCTATTGGAAGTCCAGGGATATGCTTTTGATAAGTGATGTTCATCTGGGCAAGATCACGCATTTCAGAAAATACGGTTCTGCGGTTCCTTTAAAGGCCATACATGGTAATTTCCGTATCCTGAATGCTGCCGTTGAAAAATTCAATCCCAAGACGATTTGCTTTTTGGGCGACCTGTTTCATTCGTATAAAAATAAGGAATGGGAATTCTTTGAATCCTGGGTAAAAAATACAGGTGTTTCCTGCCTGCTTATCAGTGGAAACCATGATATTCTACCTGAATCGCTATTCGAGAAATTAGAGATGGAAGTTTGGCCTGAATTGGTCATTGATGATTTTTTACTTACACATCATCCTACTGAAAGAACTCCTTACTTTAATATATCCGGACATATTCATCCGGCGGTCCGCTTAAAAGGCCCGGCACGACAAAGTATGCGATTGCCATGTTTCTTTCGTTCAGGGGAGCAGCTCATAATGCCTGCATTCGGAGAATTTACAGGCTCACATATCTTATTGCCTACACCTAAAGACGAAGTGTATGCCATTACACCAGAAGAAGTAATACAAGTACATTAAGAATCCTATGCTTTCAAACCAATCAGATTTATTCGACCTGGATCCGACAGCCACCTATCTCAACGGTGCCTATATGTCTGCTCAGCTAAAATCAGTTACTGAAATTGGTCTAAAAGCACTCCAACGCAAAGCCAGACCCAATACTATTTCCGGTGAAGATTTCTTTACAGATCGGGAAATCGTTAAAGCTGAGTTTGCCCAACTTATCGGAATTGCCGACAAGGACCGTACATGTATTATTCCATCGGCTTCGTATGGCCTGGCAAATGCGGCACAAAATATTCCCATAAAAGCAGGCGATGAGATCATTTTGATCGAGGAGCAATTTCCAAGCAATGTGTATACCTGGCAAAAACTGGCTAAAGCAACAGGCGCCCGAATAATACGCATTTCTCCGCCTGAGCTCGCTCCTGGCAGAGCCAGTAAATGGAATCAAAAGCTATTGGAAGCTATTTCCCCCAATACGGTGATCGTTGCCGCACCTCTGGTACATTGGGCAGATGGAACCCTTTTTGATCTTATGGCAGTCAGAGAAAGGCTCAACGAGCTGGGCGGATATTTGGTGATTGATGGCACACAAAGTATAGGGGCCTATCCCTTTTCAATAGAAGAATTGCAACCCGATGTAGTGGTATGCGCGGGATATAAATGGCTTATGGGGCCTTATTCTTTGGGAGTAGCCTATTACAACGAACGCTTCGATAATGGGGATCCCATAGAAGACAACTGGATCAATCGCTTACATAGTGAAAACTTCGCTGGTTTAACCCAATACAAGGATGCGTATCAGCCCAAAGCCGGGCGGTATTCCGTTGGCGAATCCAGCAATTTTATCCTGGTCCCAATGCTCGCTGCTGCCTTAAAACAAGTCAATGCCTGGGGTGCCGGATCCATCCAGGAATATTGTTCGGCAATCACCACCTCTCCCTTACAAGAAATAGCGGATAAAGGATACTTTATTGAGCATCCTTCTTTCCGGGCTTCCCATCTTTTTGGACTCTATGTTCCGGCGCATAAAAATCTGGAAGCCATAAAAGAGGAATTGAAGAAAGCACAGATCAGCGTGTCTTATCGCGGCGAAGCGATCAGAGTTGCTCCGCATGTATACAATTCTGAGGAAGATCTAAGGAAATTAGCAAGCTATCTCTAGTCCACAAAATTCTTCCGTGCATCCCATCCAAAATTCTATCTTTGCCCAAACTTTTGCGGTTGAGTGAATCGCTTATTTTAGATCATTTTGTTCAGGCTCCTCAACTGAGGAATCTGCAGGATCCTATTGCTCAAGCCGAAAAATCCATCTACCTGAAGGGTGTTAGTGGATCGGCCCTTTCCTTTATTGGGGCACAACTTTTTAAAGATCTCTCCAGACCTTTTCTTTTTTTAATGAATGATAAAGAAGAGGCCGCATACTTGCTGAACGACCTTGAATTATTGGTCACCGATATGCCTGTCCTTTTCTATCCCGGAAGTTACAGGCGTCCTTATATGTTGGAAGAAATAGACAATGCCAATGTGCTCCAACGCGCAGAGGTATTGAATCGCATTCAGAATAATTCCAAGCCTTATATATTGGTTTCCTACCCCGATGCCCTATTTGAAAAAGTGGTCAATAAAAAAGATCTGAAGCGTGCAACCTTGAAATTAAGGTCTGGCGCTGGGCAGTCCCTGGACAAACTCAATGAAACCCTATTTGAATTTGAATTTAAGCGTGTAGATTTTGTGACCGAACCCGGGGAATTTTCACTGAGGGGAGGGATCCTGGATATTTTCTCCTTCTCCCATGATGAACCTTACAGGATCGAGTTTTTCGGCGACGAGATAGAAAGCATCAGGACCTTCGATATAGAATCTCAATTGTCTATTAAAAAGGTCAACAAAATTGAGGTGATCCCAAATGTTGCCAACAAATTCCGCGAAGAGACCCGCATTAGCTTTTTGGAATTCATGGATCCTAAAACCCTGCTTTGGATCAACAATTTGGATTTTGCAAGAGACAAACTGGATGTACTCTATAAAAAAGCAACCGATGTTTTTGGCAAAATGGAGAGTCCGCTTGCGCATATGTCTCCGGATCAATTATTTATGCAGGGATCCAGCTTTATAAGTGACTTGAGTTCCTTTACTTCAATTTATCTGACAGTACCAACTGCTAACCAGGACCTCGCAGGAGCGAGCACTAACACAATTCGTTTCGAAACAGCCCCCCAACCCGTGTTCAATAAAAATTTTGATCTCCTGATCGAAAACTTACGTGCCAACCATCAGCAAGGGCTAAGGAACATAATCTGCTGTGCTTCACAGCAGCAGGCAGATCGACTTCATGAAATATTTGATGAAATCGTCGCTGAGGTGCCCTACAAGACGCTTCTACTTCCCATACATGCAGGGTTCGTAAGTCCGGAATTGAAGATAGCTTGTTATACAGACCATCAGATCTTTGAACGTTATCACAAATTTCAGCTGCGTAATGGCTACGCAAAAAAACAGGCCATTACATTAAAAGAGCTTAACAAGCTTGAGATGGGAGATTATGTGACACACATCGATCACGGTATAGGGAAATTTGGTGGTTTACAGAAGATAGATGTGGAAGGAAAACAACAGGAAGCGATCAAATTGATGTACGGTGACAGAGATATCCTTTATGTGAGTATTCATTCACTGCATAAGATCTCTAAGTATAACGGCAAGGATGGGGCAGTCCCAAAGATCTATAAACTAGGATCTGCCGCCTGGAAGAAGGTGAAGCAAAAAACCAAGAGTCGGGTTAAAAAGATCGCGTTTGACCTGATCAGTGTTTATGCGAAGAGGAAAATGAAGGAAGGCTTCCAGTACGATCCGGATAGTTATCTCCAGCATGAATTGGAAGCCAGTTTTTTGTATGAGGATACCCCGGATCAGAGTAAAGTGACTGAAGAGATCAAGCAGGATATGGAAAGTCCGAGACCCATGGATCGATTAGTCTGTGGCGATGTTGGCTTCGGTAAAACAGAAGTGGCCATTCGGGCGGCTTTTAAAGCCGTCGATAATGGAAAACAGGTTGCCATCCTTGTCCCTACTACTATTTTGGCATTTCAGCATTTCCGGACATTCTCGGAGCGACTCAAAAATCTTCCTGTATCCGTAGATTACCTGAATAGGTTCCGTTCACCAAAGCAAAAAAGAGAGATCCTCTCAAAATTGGCTGATGGCCGACTCGAAATTATTATAGGCACTCACCAATTGGTAAACCCGAAGGTAAATTTCAAGAATTTGGGCTTATTGATCGTCGATGAAGAACAGAAATTTGGTGTTTCTGTCAAGGAAAAGCTCAAATCAATTAAAGAGAATGTAGATGTGCTGACATTGACGGCAACGCCTATTCCCAGAACCCTTCAATTCAGCCTGATGGCGGCAAGGGATCTTTCAGTCATAAATACACCGCCAGCTAATCGGTATCCCATTGAGAGCAGGGTGATCCGATTTGACCAGGAAATGATACGGGATGCTATACATTACGAGATCTCACGAGGCGGGCAGATCTTTTTTATCCATAACCGAATCCAGAATATTCAGGAGATAGGAGGCTTGTTACAACGTTTGGTTCCTGATGCCCGAATTCGCATAGGGCACGGACAAATGGATGGTAAAAAACTGGAAAGATTGATGCTCGACTTTATGAATGGCGAGTTCGATGTGCTGGTATCTACAACTATCGTGGAAAGTGGACTGGATGTTACCAATGCGAATACTATTTTCATACACAACGCCAATAATTTTGGACTTAGTGATCTGCATCAAATGCGCGGACGCGTTGGGCGTAGCAATAAAAAGGCATTCTGTTATTTTATTACGCCGCCCTTTGAAAGTTTGTCAACCGAAGCTCGAAAACGCATCACGGCAGTTGAGCAATTTACTGCACTGGGAAGTGGCTTTAACATCGCCATGAAAGATCTGGAGATCAGGGGAGCAGGTGATCTTCTGGGAGGTGAACAAAGTGGCTTTATCAATGAGATCGGATTTGAGACCTATCAAAAAATACTCAATGAGGCGATCGAAGAATTGAAGGAAAATGAATTTAAGGATCTTTATGAAGAGGAAGTTAAAAGTAAGGGGTATAGTAAGGAAATACAACTTGATGCTGATCTGGAATTGCTATTCCCCGATACCTACATCAATAATATTTCAGAAAGGCTTCATCTTTACACACAACTTAACAATGTTGAAAATGACGAAGCCTTAGCCAAGTATGTTCTTGAACTCAAGGACAGATTCGGAGATCTTCCTCCAAGGGCCCGTGACCTAGTTTCATCGATCCGACTAAAATGGGTAGCGCGATCATTAGGTCTCGAAAAGCTCGTCTTGAAGAAAGGAAAGATGCTCGGTTATTTTATCGCAGATCAGGAATCTCCTTATTATCAAAGCGATATGTTTACCCAAGTCATCAACTATGTGCAGAAACATCCGGATGAATGCCGGATCAAAGAAAAAGAAACCAGAAAAGGGTTGCGGCTAATACTGCGCTATGATTCGATAAACTCAATCGACCAGGCATTGAGCTCCCTTCGTAAGTTGGCCGGGATGACCGAAGATCAGCCTATTCTCAGTTCATAAACCAATTCGAAATTTCAAAAATAATAGAAGGCATCTTCAAGGTGTTCCAGCTCCAATCCCTTTTTTGTTTTTAAAACGGTAATGATATCGAAGCGGACTTCCAGGTCAATTTTATTCTCAGTCACATAATGATCCGCTGCTTCCACAAGCAAACGGATCTTCTTTTTGCTTACATGATCGGCAAGGTGAGCAACCCATTTTGAAGTTCTGGTTTTTACCTCTACGAACATTATCTGATCTCCTTTTTGGACTATCAGATCTACCTCAGCTTTTCGAAATCTGTAGTTTCTTTTCAATATTCTATAGCCTTTTTTCAGAAGTAGGTTTTGAGCCGCATCTTCACCTTCTAACCCTAGTAAATGTGGTACATTCATAAGTTTTGTAGGATTATTCTTAATAATGTAATTCATCGAAAAAAAGGCAAATTACATCGATGGAATTGGACAAGGTTGTAATTTAGGCCGCATAATATCGAAATTGTTTTGTTTTCGATACTATCCATAACGTTAGAGCGTTAAGAAGGAAACCCCTAAGCACATGACCATTCTTAAAGCCTATAGTCTATGGAATTTTTTGTCAATTGTAATACCTCTACATTGGCGCCGTACACCCAACCACTTGATACCTACCGTGCGGCACATTTGTACAGGCGATTGGGGTTTAGTGCCTCAGTAACCACCATTAACCAAGCAGTTGGTCAAACTGCAGGATCAGTTGTTGACAATCTGATCAATGAAGCCATTACCATGCCTCCTACGGCGGCCCCGCTTTGGGCCGACTGGAACAATAGTAATTATCCGGCCGATGATGATGCTGCTGGCGCAATGCGCAGAGCACAACAAGAGGAATGGCGTATTACTTATACTAATGGTCTATTAAATAATAACCTCAGGGATCGACTCAGTTTCTTCTGGCACAACCATTTTGTCACGGAATTGGATGTGTATGATTGTAATTCCTTTTTGTATTACTATATCAATTGCCTGCAACGCAATGCCATTGGTAATTTAAAAACGTTTGTAAGCGAAATTGGTCTTACCGACGCCATGCTTTATTACCTGGATGGGGTATACAACAATGGAAATAACCCGAACGAAAATTACGCACGGGAACTGTATGAACTATTCACTTTAGGTGAAGGTCTTGGTTACACTGAAGATGATATTATTGAAACAGCACGCGCCCTCACCGGCTATGTAGAAAGAGGTGAAATTGGTTGTACGCCAGTTCTGTTTAACCCTGAACGCTACGATGCTGGTACAAAAACTATCCTGGGTCAGACGGGAAATTGGGGTTACGATGATGTAATTGATATTCTTTTTGCACAGCGAGCTAATGAGATCGCACAGTTTATTTGCGGAAAGTTATATGCCTTCTTTGTTCACCCGGATATTAATGATGATGCTGGAAATGCGCAAACCATTATTAGTGGGATGGCCGGCACTATGGTAGCCAACAATTTTGAAATAGCACCGGTCTTATCCCAACTTTTTAAAAGCGAACACTTTTTTGATGAAGAAGCTATTGGAGTGATCATCAAGAGTCCGTTTGACATGTACCTTAACCTGTACAAGGAAACGGGTTTTAGTTACGATGATACCAATGTAAATTTCAGTATAGACGCCAGTTCCATGTTGGGGCAAACACTTTTTGATCCATTTGACGTGGCCGGATGGCAACGTGATCGACAATGGATCAATACCAACTTTATAATTGGTCGCTGGCTCACTATGGAAGTAGTCCTGGAAGGTTTCTTTCAGAACAATCCTGAACAATTCAGGACCCTGGCAATGGATGCAGTAGGACCTGGAGATAGTAATACTTCGAATCCTGAAACAGTAGTAAGAGCTATTGTCAATAAGTTCACGCCAAAAGGTCTCTTAACGGATCAAGATTTTGAAAATGCCATGTCTGTCTTCAAGATCGAGGATGTTCCGGAGAACTATTACGGATCGGACTATATACCCGGAGGTTTAGGCCTTTGGATGCTTGCCGTAAGCGCGGAAGTACCCTCACAGGTATTCCTTCTGCTGATGCATTTAACAAGACAACCCGAATTTCAATTAAAATAAACTTACCCTTATGTGCCAAAATCATATTCCCTTTAAAAATAATGATCATAACGCCCATGACGAGGAGCACAAGTACTGGAGTAGACGTTCTTTTCTCCAGGCCTTGGGTATAGCCGGTTCCGGTTCGATGATGTTAGGAAGTCAAATGCTGACGGCCTCTGCTCCATCGCCACTCACAGCTGCAATAGCCAATGCTGAATCGGATTGTATCCTGATCCTGATCAGGCTTTCCGGTGGAAATGACGGCTTGAGTACGGTCATTCCAATTGAACAATACGATACCTATGCCAATGCCAGGCCTAACATCTATATTCCTGAGAGTAAGATCCTCAAATTAACGGATGAATTTGGTGTGCCTACATATATGAATTCCCTCGAAGCCATGTGGGGCGACGGACAGTTTAAAGCCGTTCATGGTGTTGGATATGAAAACCAGAGCTTATCTCATTTTACAGGCTCGGATATTTATGCGAATACGGATTTAACAACCACCGGTTTTACAGGTTTGAATACCGGATGGATGGGTCGACATTTTGAAGAACTCTACCCGGATTATCTGATTAACCCCCCTGTAGCACCTGCTGCCATCCAGATAGGGAATTTTGGAAGTTTGGTCTTCCAGGGTGAAGAAACAAATTATGCCTTCGTTACTTCTAACATCGACCAATTAGAGGAAATTGCAGAAAGCGGTGTACAGTACAGCCTTGATCCTCAGCTTTTTGATCAATGTATGTACGGAGATCAATTGAGGTTTTTAAGAGGTGTCGCGAATACAACCTATGAATATTCTGGTTTGATCCATGAAGCATACGAGCGCGGACAAAATCAGGTAGAATACCAAGACAACGGCTTTGCCCGTCAATTGGCCTTACTGGCCCGTTTGATTAAAGGAAACCTGGGAACCAAAGTATATATGATCTCCATGGGAGGCTTTGATACACACGGAAACCAACCTTTAGCACATGAACGTCTGATGTCTAATCTTTCGATCGCTATCAACAACTTCTATGAAGATTTGAATTTTACAGAGCAGGACAGCAAAGTCCTGAGTATGACATTCTCTGAATTTGGTCGCAGGATCTATGAAAATGGGTCCAATGGTACCGATCACGGTAAAGCTGCGCCAACCTTATTCTTCGGATCTGGTCTAAACGGAAGTGCCTTTGTCGGAGAACATCCGTCACTAGAGGCACCAAATGGCCGGGGTAATCTGGAATATACAATGGACTTCAGGGATTTGTATGCCACAGTATTAGCCGAATGGTTATGTGTTCCTATTCCCTTAGTTGAACAGCATTTATTAGGTCATGCATACAATCCAATAAACTTAGGATTTAATTGTAGTGGTGTGGAATTTCCGGATATCGCCTATAGTGATGACCCGCCAACACCTCCAATGCCTGATGAACCACCAGTGCCAGACAATCCTACGCCCGATATGCTGGATGCGATCGTTCATAAACCTTTCTACCCCCAAAGTGGCAGCCCATATATTTATTTGGAACTCCCATTTACCGCACATGTCGATATTACCTTGTTTAATATCATCGGTCAGAAGGTAGGCACTATCTATAACGAGATGATGCTGGAAGGATCTTCAGAGATCGATATTCAATCCAATATTCCTGAACACCTTTCTTCAGGAAAATACATTTACCGAATTCAAGTTCAAGACAGGAAACTGGCCAAGTCAGTCATGGTCAGCTAATTAAAACCCCACAAAAACCCCGGGATTCCCTTTGTGTATTGTAACATTTAGGTAATTCCCGGGGTAAATTTTAAATAATGCCAAGTTTAAAACAAACAAGGACAGGCCCGTTGAGGGCCTGTTTATTTTAGTATCGAAATTGATACTTTTAAGATTGTTTTGGCCCTCACCCGAATCTGCGACTTACAGGTACATTGAAATTGTCACCTTTGGACTAATTCAATATAGAAATTGCCCTGTAAAAATATATTTTGATAGGTCCCATTGACGAATTGGGAAGACGAAGTCAAGTTTTTTCATTAGATAACATCCATTTTATGTTATAAATAATGAATTAATCATCTGAGCTATTCCTTTGTCATTTCGAAGGGTCTAGTATCAAAATAGTTACTTTTGTGCCTTAAGTAAAGTACAAAGTGAGCGATCCAAAATATCCTGAGAGAATAACCATTACCGCTGCACTGCCCTATACAAATGGCCCGATCCATATAGGCCATTTGGCCGGTGTGTATGTACCAGCCGATATCTATGCACGATATCTCCGGCTACGGGGTCATGATGTATTGTTTGTTTGTGGTAGTGATGAACACGGAGCGGCTATTCCCATGAAGGCCAAAAAAGAAGGGATAACACCAAAAGAAGTCATTGATAAATACCATGCGATCATCAAGCGATCTTTTGCTGAATTTGGCGTGACCTTCGATAATTACTCACGGACTTCAGCGCCTGTACATCATGAAACGGCTTCCGATTTTTTTACCACCATGTATGAAAAAGGACAATTTATTGAAGAGACTTCTGCCCAATTGTACGATGAGGAAGCAAGTCAATTTTTAGCCGATCGCTTTGTTGTGGGTACTTGTCCAAAGTGTGGGCATGATGAGGCCTATGGGGATCAGTGCGAGAATTGCGGCTCTTCCCTCAATGCCACAGACCTTATCAATCCCAAATCGACTATTAGCGGATCCAAACCCAGTTTAAAAGAAACCACCCATTGGTACCTCCCTTTAGATCAATACAACGACTTTCTAAAAGAATGGATCATCGAAGGGCATAAATCAGATTGGAAAACTAATGTCTATGGGCAATGCAAATCCTGGATCGATGATGGACTGAAACCTAGAGCTGTAACAAGAGATCTGGATTGGGGTATTCCTGTTCCCTTGGATAAAGCCAAAGGAAAAGTACTCTACGTCTGGTTTGATGCACCTATTGGCTATATCTCATCTACAAAAGAGTGGGCCCTAGAAAAAGGAGTGGATTGGGAGC
>Ga0265309_10000616_pt1 | contig 14480 bp, 10 predicted proteins | sample Helome_FD_192492 | JGI IMG/M metagenome (GOLD analysis project Ga0265309, IMG submission 192492) | Marine sediment microbial communities from subtidal zone of North Sea - Hel_20160524 (Illumina Assembly) | ecosystem: Environmental > Aquatic > Marine > Subtidal zone > Sediment ...
ACCTATTGGGATACTGAAGCCTATTGTATTCCTTTTTATATGGCAACCAAAGATCACCTTGTGGCCAGGAATCTACTGCAGTATAGATATAATCATCTGGAAAAGGCCATTGAGAATGCCCGGAAATTAGGTTTTGTTAATGGAGCAGCCTTATATCCTATGGTAACAATGAACGGGGAAGAATGCCATAATGAATGGGAGATTACTTTTGAAGAAATCCACCGTAATGGAGCAATTGCATTTGCCATATACAACTATTATCGATTTACAGGAGACTATTCATACATTCCTGAAATGGGTCTAGAAGTATTAATAGGTATTTCTCGTTTTTGGGGACAAAGGGCTACATTTTCCGAAGACAAAAACAAGTTTGTAATACTTGGGGTGACAGGGCCCAACGAATACGAAAACAACGTCAATAATAATTGGTATACGAATTACCTTGCAAAATGGTGTATGGAATATACACTGGAACAACTTCAAAAGGTAAAAGAAGGGTATAAAGAAGACTATACCAGGATCATTGGACGCACTTCACTCACTGAAACAGAGACTGATAAGTGGAAAGAGATTGCACAAAATTTGCACTTTCCCTATTCAGACGAATTGCAAATTTTCCTTCAACAAGATGGATTCCTGGACAAAGAACTTATCACAGTCGAAGATCTGGATGTTTCCCAAAGACCAATTAATCAAAAATGGAGCTGGGACAGGATTTTACGTTCACCTTATATTAAACAAGCAGATACCTTACAAGGGTTTTATTTATTTGAAGACAATTTCAGCATAGAAGAACTTGAAAGGCATTTCGATTTCTATGAACCGTTTACTGTCCATGAATCGTCCTTGTCGCCTTGCGTACATAGCATTCAGGCTGCCAAATTAGGCAGGATGGAACAGGCATACCAATTTTATTTGCGTACTTCAAGACTGGATCTGGATGATTATAACAAAGAGGTTGAAGAAGGTTTGCATATCACTTCAATGGCAGGAACATGGATGAGTATTGTAGAGGGGTTTGGAGGTATGCGAATGAAAGATGATAAACTTTCTTTTGCACCCAAAATTCCAAAGCAATGGAAATCGTATTCATTTAAAGTAAATTTCAGAAATCGGATTATTAAGGTTAATGTCACAGAACATCAGACCAGTTTTGAACACGATGGGACTGCTGAAATGACTATACGGGTAAATGACAAAAGGGTTCTGTTAAATCCATCTAAGGAAACTATTGAAGCAAATACCTAAAAGATCGGGTTTAATCATTTTTTACCTTAATGAATAATTTTACTCAGATTGTATTTGGCAAGAAATTAGCCCATGATGAAAATTGGATGGTTAATAAAATCAATTGTTTTAACTGGCATACTCTTTTTGATGGTATCTTTTTCATCTGCTCAAATAGATAGGGTTGAGCCACCTAATTGGTGGCTGGGGTTCAAGAATGCCAGATTACAGCTAATGTTAAAAGGCAAGGGAATTGGAGCAACCACACCGTCAATTCTATATAGTGGAGTTAGTCTGGAAGCCTACCATAAGGCTGAAAGCCCCAATTATTTATTCCTGGATATTACGATTGATGCAGATACTTCGCCAGGTTTAATGCAAATTTTGCTCACCACTGAGCGTGGAAATGAAATCTTCTATTCATATCCTTTATATAAAAGGGAAAGACCATCTGAGGAATTTTTGGGTTTTGATTCTTCAGATGTAATCTATTTAATTACTCCGGATCGTTTTGCCAATGGAGATTCTGAAATAAATATTGTCCCCGGGCTTCTTGAAAAAACGATCAACAGGAAAGATGATTATGCTCGTCACGGAGGGGATATTCAAGGAATTATTAATCACTTAGAATATTTAGCTTCCATGGGGTTTACTGCCATATGGCCCACCCCTTTATTAATTAACAATATGCCCCAGTCTTCTTACCATGGCTATGCAATGACTGATTTTTACAAGGTGGATCCGCGTTTTGGAAATCTGGAGGACTATATTATGCTTTCAGATAAAGCAACTGAAAATGGAATAAAATTAATTATGGACCAGGTTGCCAATCATTGCGGAGCTAATCATTGGTGGATGTCAGATTTACCATTTCAGGATTGGGTAAACTTTCAATCAGATTATGAGGAAGGAAAAGAAGCGAAGGTCACGAACCACCGACGCACGGTAAATCAGGATCTTTACGCTTCAAAAGCCGATAAAGATCTAATGAATAATGGATGGTTTGTACCCTCAATGCCGGATTTAAACCAAAATAATCCTTTTATGGCCAACTACATTATTCAGAATAGTATTTGGTGGATTGAGACTTTGAAACTTGGCGGGATCAGACAGGATACCTATCCTTATCCCGATAAGGAATTTATGTCGAGATGGGCCGGTAGTATTATGCACGAATATCCAAAATTCAATATTGTCGGAGAGGAATGGACTTATAACCCACTTTTGGTTCGCTATTGGCAACAGGGGGTAACCAATTCAGATGGTTATGAATCTAACCTAAAAACTACAATGGATTTTCCATTACAGCGTACATTAATTGAAGCACTAAACGAGGAAGAGAATTCGGATTCCGGATTGGTAAAATTGTATGAAGGACTTGCCAATGACTTTGCATATCACGATCCTTCTTCGATTTTATTTTTTGGAGATAATCATGACATGGATCGTCTTTTTACACAGTTGAATGAAGATTTTATCAAAACCAAAATGGCACTGGCATTTATAATCTTCGCTCCCCGCATACCTCAAATTTACTATGGAACTGAAGTCTTACTAAATAATAGCGATAATCCCGGAGACCATGGTCTTGTCCGGTCTGATTTTCCGGGAGGATGGGAAAAGGACAGTGTTAACGCTTTTACAGGTGAGGGTCTTAAAAGAGATCAGAAAGAGATGCAGGAGTTTACAAGAAAATTACTGAACTATCGAAAAGGAAGTACGGCAATTCATATGGGCAAAACCACTCATTTTGCTCCAAAGGATGGGGTTTATGTCATTTTTAGGCAGAATAAGCATGAAAAAGTTATGCTGATACTAAATAAAAACGAGAAACCATATACCTTAAACCTGGAGCGTTTTAATGAAATGAATCTTATTGGTAATAGATTCAAAGATATACTTACTTCAGAAGAAATTATATTGAAAAACGATTTGCAATTAAAAGATAATGGAGTACTAATGTTCAGCAAAAAATCTAATTAGCGTGCAAAGGATCGTATTAGTTATATTAAGTTGCTTTGTGTTCATATTAGGCTGTACTGAGGAAAAAGAACGGACAAATATTAAAAAAATGAAGAGCTTAAATCCATCAAATAAAAAAGTAATTTATCAGGTATTTCCACGCTTATTTGGAAATACTAACACCACAAATAAGCCCTGGGGGACTATCCAGGAAAATGGGGTTGGTAAATTTTCTGATTTTACGGAAAAGGCTTTAATGGCGATCAAAGATCTTGGTACTACCCATATATGGTATACAGGTGTACCACATCATGCGGTGGTGACAGATTATACAGCATACAATATTTCAAATGATGACCCGGATGTCGTGAAGGGCAGAGCGGGATCTCCCTATGCAGTTAAAGATTATTACAACGTTAATCCTGACCTGGCAGATGACCCGATTAATAGATTGGAAGAGTTTAAATCTTTGATAGAGCGAACACACAATGCCGGGTTAAAACTGTTAATAGATATAGTTCCAAATCATGTAGCACGAAAATATGAAGGCGGTTCAACACCGGAGGGGAAAGAGCCATTTGGGGCAAAGGACGATACTACAATGGAATACCAAAAGGATAACAATTATTATTATATAACGGAAGAATCCTTTAAAGTACCGGCATGGCAAAATGGTTACTTACCTCTGGGAGGTGAAAAACACCCTTTGGCAGATGGTAAATTTGATGAGAATCCGGCAAAATGGACGGGGAATGGTTCACGACTGGCTCAACCGGACATTAATGATTGGTATGAAACTGTGAAAATTAATTATGGGGTTCGGCCGGATGGATCATATGATTTTGAAACCTTACCTGATGAATATACTCAAAAGGATTATAAAGCTCACTATGCTTATTGGTCTGATAAGGACATCCCGGATTCATGGATTAAATTTAAAGATATTGCCTTGTATTGGTTGGATTTAGGGGTGGATGGATTCCGTTTCGATATGGCTGAAATGGTACCTGTTGAATTCTGGAGCTATATGAACTCCAATATTAAAATGAAAAATCCGGACGCTTTTCTATTGGCCGAGGTTTACAACCCAGATTTATATAGGGACTTTATACATAAGGGTAAAATGGATTATCTGTATGACAAGGTTGAATTCTATGATAGCCTTAAGCACATCATGCAGGGTCATGGATGGACAGACCATATACCCGTAGTGCAAAAAGGAATGCAGGATATTGAACATCAGATGTTGCATTTTCTTGAAAATCACGATGAACAAAGAATTGCAAGTCCGGATTTTGCCGGTAGTGCGGAAAAGGGCAAACCTGCTATGGTAGTATCAGCTACTATAAGTACTTCACCAACTATGATCTATTTTGGTCAGGAAGTAGGGGAACCGGGAAGAGAGCACGCGGGCTTTGGCAGTCCCACCCGAACATCCATATTTGATTATATTGGAGTTCCTCATCATCAGAGGTGGTTAAACAATAAAAAGTTTGATGGAGGTCAATTACTGCCTGAAGAAAAATCACTCCGAGACTTTTACAAACGGTTACTAAATTTTACAATTGGCAGTGAGGCACTAATGGGCAAGTATGCCGATATACATTATTACAATAGAGATCATACTGAGAATTATAACTATAGGGTACTTTCATATGTGCGATGGTCCCAAAATGAAAAACTGATAGTCATTTCCAATTTTGATGCAGACGAATCCTATTCTTTTGAATTAAAAATTCCACAGGAAATAATTGGGGAATGGAAATTGAAAGAAGGTTCTTTTAAGATGACGGACGCCCTCTATGGTAAGACAAAAAAAGTGATAAATGTTAGTGATGGAATAGGCAGATTAAATGTGGAGATTGATCCATTAGAATCTTTTATATTTAAACTTTCCGATTAAATTATTAGAATTGAGGTGAGCCATAGACCATTGGGGGTTTAAGACCAAAAACTTATTAAAATGTGTAATCAATAGGATATGTGATTTATCGATATAGAGTTAAATCACGCTATTTATAATAGACGTGCATATATAGATTATTCTACATATCATGTTGTACTTTTGAGCAAATAAAGGTTCAATTTGATGAGAAGATTTATACCGGTTATACTTATACTTTTTTTTATGAATTGCAGCGAGAAAAGCAACACCCTATTTACCATAGGGCACAGGGGCGCGATGGGCCACGAGACAGAAAATACGCTGGCCTCCATTCAGATAGCACTAGATCTGAATGTGGATATGATAGAAATAGATGTTTTTAAAATAAAAAGCGGTGAAATAGTTGTCTTTCACGATGAGAAAATTGACCGCTTAACAAATGGCAGTGGTGATATTGAAAGTTTGGATTTAGAAGGCCTTAAAAATTTGACCGTTGATGGGAATCATAAAATCCCTTTATTAAGCGAAGTTTTAGATGTAATAAATCATAAAGTACCCTTGAATATTGAACTAAAAGGACCCGGCACATCCGAAGGAGTAATTCACATTATTAACACTTATATGGATAGCGAAGGTTGGGTATTGGATGATTTTCTGATCTCCAGTTTTAATTGGGAGGAGCTAGAACACATGCGCCGTATTAATAAGGATATAGAAATTGCCGTTCTAACAGAAGACAATCCTTTGGATGCCATAAGCATTGCCAATGATCTAAACGCGCTGGCTATAAACCCTAATTACCTAAGTTTAACCCAGGAAAATGTTTCAGAAATTAAAAGTCAGGGGTTTAAAATTTTTACCTGGACTGTAAATGATACAGAGCAAATTTCAAATATGAGAGAATTGGGTGTTGATGGTATTTTCACTAATTATCCAGAGCGGGTCAACTAATGTTTGATGTAATTATTATAGGGGGAGGTGCTGCGGGGTTTTACTGTGCTATTCATATTGCAGAAGCAAATCCCAAACTAAAAATAGCGATTCTGGAGCGTGGAAAACAAGTCCTGTCAAAAGTTAAGGTGTCAGGTGGTGGCCGCTGTAATGTTACCCATGCAGAATTTGATCCTGCTTTATTGGTAAAAAACTACCCCAGGGGTGAAAAAGAACTTCTTGGCCCGTTTCACATTTATTCTACAGCTGATACCATACAGTTTTTTGAGAAACGCGGAATACAAATAAAAACAGAATCGGATGGGAGAATGTTCCCTGTAAGTAATTCCTCCCAGACCATTATTGATTGCTTTCTTGGTGAAATTCAGAATTACGGTATTACCCTCCTTAAGAGTAGCTCAGTTATAAATATTCAGCCATTTGAAGATATAAAATTAGGTAAAGCAACGGCATGGCAAGTACAATCAGTTAAAAAGGTTTATCAGGCAAAAAGAATTGTACTTGCAACGGGGAGCAGCACTAAAATATGGAATTTGTTAGAACAGCTCGGACATAACATTGTGGCACCTGTGCCTTCTTTATTTACATTTAATATTAATGATAATAGAATTTCCGGAATACCCGGACTGAGTACTCATGCCAGGATAGAAATTTTACCAAGACAGATGATGGGGAAAGAGATCAATTCCAAATTTAAAAACACAAAAAGTGGTGCTTTAAAATTATTTTCAGAAGGCCCCATTCTTATTACTCATTGGGGTTTGAGTGGTCCGGTTGTCTTAAAACTTTCAGCCCGGGCTGCCAGATTATTAAATGAATACAACTACAGGTTTAGGGTCAGGATAAATTGGATGCCCGACTATCATAAACAGGGGCTTTTAACTCTTTTTAATGAGATAAAACAGATCGATCCTAAGAAGACAATTTACAAAACGAAGGCTATTGATATCCCGGCAAGATTATGGGGCAAATTGGTAATTGCATCGGATATAGCCAAAGATTTAAAATGGGCTGATGTTTCCAGGAAGCAACTTGACAGACTCGGGCAATTTATAACTGCTTCAGAATTCAATGTAGAAGGCAAGAGTACCTTTAAAGAAGAATTTGTAACTGCAGGGGGTGTGCATCTGAAAGAGGTAAATTTTAAGACTTTTGAGAGTAAAATACTTCCTGGCTGCTATTTTGCAGGTGAGGTATTAAATATAGATGCGGTTACCGGGGGCTTTAATTTTCAAAATGCATGGACCGGGGCTTATATCGCTGCTCAGGCGATTGCGAAGTCTTTATAGAAGGCGTTAATTAAACTAGCGGAAATGCCAGATAAAGAAAAGCCGCAAGAACTCCACCCAATACGGGTCCAATCACCGGAATCCATGAATAGGACCAGTCGTTTATACCTTTATTTTTTATAGGCAGCAGAGCATGCATAATTCTTGGCCCCAGATCTCTTGCAGGGTTAATTGCATAACCAGTAGTACCACCCAGAGATAGTCCTATTGCCCAAACTACAAAGGCAACGGGAAGAGCTCCTAGGGAACCTAAACCAATTACAGTGTCTGACTCCACAATAGTGGCGTCTGTAAAAAAAAGAACCGCAAAGACCAGAACAAATGTTCCCGAAATTTCTGTCAGCAGGTTTGCAAAAGTATTTTTGATAGCAGGACTGGTACTGAAAACAACAAGTTTTAAACCTTGGTCCTCAGTTCGGTTAAAATGGTCTATGTAAATCAGCCATACCAATAAAGCACCCAGCATAGCTCCCAGAAATTGAGCCAGCAAGTAGGAGGGAACCATAGCCCAGGGAAACTCTCCGGCAGCGGCCAAACCTATGCTGACAGCCGGATTTATATGTGCTCCGCTATACGGAGCCGCAACAACTACAGCTACATAAACCGCTAACGCCCAACCGGTTGAAATTACAATCCATCCGCTATTGTGTCCTTTAGTATCTTTTAGCACTACATTGGCGGTGACTCCGCACCCAAGCAGGATCAACAGAAACGTTCCTATTATTTCAGCGATAAATGGTGTCATATATAATATTAGTTGTTACCTATTTTGTCCAAAATTCTAACGCTTCAATGGCTTTATACCAGCCATCAATCTTGTTGTTTATTGCAACTCGATCTGTTGTAGGGTTAAAATGTACATCGGTTTGCCAAATCTCCTGAATTTGTTCCAGATTATCCCAGTAACCAACTGCCAGTCCGGCGAGGAAAGCAGCACCCATCACAGTAGTTTCTATAATTTTAGGCCTTACAGTTACTGTATTTAATACATCTGCCTGAAATTGCATAAGCAAATTGTTGACTGTTGCACCTCCATCTACGCGTAACTCCTTAATTGATATCCCCGAATCTGCTTCCATAGCCTTTAAAATATCCATAGTCTGGAAGGCAATAGATTCCAGGGAAGCCCTGGCAATATGAGCATCTGTACTTCCACGGGTCAGACCAAATATGGTGCCCTGTGCATGTTGATTCCAGTGTGGAGCTCCCAAACCTGCAAAAGCAGGGACAAAATATACCCCACCGGAATCCTCGACAGAGCCCGCCAGTTGTTCCACTTCTTTAGATGTTTTAATGATTTTAAGACTATCTCTTAGCCACTGCACTACAGCCCCGGCAATAAATATACTTCCTTCAAGGACGTACTCAGTCTTTCCATTTATTTGCCAGGCTACCGAAGTAAGAAGATTGTTTTTAGAGACTATTGGTTTATCGCCAATGTTCATTAACATAAAACATCCGGTACCATATGTATTTTTTACCATGCCTTGTTTTGTGCACATCTGACCAAATAATGCAGCCTGTTGATCTCCGGCTATTCCGGAAATTTTAATTCTGGTTGCAAACAGTCCCGGAGCAGTATGTCCGTAAACCTCACTGGACTGTTTTACTTTGGGCAACATGCTTGCAGGAATAGTAAATAAATCTAAAAGCTCATCATCCCATTCCAGCGTGTTTATATTAAATAAAAGTGTTCTGCAGGCATTGGTTACATCAGTCACATGTAATTCACCTTTGGTCATGTTCCAAATAAGCCAGGTATCTATTGTTCCCATGATTAAATCGCCAGCCTCGGCTCTTTCCCTTACTCCTTCAATATTATCTAATATCCATTTGACTTTTGTGCCAGAGAAATAAGCATCTATTACGAGACCCGTTTTTTCGCGAATCCATTGAGATTTTCCTTCACTTTTTAAAAAGTCGCAATATTCGGCAGTTCTTTTGTCTTGCCACACGATAGCATTATAAACTGGTTTTCCTGTTTTTTTATCCCAAACAACAACGGTTTCACGTTGATTTGTGATCCCTATTGCGGCTATATTCTTTACTTCTAATCCTTTTTTAGTAACGGTTTCAGTGGCGACAGACACTTGTGTAGACCAAATTTCCATTGCATCATGCTCCACCCAACCCGGTTTGGGAAAATATTGTGTAAATTCTCTTTGCGAAGTGGAAATAATACTTCCTTTTTTATCAAAAATTACTGCTCTACAGCTAGTGGTGCCTTGATCAAAAGCAAGGATATAGGTTTGCATACTATCAGAAGTGTGGATTTTATAGAATTAAAAATGAAAGGTAATAAATGTAATTGATTTTATACTTCATAATTGGTTGACTTCAAATTATAGCACTTCAAGAAAACATAAAACAATATTAAAACTAATGAAACTGTTCAAAAGTTAGTTCATTTCCCAAATCTTATAATTTAAGATAGTAGCAAAGCAAACCCAGAGAAAATAGGGAATAAGGAGATAAGCCGCCGTTCTGCTCACCACGTTGAACCATTTGATGGTTAGTAAAATCAATGCCAGCAGAAACAGAATTACCAAAAGTGCCCAGAAGGGATTTTTAAATCCGAAAAAAACAACACTCCAGAGGGCGTTAAATAATAACTGAAACCCAAAATTATATAATGCCGTTTTCACCCAAATATGATAAAATCCTTTTGCCCATACAAGACCGGCTGCTATACCCATAAGAATATATAAAAGCGTCCAAACCGGTCCAAAAATCCAATTTGGAGGAGTAAAACCGGGTTTATTCAGTGAAAGGTACCAATCATTTACTGAGGACTGAGTTGCGAACCCAGATAAAAAACCTATGATCAGGCAGATAGTTACTGAAATGGCAATATAGGTTAGTTTCTTTTTCAAAATTGGTTGATGTAAGTTATCTAAAATAGTAATTTATTTTAATAGAGGCTATGGCAAAGCCGGTTAAAAACTATCTTTGTAAAAATTGTTGTGTGCATGATCGAAAACGACTTTATTCCTTCATTCTACAAGTATGAAAAGGAACAAGGTAGGGTACAGTGGAAAGCCCCAAGTAATATTGCATTAGTTAAGTACTGGGGTAAGAAGCAAAATCAATTACCGGCCAATGCTTCAGTAAGTTTTACGCTTGATGAGTGCAGAACTGTAACTTCTGTGACCTTTACTAAGCTTGATAAAGCAAATAAGGAATTTTCATTTGATTTACTTTTTGAAGGAAAATCCAGGGAAGATTTTAAACCCAAGATTGTAACATTTTTTGAAAGAATTGAAAAATATATTCCTTTTCTTAGAAATTATCATTTCTCTATCAATACTTCCAACACCTTTCCACATAGTAGTGGCATTGCATCTTCCGCCAGTGGCATGGCCGCTTTAGCTTTATGTCTAATGGATATAGAAAAGCAAATGGCTTCCGAGATGGATCCGGATTTTTTCTATAAAAAAGCATCTTTTTTAGCACGATTGGGATCAGGTAGTGCTTGTAGAAGTATTAAGGGTAATCTTGTTCAATGGGGGGATCACAACGAAATAATTGGGAGTACAAATCTATATGGAATACCCTATCCTTATCCTGTAGACGAAGTGTTTAAAAGTTTTCAGGATACTATTTTACTGGTACATAAGGGGCAGAAAAGTGTTAGTAGTACAGTTGGCCATGACCTTATGCACGGCCACCCATTCGCTCAAAATCGTTTTGAACAGGCTCATGACAATCTAATACGCTTACGTTCAATATTCGCGGAAGGCAATCTGGATGATTTTGTAGAAGTAGTTGAGAGTGAAGCACTCACTTTACATGCCATGATGATGACCAGCATTCCTTATTTTATCCTGATGAAACCTAATACGCTGAACATTATTGGGAAAATTTGGGAATTTCGGAGGGCGACAAAAAATAATCTATGTTTTACTTTAGATGCCGGAGCCAATGTGCATTTACTTTACCCTAATAATGAGAAAAATGAGGTAGATAAATTTATTAAAGAGGAGCTAATTGCGTATTGTGAAAATGAGCAGTATATTTGCGACCGAATTGGTTTTGGGGCCAAAAAAATGTAATTTGAGCCCTTATTAAGATTAATACACCCTATCTTAGAGTCAAACTTAATTGAATTCAGATGAAAGGACCTCTTTTTTATTCAAAAATTTTACTTTTTGGTGAATACGGAATCATCAAGGATTCCAAAGGACTCTCTATTCCTTACAATTTCTTTAAGGGAGCCCTTAAGAAAGACGAGAATTTGTCTGAAACGGCCAAAAGGTCGAATGAAAGCCTGAAAAAATATTTTCTTTATTTAACTGATTTACAAGGTCAGGAACCCAAGTTATTATCTTTTGATTTGGAGGCCTTAAAGGCTGACGTGGATGCCGGGATGTATTTTGACAGTTCTATTCCCCAGGGTTACGGTATTGGAAGCAGTGGTGCTTTAGTGGCTGCAATTTATGACAAGTATTCTTTTGAAAAAATCACTGTACTAGAAAACCTGACCCGGGAAAAATTACTAAAACTCAAAATGATTTTCGGTAAAATGGAATCATTTTTCCATGGTAAATCTTCCGGTCTGGATCCTTTAAATAGTTATCTCAGCTTACCTATTCTAATTAATTCGCAAGAGAATATAGAATCTACCAGTATACCATCCCAAAATTTGGATGGGAAAGGCGCGGTCTTCTTATTGGATAGCGGAATCACTGGAGAAACAGCACCGATGGTGCAAATTTTTATGGATAAGATGAAACATGAAGGTTTCCGTAAGGTTTTAAAAGATCAGTTTATTAAGCATACCGATGCCTGTGTTGAGGATTTTGTGAGTGGTAATGTGAAATCGCTTTTTGGGAATCTGAAGCAACTTTCGCACGTGGTTTTGGACCATTTTAAACCTATGATCCCCAAAGAATTTCATAAACTTTGGCAGCGCGGTATAGAAACGAATGATTACTACTTGAAATTATGCGGATCTGGAGGGGGCGGCTATATTTTAGGATTCACTCAGGATTTGGCAAAAGCAAGAGTTGCGTTAAAAGACCATCATTTAGAAGTAGTATACAACTTCTAAGTCCCTAAAAATGCTTAGTAGAAAAAACAAACTCCTGCTATTAAAAGGCCTGAGTCTGTTTTCCATCATAAGAGGGTATAATGTCCTAATGATAACTCTGGCCCAGTATCTGGCGTCCATTTATATACTGGCTCCCGACCTTCCCTTACGTAGTGTTATTTTTGATCCAAATTTATTTGTACTGGTATTAGCATCAGCTCTGGTAATATCCGCCGGCTATATCATTAATAGTTTTTATGACTCGGAGAAGGATCTTATCAACAGACCCCAAAAGAGTATGCTGGACCGATTGGTAAATCAACGTACAAAATTAAGTGCCTATTTTGTTTTTAACTTCCTTGCTGTTTTATTGGCCAGCTATATATCTTTCCGGGCAGCACTATTCTTTTCTGCCTATGTATTTGGAATTTGGTTGTATTCACATAAATTAAAAAAAATACCCTTTGTTGGAAACATAGTTTCAGCCACATTAATAATTGTCCCTTTCTTTGCTATTTTCGTGTATTATAGAAATTTTGATACGGTTATTTTTGTCCATGCTATTTTCCTATTTCTACTGATTATGGCCCGTGAAATGATTAAGGATATGGAAAATATTGCAGGGGACCTCGCTCAAAATTATAAGACTATTCCCGTGTTATATGGCCCGGTCTATTCTAAGTTGGGGATTAGTTTCTTAATACTACTCACTTTGATACCTGCTTCATTGTTAATCAATAAATTTAATGTGGGTTATATGTATATTTACTTTATTGCCTGTATTCTTTTTTTAATATTATTCCTGATTTTGCTTTGGAAGTCCAGGACCAAGAGAGATTATATTTGGCTCCACAATATTCTTAAGTTTATAATTGTTGCCGGGGTTTTTAGTATATTATTAATTGATGTAGATCTCGTTCTAAACCGAATATTTTAATGCAGAATCATCTAAGATAAGCCCTGATACAAATTTCCCGGGTATAGCTAGATAAAAAAGGTGCCATTGCTAAAATAAAAGATACCATCCAAATCCCTTTACTACCTTTGCACAAAATTTAGAAAATGCGCAGACCGCAATCAAATAAGGATAAAAGTAAAACTCCGGGAAAAAGTAGAGAGTATACAAAAAAACAATTTTCCAAAGGACGTGCTCCATCAGGTCCTAAAAAGACTAAGTCTGATCCTTCAGACCCTGATTTAATAAGGCTTAATCGGTATATTGCCAATGCAGGAGTATGCTCCAGGAGAGAAGCGGATATCTACATAGAAGCAGGAAATGTAACGGTTAACGGAAAGACCATAACTGAAATGGGACACAAAGTTAAACTAACTGATATTGTTAAGTTTGACGGACGCTTACTCAATCCACAAAAAAAGGAATATGTACTTTTAAACAAACCTAAGAATTTCATCACCACTACAAGCGATGAAAGGGGCAGAAGAACGGTAATGGAGTTGATTTCCAAAGCTTCAAAATCGAGATTAGTTCCGGTTGGGCGGCTGGACAAGAATACTACAGGGCTCTTACTTTTTACCAATGACGGGGATCTTGCAAAAAAACTTACGCACCCGAAACATGGCATCCGCAAGATTTATCATGTTGAATTGAACAAAAACCTTAGTGCGGAGGATTTAAAAAAAATACAGACAGGAATTACTTTAGATGACGGTCCGATCAAGGTTGATGAAGTAAGTTATATAAACAATTCTCCCAAACGCGAAGTAGGAATAGAAATACACAGTGGCAGAAACAGGATAGTTCGGCGTATTTTTGAACATCTAGGATATGACGTAAAAAAACTGGACCGTGTGATTTTTGCGGGACTAACTAAAAAGGACCTTCCCCGGGGACATTGGAGACATTTAACCAAGCAGGAAGTAATTAATTTAGGGATGAATCAATAAATTAGGGTTGCGACTTTAATGTTTTATCAAGATTTTCCCTAACTGCAATCCAGAAAGCGTTAAAAGAGGGGTTCTGGTTCGTGGTTGAATCCGGGTTTTCATTATAGGAACTTATTAATAGCTTGAAATAGTTCATCTGATCATTGTCGCCAAAGAAATCGGCATAGGCCATTTCCCAATCCTTAAATTCCCGGGAATCTGTAACACCATAAGCCAATAAGGTAACATCCTT
>Ga0265309_10000617_pt1 | contig 14476 bp, 14 predicted proteins | sample Helome_FD_192492 | JGI IMG/M metagenome (GOLD analysis project Ga0265309, IMG submission 192492) | Marine sediment microbial communities from subtidal zone of North Sea - Hel_20160524 (Illumina Assembly) | ecosystem: Environmental > Aquatic > Marine > Subtidal zone > Sediment ...
GCCGTGGCTACAGTTGAAGATAAATTAGAAACTATTGCGTTCGCTTTCGCGCTTACTGTATTTGTGCTTAGAACAAATAACCCGGCTATGGCCAGGATCGAGAATAATCTTTTCATTTCTTTCAAACTTAAATTTAGTTAGTTAATAGGGTTAAAGATAAAAAAAAAATACAATTAAAAAATTAAAACTTCATACTATTAAAAGGCTGATGCAAATGAATTTGTCAAATCCTTCATGTTAGGAACAAAAAAGCTGAATTTAACTTCTTTAAAATCCCGAAGTAAAATACTAATTTCTTGTTTATTGCAGAGAGGAAGGGATTCGAACCCTCGATACACTTTTGATGTATACACACTTTCCAGGCGTGCGCCTTCGACCACTCGGCCACCTCTCTATTCTGTAAATAACAGGGCGAGCAATTAACAAAAAAAAAATTGGTTTAAGAAACTTTACCCATTTAATTTTAAGTCAATTCACCGCGTAATGAAGTTTCAAAAATTGTTCTAAATGATTTATGCGAAACACCACTACCTAATAGGTACATAAGTTTGGTAATTGCCGCTTCGGTGGTGATATCACCTCCATCAATAAGTTGTAATCTCTTAAGCATTTCACTCGTGCTATATCTGCCCATAATTACTGAACCCCCTGAACACTGTGTTACATTGACAATATGCAGTCCATTATTTATAGCTTCCTTTAAATCTGACAACAACCAATCATCGGTAGGCGCATTGCCCGCACCATAGGTCTCAAAAACCAACCCTTTTAAGTTTGGTATGTTTAATATTCCCTGTAGCAATTCCCGACTAAAACCTGGAAAAAGTTTAAAAATTGCAACATTGCTGTCCATTATTTTATGGACCCTAAACTTTTTGTTTTTTTGATTTTTTAAAAGATAATTTTGATTGATCTTTAAATGAACACCTGATTCTGCCAGAGCAGGGAAGTTTAATGATGTGAATGCCTCAAAGTGCTCCGCATTAATTTTAGTAGTTCTGTTAGCACGGTATAATTTATATTCAAAATACAGACAAACCTCCTGTATTACCGCTTGGTTATTTTCTTGCAAGGCAGCTATTTGAATAGAAGTGATTAGATTTTCCTTTGCATCTGTACGAAGATCCCCAATTGGCAATTGTGAACCGGTAAAAATTACAGGTTTAGAAAGGTTTTCAAGCATATAACTCAAAGCAGATGAAGAATAACTCATGGTATCACTGCCCTGAAGTACAACAAAACCATCATGTCTGTCGTAATGCTTCTCAATTATAGTAGCTATAGAAACCCAATGTGAAGGGTTCATATTGGAAGAGTCTAATGGTTTTTTAAATGAAATACTCTCAATTTTACACTCTAACTGACTTAATTCAGGGATATTACTGACCAACTTATTAAAATCGAAAGCCCTTAAAGTTCCCGTAGGGTAGTCTTTAACCATTCCTATTGTGCCTCCGGTATAGATAAGTAAAATGCTAACTTTTTTGCTCATTTAGCAAAGTGATTTTTTATTTTGTATTATTCTAGAATAAATGCTTTAAAAACTAAAAAATGCACTATACCCCAAACACCTCTTTTGAATTCTGCGTCGTGATATTTGCAATCACCTTTTCATCCAAATCATAGATCAGTGAGAGTTTTTTTAATACCTGCAGTAAATATACACTTTCATTGCGTTTACCTCTATAGGGTACAGGGGCTAAATAAGGGCTGTCTGTTTCCAATACAATATGGTTCAAGTCAATCTTGTTTAAAAACGTATCGATTTTTCCATTTTTAAAGGTAACTACCCCTCCTATTCCCAGCTTCATATTATAACTTAAAGCCCTTTTGGCTTGTTCTTCTGTACCGGTAAAACAATGAAATATTCCAAAAAGATCTTCTGCTTTTTCCTCTTCGAGCACCTCAAAAATTTCGTCGAAAGAATCTCTGCAATGAATTACTATAGGTAAGCCATACTTTTTAGCCAGGTGTATTTGGAATTTAAATGCCTCCTGCTGTTCATTTAAATAAGTCTTATCCCAATAGAGATCTATTCCTATCTCGCCTATAGCATAGAAATGCCTTTTTGATAACATAAGTTCAACATGTAAGAGCTCTTCTTTATAATTCTCCTTTACATGAGTTGGGTGTAATCCCATCATCAGAAATATGTTTGTGGGGTATTGCATTTCAAGATCCAACATTGATTTGGTATAGGAAGCATCAATAGACGGAATGAAAAAGCGTTCAATTCCGTGTTCAATGGCATTTCGTATAACCTTATCCCTATCCTCATCAAAGGCTTCACTATATAAATGGGTGTGTGTGTCTGTAATGATCATAGAGCAAAAATAGAATTATCTTTGTCAAAAAAAATATTAGATGCTCAATCTGAAAAAAGTTTTAAAGAATAAAGGATATTCTAAAATTCCCCTGATTATAAGCGGCACTAATCATTTAGAGATTAATGCCAGTATTAATGGGATTACCGGACGTTTTATTTTAGACACGGGAGCATCGAATACATGTGTGGGGGTTGATAAAGCCAATTATTTTAAACTTGTTTCAAAAGACTCTAAAATCAAAGCAGCGGGTGCCGGTGCTAACGATATGGAAACCCTTGTTTCAACAAAAAATAAAATTGAAATTGGCAGTTGGAAAAAGCAAAAGCAAAAGATAGTTGTTTTTGACCTGGTTCATGTAAATGAAGCCCTCAAAGCACATAAGTGTCTTCCCGTTGACGGGATTATAGGGGCAGATATTCTAATAAAATGTAAGGCTGTGATTGATTATGCTTCCGGGAATTTATTTTTGAAAAATAAAAAATAACCTTTGCGACATTCTACTCGAAAAGCATCTACAACTCAAGCGCTTTTTCGGGAGATCCTTCCATCAATAATTCCACTGGGTTTTCCAAAGCCTCTTTTAAGGCAACCAGAAATCCAACAGATTCTTTACCATCAATAATTCGATGATCATAGGATAGTGCAACATACATCATTGGCGCGATAACTATTGCTCCTTCCTTAACCACAGGTCGTTCTAGTATATTATGCATTCCGAGAATTCCGCTTTGCGGCGGATTTATTATTGGCGTTGATAACATTGAACCAAAAACCCCGCCATTAGAAATGGTAAAAGTACCTCCTGTCATTTCGTCAACAGTAATCTGTCCATCACGGGCTCTCAATGCAAGGCGTTTCACTTCTGCTTCTATACCTCTAAACGTAAGGTTTTCGGCATTTCTTATAACCGGTACCATTAGACCTTTTGGCCCGGAAACGGCAATGCTTATATCGCAAAAATCAAAAGAGAGCATCTCTTTACCATCAATCATCGAATTTACAGAAGGGTACATCTCCAAAGCCCTTATCACGGCCTTGGTAAAAAACGACATGAATCCAAGACTTACATCATGTTTATCTTTAAAAATTTCTTTGTATTGTTTTCTCAAAGTAAAAACTGCCGACATGTCTACTTCATTAAAAGTAGTAAGCATGGCTGTTTCGTTTTTAGCAGCTACCAGGCGTTCCGCCACTTTACGCCTTAGCATGGAAAGTTTGGTCCTGTGCTCACCACGACTTCCACCTGTAGGGCTACCCATTGAAGGAACGGATTTCACTGCATCTTCTTTGGTAATCCTACCTTCTTTGCCAGTTCCATTCAAACTTGCGGGATCTATTCCTTTCTCATCGAGTATTTTCCTGGCAGCAGGTGAAGGCACCCCCTTGGCATAGGATTCTTTTGCAACTTCTTTCCTGGCAGGTTCTTCCTTATTAACAGCAACTTCCGTTTTATTAAGCTTTTTTTCTTCGGTTATTAAAGCTCCATCTTTTGGCTTTTTAGCACTTGTATCTATAAGACAGACAACTGCTCCAACGGCTACAGCATCTCCTTCCTCTGCTTTCAAGGTGATTATACCGCTCTCTTCAGCCGCAATTCCAGGGTCGCTTTGTCTGAATCTACCTCAGCAATTGCCTGGTCCTTCTCCACATAATCTCCATCACTAACTAGCCATTCTGCTATTTCAACTTCAGTAATGGATTCACCCGGAGATGGAACTTTCATTTCTAAAATCATGCCTTACACTTTTATAATGGTTTCTTTAATTACTATTACTAATAAAATCTTCTTTTACCGGAAGATAATCCAATCTAATCTCTCCATTGACCTTTATGCGGTCAAAATATAATTTGGCCCCTATTGCATCTTCCATATCTGCGGCATTTTGCAAGTTTAAATGTAAGTGAGCTTCCATTGAATTTCCTGAGTTACCACATTTCGCCAGGATTTCTCCTTGCCTTATGTCCTGCCCTTCCTCAACAAAAATTGAACCTTTCATTAAATGGGCCAGAAGTATGAACTCATCCTTATCAGTCTGCAAAACTATCGTATTTCCTGTAAGTTGTTGCAGATTCGTTTCTCCCGGAATATTATCAGGGACCCCATCAATAACTGTAACCACCCTGGCATCACATGGAGCAATGATATCTTCTCCGAAAGCAAAATAGCTTTCGTTAAGCAAAGGATCTCCATCATGAGAGGAACCATCTATTACCTTCATTATGTCATAGGCATATTGCTGTGTGACCTCTTTCACATGATCATTCTGCGCTTCGGTAACACCTCCCCAATATACAAACCATTCCCCATAAAATGGTAAACTGATAAATGTTGTATTTCTTTCCAATATCGGTATCTCAAGCGGCTTTGGTTTGGAGATTAACAAACCATTTATCTTACTCTGAGAAGATAATGTAACAGTCAAATCTGCTACAGACTTATCAAAAATGACCCGGTAAACATGTGCGCCTTCCCGAAGGGTATAAAACTGCATGGATTCAATCTCGCCTGTTAATCCTTTTATGTTTTTTTCAAAGAAATTTCTGGTTTCAATATTAGTATAGGTGTTTTTCATCCCGGTATCGTATAAATCATAAATGCCATCATAATCACCATTGTTAAACCGTTCAGTAAATACTGATACAAACCTTTCATAATTAGGTTGCTCATCCTGTGAGAATAATTTAGGAGTTAGGAATATCAATAAGAGTAGTAAAAGTCTCATTCTTTCTTATATTCACTTTTAATAACCCGCCTGGTCATATTGTCTTTCGTTTTATCAAAGACATAATCTATAATCTGCTGTTGTCTTAATTTAGACCGAATGGCGCTCCCCGCTGAAGGTGATGCATAAAAACGTCTTGATGCCACACGAAACTTTTGAGCCTCGACATAATGAGTAAACATATGGCTCCATGCTCCCATATTCCTGGGCTCTTCTTGCGCCCAAACCCAATCATCTGCCTTTTTATATTTATTAATAATAGCGGTCATTTTTTGCTCAGGAACAGGAAATAATTGCTCAACTCGCACCAAAGCAACATCATCACGCTGGTTTTCATCTTTAAATGCCAGCAAGTCATAATAGAATTTTCCTGTACAAAAAACCAGGCTTCTAACCTTATTAATTTCAGCACCGGCGTCATCAATTACTTCCTGAAAACCGCCACTCGAAAATTCTTCAACACTAGAAACTGCTTTTGGGTGACGCAACAAACTTTTAGGTGTAAATACAATCAAAGGTTTTCTGAAATTGGCCTTCATCTGCCTCCTTAGTAAATGATAAATGTTAGCAGGAGTAGTACAATCTGCAACATACATATTGTCTCTTGCACATAATTGAAGAAACCTTTCCATTCTTGCCGATGAGTGCTCTGCGCCCTGACCTTCATATCCGTGAGGTAAGAGCATTACCAATCCGTTCTGCAATTTCCATTTATCTTCTGCTGCAGATATATACTGATCTATCATAATCTGAGCGCCATTACTAAAATCCCCAAACTGTGCTTCCCAAATAGTTAAAGTATTTGGGCTGGCCATGGCATATCCATAGTCAAAACCTACTACGCCATATTCAGATAAAAGAGAATTATAAATCTGAAACCTTCCCTGATTATCATTCAGATTATTTAATAACATTATCTCTTCTTCACTTTCCTCCACCTTCATCACTGCGTGACGGTGTGAAAAAGTTCCTCTTTCAACATCCTGCCCAGACATACGAACATCAAAACCCTCATATAATAGGGTTCCATAAGCGAGTAATTCTCCCATTGCCCAATCCAGCTTATCCGTTTCGAAAAACATTTTTTTACGATCCCCCACGAGTTTTTCAACCTTACGTAAAAACTTCTTATCCATGGGAAGCTGGGTAATAGTCTTTGCTATTTCAGTTAATTTTGCCTTATCAAAAGAAGTGTCCACAGCGTCCAACATTTCCCATTCACGGACATTTTGAAAACCACTCCACTCATCCGCCATAAAAGGAGTAATAATGGTTTTATCCTCTTTTCTTGAATCTTCTAATTCTTCTTCTAAACTTGCTTTATACTCCTGTTCTAAATCTTTAACAAAATCTTTATCAATTATACCCTGGGCAATTAATTTTTCGGAATATATCTCTCTTGGATTCTTATGCCTGGCTATTGCTTTATACAATTTAGGTTGTGTAAAACGTGGCTCATCTCCTTCATTATGTCCATACTTCCTGTATCCTAATAAGTCAAGAAAAACATCGCTTTTAAAACGCATTCTATATTCTAAAGCAAATAGGGATGCGTGCACTACGGCCTCCACATCATCTGCATTCACATGTAAAACAGGGCTTAATGTTACTTTGCCAACATCCGTACAATATGTGGAAGATCTCCCATCGAGATAATTAGTAGTAAAACCAATTTGGTTATTTACAACAATATGAATCGTACCATTAGTTTTGTAACCGTCTAATTGTGCCATCTGTACTAATTCATAAGCTATTCCCTGACCGGCAATTGCAGCATCACCGTGAACTACAATGGGTAATACCTTAGAAAAGTTCTCCGGATAATGTGTGTCTTGTTTTGCCCGGCTAATACCTTCCACTACCGCACCTACGGTCTCCAGATGCGAAGGGTTAGGGGCAATGTTCATGTTAATTTTGTTACCATTATCAGCCTTTCGCTCAGAGGTCCATCCCAAATGATATTTTACATCTCCGTCAAAAATTTCCTCCTCATAGTCCTTGCCGTCAAACTCACTAAAAATATCTTTGGCAGATTTTCCAAAAATATTTGTCAATACATTAAGCCTTCCTCTATGGGCCATGCCCATGACAAATTGCATTACCCCCATTTCAGCTGCTCTTTCAACAACAGCATCGATTGCAGGTATTAGTGATTCATTTCCCTCTAGTGAAAATCTTTTCTGACCCACATATTTCGTGTGTAAGAATGCCTCAAAAGAGACCGCCTGATTAAGTTTTCTAAGTATGTGTTTCTTTCGGTCTTTGTTGAAATTGGGGTGATTGTCATTTACATTCAGCCACTCTTGTATCCATTGAACACGTTCAGGCTTTCTTATATACATATACTCTACCCCTGTGGTATCACAATATATGCGTTGTAAATGGCTAATGATATCACCCAATTCTCTGGGACCTAACCCAATTACTTCACCGGCATTAAACACAGTGTTTAAGTCGACTTGAGATAATCCAAAATTTTCTATTTCAAGCGTAGGTGTATATTTTCTTCTTTCTCTAACGGGATTGGTCTTGGTAAACAAATGGCCTCTGCCACGGTAAGCATCAATTAATTTTACCACCTGAAATTCTTTGTACAAGTTCTCAGGAATCGCTACTGATTTCCCATCAACAACTACAGATGATCCATTATGACCCTCTATGCCTACTTCATCCAGGGCGCTTTCCATTCCAAAATCAAATCCCTGGAAAAAAGCACGCCAACTAGGTTCTACACTGTCAGGGTTTGTGAGATACCTGTCATATAATTCTGCAAAGAAAGACGTATGTGCTGTGTTTAAAAAGGAATATCTATCCATGTACGCCAATTCAATTAATTGTAAAAAAGTAGATCAAAAATACAATAATTAATAGTTTATGAGATTATATTAGGAGTGTATTAATTGAAAATCATAGCTTATGGCATTGAAACGTTTATCCCGATATATAACTTTTGTTTTAATAGTAGTATTTTCTTTTATGAGTTTGACTTCTTTTGCGCAGCAATTAAAGCCACAAAATGAGTTTTGGAGAAATGTCCGATATGGAGGAGCACTTGGCTTTGGTTTTGGAAGTGATAGCTTTAGTATTGCTGTTGCTCCAAGTGCTATTTATCAGGTAAGCGAGAAGTTTGCTACCGGATTATCTTTGAATTTTGAATATTCTAAATTTGGAGATTCTGAATACACGGCTTATGGGGGAAGTATATTAAACTTTTTTAATCCTATCCCGGCAATTCAGTTATCAGCTGTACTTGAACCGTTAAGAGTTAGTACAAATAATAGTTCCGCTTCCATGTTGGTGGATGAAAATTACTGGACCACAGCGCTTTATTTGGGAATAGGATACAGTAGCAGGAATGTTACTTTTGGTATACAATATGATGTGCTGCATGATGACAGCAGTATTTATGCCGATCCCTGGGTCCCTTTTATAAGAATGTATTTTTAAAATAGCATTCTCTACTTCTTCTATTTGTACTGTTTTCTAAACCACACTTTTTGCCATACCCGCTTTAATATAAGAAAGGTATAGTGATCACTGATATTCTGTTTCTCGGTGTCTAAAATTTGTCTGGCCGTATTTTCGGGTAAATCCACAATATAAAGAAGATTCAAAAAATCTGAAAACTTTTCCTCTATAAGAAACTGAATATTTTTTTGAAGTAAATATTTTAGTTCATCCGGATTACAATCAGCAGGTAAATCGAATGTCAAGTTAGCCAAACCAAAATCCTTTTTTAATTGCAATACAAGGTCTTCATAAAGTTGATGCGAACTTGCATACTTTATTAATTCGACACTTTCTTTGAATACAGGTATCATATAGAAATTAACCCCTCATTTTAAATCCAACTATTTGGACTAGACCACACCATTCTTCATAAATGGATACTAAGAAAAAGTTTTATTCTATTTCAGCCAGTGAATTTCAGGAATTCAATTTCTTATTCTTTGTTCCCAATCCCAGGCAGATTTCATAGCCTGATCTAAAGTAGAACCTGCTTTCCAGCCTAAAATTTCATTGGCCTTATTAGTATCAGCATAGGCTGCAGTAATATCTCCTTCCCTTCTGTTTACAATTTTATAATTCAGTTTTTTTTCTGAAACCCTTTCAAAACTTGAAATGACATCCAACACTGAACTACCCATACCTGTACCCACGTTAAATACTTCATAGTTCTGGGGATTGTTGCCGGCCAAAAGTCGCTCTAAGGCCACAACATGGGCCTTTGCCAAATCAACCACATGAATATAATCTCTAATGCAGGTACCATCTGGTGTTGGATAATCATCGCCAAAAACAGAAAGTTGATCCCTTAAACCAACCCCTGTCTGCGTAATAAAGGGAACCAAATTTTGTGGAACACCAATGGGTAATTCTCCTATCTCCGCGCTGGGGTGGGCGCCCATAGGGTTAAAATACCTTAAGGAGATAGCCTGCAATTCGGAAGTTACTTTACATGTATCGCTAATAATTTCCTCTCCAATTTGTTTTGTGTTACCATAAGGTGATTCGGCTTTTTTTACAGGAGCATCTTCCGTAATGGGCATTTGGTCTGCTTGTCCGTAAACAGTGCATGATGAACTAAAAATAAAACTCTGCCTCTTATTTGCGGTTATTTCACGAAGTAAATATATTAGAGTACTTAAATTGTTTTCATAATATAATAAAGGTTTTTCTACACTTTCTCCAACCGCTTTTGAAGCGGCAAAATGTATTGTTCCTTTAATATCGGTATGTCTTTTGAAAAAATCCCTGACCTTTTCTTTTTCTCGCAAGTCAATTTTCTCAAAGACTGGCTTTTTTGCTGTAATTGCAAAGATGCCATTTAAAACATTTTCAGATGAATTTGAACAATCGTCTATAATTACAACTTCATAATCGGAATTTAGCAACTCTACCACGGTATGCGAACCAATAAATCCGAGTCCGCCAGTTACAAGTATTTTCATATTAATATTTTTAGTTCAAATGGATGGTCAATTTGCTGTTAATACGGAAGTGTATAATTTAATTTTTTAAGAATTGAATTACCGTATCGGTGATAAATGAGATTTGGTCATCCTCTAATTCGGTATGCATAGGCAAGGATATAACCTCTTTAACAAGTTCATTGGTCACGGGAAAATCAGATTCTTTATAGCGTTTATCTTTATACGCTTTCTGTCTGTGTAAAGGTATTGGGTAATAAATTCCGAAAGGGATGTTCTTTTCCGCCAAATACTCTGCCAACTCATCCCTTTTACCATTCATAATTCGAATTGTGAACTGATGAAATACATGGCAATCGCAGTTTTCACAGATACCGGAACAATCAATCCCTGTTTTAGGTAAAATAATAAAATCCTGCCCCTGGAAAGCGTTCACATATTTGCGGGCAGCTTCTCTTCGCTGGTTACAATAAGAGTCAAGATGTGGCAGTTTTGCTCTTAAAACGGCTGCCTGGATAGTATCTAACCTCGAATTCACTCCAACAACATCATGATGGTAACGGGTATACATTCCATGATTTACAATTCCTCTAATTGTATGAGCCAATTCGTCATTATCTGTATATATTGCTCCCCCATCTCCATAGCAACCCAAATTTTTAGATGGGAAAAATGAGGTAGAGGCCACATGTCCTATTGAGCCGGCTTTTTTCTTTTTTCCGTTCTTAAAAGTATAATTGGCTCCTATTGCCTGGGCATTATCTTCTATAACAAAGAGCCCGTGTTTTTGGGCAATCTCCATAATGACATCCATATTTGCACACTGCCCAAAAAGATGAACAGGTACAATGGCCTTGGTTTTGGAATTTATGGCCTTTTCAATGGCAATCGGATCAATATTGAAGGTGTCAGGCTCAACATCTACTAATACTGGTGTTAGCCTTAATAAGGCTATTACTTCAACAGTAGCCGCAAAGGTAAAGTCTGCAGTAATTACCTCATCCCCTGGTTGAAGTCCAAGACCCATCATTGCAATTTGCAGGGCATCTGTACCATTAGCACAAGGAATTACATGCTTCACCTGTAAATAATCTTCCAGTTCTTTTTGAAAGGAATGCACTTCGGGGCCATTTATGAAAGCTGCAGAATTCAATATCTGTGCTATGGACTCATCTACTTGCTTTTTAATCGCCTGGTACTGGCCAACCAGGTCTACCATTTGTAGCTTTTTCATAAGTGCTTGTTAAGTGAGCAATAATACAAAAATAAGGAACTGCTACCAATGAAATTTAACAAAGAAGCGTATTTTAGCTACAAATTCTCAGTACGTGTATATCCTCTATAATTTAGCAATATATATTACCTCACTCTTTTTACCTGTAATTGCTTTTTTCAGCCCCAAAGTCAACCTTTTTATAAATGGAAGAAAGCATGTTTTTACGGAATTAAAAAAACATATTACAGATAAAGATTCCACTATTTGGATACACGCTGCTTCCCTTGGCGAATATGAACAAGGCTTGCCAATTGTAGAAAAATTAAAAGCAGAATATCCATCTTTCAAAATTGTAGTTTCATTTTTTTCTCCATCGGGTTATGAAATAATAAAGCACAGGACTGAGGCCGATTTGGTAACCTATCTTCCTCTGGATACAACGAATAATGTTAGGAGATTTATTAAATTCTTGCAACCAAAGATTGCAATTTTTATTAAATATGAAATATGGCCTAATATGCTCAATGAACTTCATAAAAAAGGTATTCCTACACTTCTTATTTCAGCAATTTTTAAAAGTGATCAGATCTATTTCAAATGGTACGGAGGGTTTATGAGAAATGCATTGCAAAAGTTTTCCCATTTTTTTATTCAGGATTCGGAATCCGTAAAATTATTGAATTCTATAGGCCTGGATAATACCACGATTAGTGGTGACACAAGATTTGATAGGGTTTCTGAAATCTTGCAGCAAAATAATTCACTGGAATTTATGGATAGTTTAACGCAAAATTACAGCTGTTTTGTAATGGGCAGTACCTGGCCTCAGGATGAAGAAATTTTGGTTGATTATATCAATGCCTCTTCGCATGATATAAAGTATGTAATCGTACCGCACAGAATTATCCCTAAGGATATAGAACGTCTGCGGCAAAGTATTAATAAGAATTCTGTTTTGTTATCAGAAACTTCAGAAAATTTTTCCGGAGACCCGCAAGTTCTGATCGTAGATAGCATTGGACAATTAACAAAAATTTATAGTTATGCCCATATAGCCTATGTAGGAGGAGCATTCTCAGAAGATGGACTTCATAACACTCTGGAACCTGCAGTATTTGGAATTCCGGTAATTATTGGACCTAATTATGCAGGGTTTAAGGAAGCAGAAGAATTAGTTAAGCTTAATGGCATCTTTCCTGTGCATAATAAAGCAGAGTTTACCAAATTGGCAGATAAACTGTTTCTGGATTCCCATTTCAGACTTACGGCTGGTAATATAAATGTTTCCTATATTAATAAAAACAAAGGGGCAAGCATCCAAGTAATGAATCATATCCGTACATTAATATAGCTATTCATTGCATTTCGGATGGAAAACCAAAATAGGATCATCCGCCTAATGGAGTAGTGGTTCATAGGAAAATCCCGTTAATAAAAAACTGGCATATCCTTTGTGATTAAACAGAAAATAAGACTGATGAAATTTGCCCCTTTTCATACCTTGTTGTTATGTCTTTTGTTTTGTGCTATTTCCTGCAAGGAGAGTGCAAAAGAAGTGAACGACCCCAATACAAAACAAAATACGACTATAGATTCTCTACCTTATAATGACATTAGGAAAGATAGGGATTTAAAATCAAAACCTGGCTCTACAAATCCGACCAAAGAACAGCTGGACCGCGCAATTGAAAAAAAGAAAAAAACAAGTATTTTAGATTCTTTGAAACCTAAGACTGCCTGACTTCTATTTCAGATGTATTTTCTCTTCCTTTTTTTTGCTAGATTTACGAAACTCAGCAAACCATGGACAAAAGGATTTTCAGAATTTCATTAACCGCCGCGCTGGCGGGTTTTTTATTTGGCTTTGATACCGTAGTAATAAGTGGTGCCAATTTGCCAATTAAAGAATTGTGGAACACTTCACCATGGTTCCATGGTACTTTCATAATGTCTATGGCTTTATGGGGCACGGTTGTAGGTTCACTTTTTGGAGGCATCCCCTGCGACCTTTTTGGTCGAAAGAAAACCTTATTCTGGATTGGTGTTTTATATTTTGTCTCTGCCATGGGATCTGCTTTGGCTGTTGATCCCTATATGTTTTCTTTCTTCAGATTTATTGGTGGTCTCGGGGTAGGCGCTTCCTCTGTCGCAGCTCCAATTTATATTTCAGAGATTTCATCATCTAAAAACCGAGGACAGTTGGTTGCTTTATATCAATTTAATATTGTCTTTGGAATTTTTATTGCTTTTATTTCTAATTATTTATTTAAAGGTTTTGATGGAGCTAATGATTGGCGTTGGATGCTTGGAGTAGAGGCTGTTCCTGCTTTAATATACAGTTTAATGGTTCTAAAAATACCTAACAGCCCACGCTGGTTGGTGATAAAAAAACAGGATGATGTGGGCGCATTAAAAGTATTGGAATATCTTTCAAACAAAGAACATGCCCAGGTAAAACTCGTAGAAATAAAGAATTCTTTTAATGCTTCAGAAAAAAAAGAAAAATTATTTACTGGCAAGTACAAAAAGCCGCTTATTCTCGCTTTTTTACTTGCATTCTTTAATCAGTTATCCGGAATTAATTTTGTTCTTTACTACGCGCCGGAGATTTTAGAAAGAGCAGGTTTGGCTGCCAGTGAATCTTTATTCAGTTCTATTTCCATAGGAGTTGTCAATTTAATTTTTACCCTTGTAGGGATAAGATTAATTGATAAAGTGGGAAGAAGAGAATTGATGAAAATTGGGTCTGTGGGTTATATCATTAGTCTCGCAATGGTTGGCTGGTGTTTTTATAGCGGAGCCAGTTCTACAATTCTTCTTGTCTTCATTCTGGTTTTTATCGCCTCACACGCCATTGGACAAGGGGCTGTCATATGGGTTTTTATTTCCGAGATTTTTCCAAATAAAGTCAGAGCATTTGGCCAATCATGGGGTACCGGCACACATTGGGTCTTTGCGGCATTAATCACTCTCCTTACTCCCATATTCCTCGATGCCAATGATGGTATCTTTAAGGACAACCCATGGCCAATCTTTCTGTTTTTTGCATTTATGATGGTACTACAATTGTTATTTGTATTATTCATGATGCCTGAAACCAAGGGAATTTCACTTGAAGAACTAGGAAAAAAATTAAGTCCGGATAAAAAATCGTGAAGAAAGTAAAATACCTTTTATCGAAAATTCAGGTATTACATCTCAAAAAGGTCCATTCTGATTGACTTTTAGTCGAAATATGGCATTCCAAATGTAATTTTATTGTCATAAATATGTACATTG
>Ga0265309_10000618_pt1 | contig 14473 bp, 13 predicted proteins | sample Helome_FD_192492 | JGI IMG/M metagenome (GOLD analysis project Ga0265309, IMG submission 192492) | Marine sediment microbial communities from subtidal zone of North Sea - Hel_20160524 (Illumina Assembly) | ecosystem: Environmental > Aquatic > Marine > Subtidal zone > Sediment ...
AAAAAGCGCGGCCACCGACGAGTTTTTCCTGACCTTCGAGCGCATCGGTAACGATACCCATGCATTCAACGATCCGAACCCGCCGGCACCCGCCGCCCCGACGGATCCCACAGCACCGGTAGTATCGGATATCGGCTTCCGTACCTTTGAAGAAATAAATGTTTCGATATCGGCAATCACCGGAATCCCGGTTACCAATGGCGCGGTCGATGGCGTGTACGACGACTACATTCAGCAGTTACCGACCATAGAGGCGATCGACGCCTTCCTGCCGTCGCACCAGATGGCTATAGCGCAGCTCGTACTCACTTCCTGTAGTGAGCTGGTCGATACTCCTGCGGGCTACTTCGGCAGCTTTGATTTCGGTCAAAACGAAACGGTGGCATTCGACTCAGTCGCCAAACGCAATCAAATCATTGATCCGCTGTTAACTGCAGTCGCAAATTTCAATGGTGTCGAGAATCTGACTTCGCAACCCGCCCAGGCGGAGTTACGTGCCACGTTCGGGGATATGACTCCGGTAGATCTTGTTTCGGATACCAACGTGGTGCTCGCGAACTACAACAGTTTGATCGACCACATGATTGCCAATTGCACCCCGTCCGCGGTCACTACCTGTAATAACCCTGCCCGCACCAGGCAAATAGTCAAGGCGGTATGCGCATCGGCAGTTGGCGGCGCAGTAACGCTCGTACAATAGGATTGTAAAAATGGCCAGATACAAGAAAAATCAGTATATCGCTCCTGACGAACCCCTGATCTACGAAGATCATGGGCGCCCGATGAGCCGCCGTCAATTTGTCCGCCAGGGTTTCATGACCGGGTCGGCAACAGTGCTCAGCGGTGGGATTTTCAGCATGTTTGCCAATCCCAATGCGGCGATGGCTGCGGTCGCACCTGACCTGCAGGCACTGCAGGCCGATATCGGCTGTTCGCTGGTGCCATCGGGTGCCGGCGGGAGCGTGCCGTTTATCTGTTTCGATCTCGCCGGTGGCGCAAACCTGGCAGGTTCAAACGTGCTGGTAGGCCAGGGCGCGGGGCAGATGGATCTGCTATCGACCGCAGGTTACAGCAAACTCGGCCTCCCCGGCGACATGTTGCCCGGGCAAGATGATACCGGCGTCGCATTACTGAATACCAGTAATGGTGACTTCACCAATAGCGAACTTAATCTGATATTCCACGCCGACAGCCCGATGCTGTTCGGCATTCGTGAAAAAGCGCCGAACGCGATAGCAACCGGCCAAATCGATGGTAGCGTAATTCCGGCGCGCTCCGATAACGACACCGGTAACAACCCGCACAGTCCGCTGTACGGACTGGTAATGGCCGGTGCCCGCGGTGAAGTCGTCGATATCATCGGCTCGCGCAGCAGCGTTTCGGGTGGTAATTCGATGGCGCCGGCGATGCAGATCAATGCCGAATTCCGCCCCACCAAGGTGGACCGTCCCAGCGACGTCACCGGCATGGTCGAAGTCGGTGATTTGACCAGCATACTGGGCGCGGAAGACGTTACCGCGGTGATGGAATCGATCGCTCGTGTCACCCACGAAAAACTCAAACTGGGTACGATAAGCACCGGTCTAAACACCGGGTCACCACTGACGCAGGATGAAATCATTAAAGATATGATTCGTTGCAACTATCTCAAAGCCGCTGACATTACCGACCGCTTTGCCACCAGACCGGTAGACCCGCTGGGCGATGCCGATATCCGCTCGATTTTCTCCGATACCGAACTCGGCATCGTCGGCAACGGTGACAGGGAATTTATCAAGACCGCCTCAGTGATGAAAATGGTCCTGAACGGCTTTGCGGCCGGTGGCTGTGTTACCATGGGTGGCTACGATTATCATACCGGCGATCGTACCGTCGGAGAAAATCGTGACCTTCGCGCGGGCCGTTGTATTGGCGCTTGTCTCGAGTATGCCCAGCTTCTTAATAAACCGCTGATGATTTATGTGTTCAGCGACGGCTCTGTATTCAGTAACGGTAACCCCGACGACTCTCAAAGCACGGGTACCGGCGAAGGCCTGACACTTGGTGGCGAAGGCAAGGGACAATGGACCGGCGACAATTCGTCGACCGCCTGCTCCTACTTCCTGGCTTACGACCCGCTCAAAAATGTTCCCATATACGGCGGCGGCAGCCCGAGACCTGTCGAGTTACATCGCCAGATCGGCCGCATGTCGTCAGGTGCCTCGGTGGTTACCTCGGCGACTCCGGCAGCCAACAATGTAAACCTGCTGGTCAACATGATGTTACTGAACTACATGGCTCTGAATGGATCCGTAACCCCCGGCAATGTGTCGGCGTTTACCGCGGCATTCCCCAATCATGGCCTGGGTAACAATATTGAAGACTATATTGCCTTTGGTAGTATACTGCCGCCATAATCTGAACCCTTAAAACTCCAAGACGACATACCCGGATGGGCAAACCTGGTCGCTCGCGCTATCGCGTAGCGTATCCTCTGTTAACTTTGGTGCTGGGCCTTTGCATCCAGTCGAATGCGCTTGCCGAATGGCATCAGCAAGAACGCGACATTATGAGCACCCGCTTTTCGGTCGAACTGTGGCATGCTGAGGCCGCGGTAGCGGCTGAATGTAGTCAACGGGTGTTCGCCGAAATGGAGCGTATCAACGCACTGATGAGTTCTTACCTGGACTCGAGCGAACTTTCTTTCATCAACAATAACGCCGCTATCGACGCGGTTGAAATCAGTGATGAACTGGTGCTACTGGTAGAAAGATCGCTGTATTTCTCGGAGATTTCAAAAGGCGCTTTCGATATAACCTATGCCAGCATTGGCTATGCCTACGATTATCGCAAGCGTCAGCAACCCAGTGATCAGTCAATAACGCAAAAACTTCCCGCAATCGACTATCATCATATAGAGCTTGCCAACAACAGGATCCGCTTTAACAACAATGCGGTACGGATCGACCTTGGCGGCATAGCGAAGGGTTATGCAGTTGATCGAGCTGTCGACATCATCAGGCAGTGCGGCATCGGCAAAGCCATGGTAAGGGCGGGTGGTGACAGCCGCATACTGGGTGATCGCGTAGGACGGCCCTGGATCATTGGTATCCAGCATCCGCGTGACCCCGATGCTATCGTTTTGCGATTACCGCTAAGTGATAGCGCGATTTCGACATCCGGCGATTATGAGAGATTTTTCATAGAAAATGGCAACCGTATACATCATATTATCAACCCGTCCACGGGACGCTCGGCCGCTGCCAGCTGGAGCGCTACTGTTACCGGCCCCGACGCGATGACAACTGACGCTTTATCTACTACTATTTTTATTCTGGGTGCAGTCAAGGGTCTTGCCTTGATCGAAAGCCTGGAAGGAATCGATGCGATCATTATCGATAGCGACGGAAAACTTCATTATTCATCGGGTTTTCAGGAACCTGAAATCGATGGATAGTGGTCTATAACATTTAGCTGGCCTATGAAATATATTAGTCTTATTACCCTGCTCCTCTTTTGCCTGACTGCGCCCGTGTCAGCGCAGGAACCCGTAGACGAACCGCTTGATGAGGCAGCTGAAATAGTTGTTGACGAATCGGCCGAAGAAGAGCTGCTGGAGGACGAAGCCGCACTCGAGGAAAATTCTCTCGATGCCGAAATCGAGGCATTAAAAAAGGAAGTGTTATCGCTGAATCGGGATTTGTTTATCCTCGAAGAAGACCTGCTGTTTCCACCAAATACCCAGTTCAGTGTCTTCCTGTCGATGGATGCAGGCGCCCTGTTCAGCCTCGACTCGGTGCAGCTTAAAATCAACGACAAGAATATTGCCAATCATTTGTATACCGAGCGTGAACTGGCGGCGCTCAAACGTGGCGGAGTGCAACGTTTGTACATCGGCAACCTGCCCTCGGGAGAACACGAGATTGTTGCCATTTTCACCGGTGTCGGACCCAGTGGTCGCGACTATCGCCGCGGTGAAGCAGTCGTTATCGAGAAAACTACCGAACCACAGTTCGTGGAGTTCATGATTGCCGATGATACCGGTAAGGAACAACCTCAGTTCGATGTGCGTGTCTGGGAATAGCCAGCATCGACTTAGCCTGAAACGCTCGGCGCGAGGCCTCTGTTACTTTTTCTCTGCGTTGCTGCTGAGCTGTGTCTGCGTTACGCCAGGCGCCGCGCAACTCAACAAGCACCAGGTCAAGGATCTCGACTACGGGCGTGCGCTATACCGATATTTTCAGGACGATGATCTCGGCGCCATCACCCAGTTAATGATAGCCCGTCAAAGGGCCCGCAGTGCTAACCAGCAAGACGAGGCGAACCTGTTGCTGGCGGACCTGTATTACGACTTTGGCTTATATGAGGAATCGCGTGAGATATTCTCGCAGTTGCTGACTGCCGAAGTTGCGGATTCGATCCAGAGCCGAATCTGGTTCAATCTGGCCCGACTCAGATATGAACAGGGGCACTACGATCAAGCCCGGGATTTGTTATCTCGAATTAGCGAGCGGCTGCCCAGGGGGATCGAGGCCGAACGCAAATACATGCTGGTCAACCTCTATCTCGGCAACCGACAGTATGATCAGGCCGCCGACCTGAGCAACCAGATAAGTTCCAGGTCTATCTGGAAACTTTATGCACGCTACAATCTGGGCGTGTCGTTGCTAGAGAATGATCAATACGAACAGGGCAAATCCCTGCTCGCCAATATTGGTCAGATGGAAGCACCGTCCACCGAACTGAGAGGCTTACGCGATCGTGCAAATCTCTCACTGGGCCTTAAACAGCTGCGCATGGATCTACCCGAAGACGCGCTGGAGAGCCTGTCGCGCATCCGTCTCGAGGGCCCCCTGAGCAATCAGGCCTTACTTGCATCGGGCTGGGCCTGGTACCAACTTGACCAGTTCGACAAGGCAGCGAATCCCTGGCGCCTGCTGATACGCAGAAACGCGGTGGATGCGGCCACCCAGGAAGCTATCCTGGCGATCCCGGCCAACTATGCCAAGTCGGAGCAGAACAACCTCGCAGTAAGACATTATGAAATCGCCGTCAAACAGTTTGATATGCAGATAGAGTTACTCAATAACGCGGTCGGTTCTATTGAAAATGATGAGTTAATTGCGTCGCTGCAAGACAATGCGCTGCTCTACGATCGCAGCAGTTTACAGCGCTTGCCCCCGAGTTCAGACGTAACCCCCCAGCTACACATCCTGATGGCTTCAGCCGAGTTTCAACGGGAGATAAAACGTTACCAGGAACTAATCGATATTCGCACTTCGCTTGGCTATTGGGGTAACAGTTTTCCGGCACTGGAACTGATGCTCGCGGAACGTCGTCAACGTTTCCAGCAGAAGTTACCATCATTGCAACAGTCAGCCAGTTTCGACCAGCTCGAACAAATTCGGGAACGACGCGAACGCTTTGCCGAGCAGGTCAATACGATCCAGGCCAGTGGTGACTACCTGGCGCTGGCAACGCCGGAGGAAGAAGATCATCTGCAACGTCTGCAACGTGTTGCCACCAGCATTGTCATAGTGGCGCCCGAAAACGACACCACTTACCAACAGGACATGTTCCGCCTGTTATCCGGATTGCTGCATTATGAGATGGCAACCGACTACCCGGTAAGATTCTGGAAGACAAGAAAGCAATTGATTCTGCTCGATCGGGCGCTGCTGAGAGCGAATTATCGCGTATCCGCCCTGGGTCGAATTACCGAACGTACCGCCAATGATTTTGAAATATTCGACGGTCTCATCGACGGGCAGGCAGAACGAATCGATGGTCTGCGTGACAATGTTTCCGGTTTACTGAAAAAACAGGAGCAGCTCATCAATCAACTGGCGATCGACGAAATCCGTCGCCAGCAACTACACATCGTGCAGCTGCGCCTCAATGCCCGTTTCGAACTGGCTAAACTTTACGACGAGCTGGCGGAGCAACAATGATCCAAGGCCTCCTGCAGCGCATAATAATTTTACTACTGGTCGCAGTGTTTACCGCCTGTAGTTCCGATGGCGTCGACATCGGTCCGACTATCGCCGATCTGGGGGAGCAGCCACCACTGTTAAAGTCAGCGGATGCGGAGCCACAGGTAACTTTCCAGGTTGACCGTCAGCAGGTCATCGATAGTTTTCGTGCCCTGGTGGAGGTTACCGAAGATGGCGGTGGTACCGGCGACGAACTGCGACGCCTGGCCGATCTCGAGCTCGAATCGAGTCTCGACAACCAGCTAGCGGAGGATGAGGTTACGCAGCAACGCGGTCAGGAAGAAGCATTGCACGCAATCGGGATCTATGAAGCCTATCTCAAACAGTATCCCGGACGCGAAGATAACGACATGATCCTGTACCAGATGTCCCGAGCTTATGCGCTCGAAGGAGAGTCTGAAAAGTCAATTGCCGCGCTGGATCGAATCGCAGGCGAATACCCGGATTCGCAATACATGGATGAAGTTCAGTTTCGCCGTGGCGAGAACCTGTTCGTCGCTCGTGAATACGCAGCAGCCCAACAGGCCTACGGTGTGGTGGTGAGGAATTATCCCGAGTCGCTGTATTTCGAAAAGTCGCTTTACAAGTATGGCTGGACCCAGTTCAAACAGAGCCGCTACCGCGAAGCACTGGCTAGCTACATTCAACTACTCGATATCAATCTCGAACAGAAAAAGATATTGGAAATAGGCTTCAATCCGACGCTATCACGCGCCGATCAGGAATTACTCGAAGACGTGGTACGCGTGGTAGCACTAAGCTTCTCCTATCAGGACGACAAAAATTATATCTCGCAGTATTTCAAAGATACCGGTAAACGCGCCTACGAACCCCTGCTGTATCTCGGTCTGGGTGAACTATACCTGGGCAAGAATCGGATTGTGGATGGTTCGGATTTGTTTCTGGCCTACACCAAGGAGTACCCCTACTCCTCACATACGCCTTTTTTCCACCAGAGAGCTATCGAGACCTACCAGAAGGCGGGCTATGCCGACCTGGTATTAAAGGAAAAAATAGCCTTCGTCGAACGCTATGACGTGAACAGCGAATACTGGTCACTGCAGGAGCTTGAAACACAGCAAACTCTCACCAAAACCCTGGTTTTGCATATGACCGAGCTGGCCAACCATTTCCATGCGCTGGCGCGCGCCAGCAAGAAGCCGCAAGACTACCAGGTAGCAGCGCAATGGTATCGGCGTTTTCTCAGCGCCTTCCCCGAGGATCCCGGTGCGCCGCGGATAAACTTTCTGCTCGCCGAAAGTCTGTATGATGCGGGCCAGTACCCGCAAGCCATCGACGAGTACCAGAAAACAGCCTACAACTATGCGCCGCACAAGGATAGCGCCGAGGCAGGATATGCCGCGCTGGTTACTTTCGATGCCCTGTTTAAGACCACCAACGCAAATCAGGTACTGGCTTTACGCAAGCAGCGCATCAAGTCGGCGGTTCGCTTTACCACCACGTTTTCTGACGATCCCCGACTATCTGTCGTCGAACTGCAGACCGCGCAGCAATTTTTCAAATGGAAGGAATATCCCGATGCAATCGCGTCGTCTAAACGCCTGATTGAAAACAAGAACGTCGATAAACCGACCAGGCAGACCGCCTGGACAATTCTCGCCGACGCACAGTTTTCAACCGCGGATTACGCTGCTGCTGAAAACTCTTACATCACCCTGCTCACCTATCTGCCGAAGCAGGATAAAAAACGCGCTGCAGTGCGGGAACAGATTGCCTCGAGTATTTACAAACAGGGTGAGCTGGCGCGTGACTCCGGCGACAACCAGTTGGCGGCGCAAAGTTTCATCCGCCTTGGTAAGGTTATTCCGGAATCGCCCAAGCGTGTCGTCGCTGACTACGACGCCGCGACTGCCTATATCCAGATGAAAGACTGGCCGGCAGCGATTAAGCAGCTGGAAGCGTTTCGCAAAAAATACCCAAAGGAAAAGAAGCTCAACGATGGTGTAACCGAAAAACTGGCACTGGCTTATAGTGAAAACGGTAATCAGTCAGCAGCCGCTGGCGAAATACTCGCCCTGTCGAATCTGCCGGGATCCGCCGAGCGCAAGAGAGACCTGATGTGGCGCGCCGCCGAGTTGTACCAGAAAGATGGTAAACCCGATAAAGCAATCGCGATATATAAGAATTATGTCAAGGTCTACCCCTATCCGCTTGAGCGTTCGATCGAGCTACGCTACAAAATTTCCGAGTGGTATCGAGCCAGGAACGACAGTAAAAATCTCAATATCTGGCTCAAGGAAATCGTCGTTGCAGATGCCAGGGGTAAATCTGAACGCAATGCGCGCAGCAAATACCTGGCCGCTAATGCCAGCCTGGAGCTGATTCAGCCCCTGCATCGAACATATAAAAAAGCAAAACTGACGATACCTTTGAAAACCAGTTTGCGTAAAAAGAAAAAATTGATGCAGCAATCAATCGATGCCTATAGCAAGGCGATGAAATACCAGGTTCAGGAAGTCACTACCGAAGCGACTTTCCAGATCGCCGAGATCTACAATGATTTTGCTAGTTCACTGATGAAATCACAACGCCCCAAGGGACTGGATGAAGAACAGCTGGAGGAATACGAACTGCTACTCGAAGAGCAGGCTTTCCCATTTGAGGAGAAGGCGATCGACGTACATCTCGCGAATTTCAAACGTATCCCGACCGGCACCTACGACGAGCCAACGAAGAAGAGTTTAAAGATTCTGGGCGAGCTAATGCCGTTTCGCTTCGCCAGGGTAGAGAGCAACGATGTCTATGTCGATATTCAATAGTAGAGCGATATTAATACTGACACTGCTGTTACTCGCAGCCTGCCAGAGCGCGCCCAAAACTGCCCCGGAACCGGAACCCGTGGTGGAACCGGCACCGGTGAGCGAGGCCTCCACAACGGAACCGGCTCCAGAACCGGAACCGGTCGATTTTTATCAGCAGTTTTATACCGAGGCCGTCGCCTCTTTGAAGCTTGGTGATACCGAACGGGCGCTTGAATTACTGCTGCAGGTCAGTACCGATGCCCCCGACAAGCCTTACGTTTTCACTAATCTTGGTCTCGCTTATTTCAAACTGCAAAAAATGGATCTCGCCGAACAGGCGTTTCAGGAAGCAATTTCCCGCAACAACAGGGATGCAGTAGCCTATAATCATCTAGGTATACTGCTTCGTTACCAGGGGCAGTTTGAAGAGGCGCGCAAGCGCTACCAGCGCGCAATCGCAATCGACTCTGACTATGCGTACGCGCATCTGAATCTGGGGATTCTTTTTGACATATACCTGCAGGATCTGAAATTGGCATTACAACAGTATCAGAAGTATCAGACGCTGATCGGCGAAGAGGATAAGCAGGTAGCAGGGTGGATTACCGATATTCAACGACGCCTGAAAAAATCTACGACACAGGTCCAGGGATAAAAATGAGAAAACTTTCGCTACAATTATTCGTTATCTTTGCTATTTCATGTACTACCATTGTCAATGCCCAGGAAAGACTGGAAATGGAAGGCACTGCGATAACCGGCAACAAAGAGTTACCCAAGGTTTTATACATAGTTCCATGGAAATCGGTCGAGCGCTTCGATATTACGACGCCACCGATCACCAGTATCATGGATCAGAAATTAGGCCCTATCGAACGCGCTTCTTTCAAAAGAACGGTTCACTACCACGATGCTATTTTTGCAAAAGCAAAAACTGAATAGATCAGTAACAGATTAGAGACAGCGGAGACTCTAGCGATGAATGAAATGTTTACCACAGTAATAAGGTTCTTCCAGGACGGTGGGCCATTCATGTACCCGATTCTGCTGGTACTGGCTATCGGCCTGGCGATTACGCTGGAGCGCTGGTTTCACTTAACGATTGCGAAGACAAAAAATCGCCGCATGATTGCTAAACTGATGCCGCTGGTAGCGAAGGGAGACGTGGCCGGTGCCAGCAAGTTGGCCAAGAGTTCAAGCGCGACGGTAAGCCGGATTCTGTTGCAGGGCATGGAGAATTACCAATCTGCCCGCCGCCGCGATGACTTCGAGGCGCCCATGGACGAAAGCATCATGGAAGCGATCCCACGGCTTGAAAAACGCACCCACTACCTGGCGATGTTTGCCAATATTGCCACGCTGCTGGGACTGCTGGGCACTATCATCGGATTGATCAAGGCATTTACCGCGGTAGCCCAGGTAGATCCTTCGATGAAAGCGGAAATTCTTTCTACCAGTATATCGGTAGCGATGAATACCACGGCGTTTGGCCTCATTGTCGCTATCCCGCTACTGTTTTTTTACACGGTGCTGCAGACCAAGACGACTGAAATCGTCGATAGCCTGGAAATGACTGTCGTCAAGTTCGTCAACCATTTATCCCGCACTAAAAACGCCACACAGTAAGCATTCCGATGTCGAAAAGGGTACACCGACGCAAGCATCCTGCTGCGGAGCTGAACATTACTGCCTTTATGAATCTGATGGTGGTACTGGTTCCGTTCTTGCTGATGACTGCAGTGTTCAGCCACATCACGATTCTCGATCTGAACCTGCCCCCGCCAGGCGCACAGGATAGCAAACAGCCGAAACAGCCACCTTACGAGTTACGTGTGACTATCCGTAAGAATATGCTGGTGCTGTCCGACAACCGCATCGGACTGATCAAGCGCATACCATCGAAAGGCAAAGAGCACAACTTCGCCCTGCTGAAAGAAACCCTGAAACAGGTCAAGGCTCGAATTCCCGACCATACCAACATTACGATCCTGTCCGAACGGCAGACTCGCTACGACGATTTAATCAATGCGATGGACAGTTCGCGTTCTTTTCGGGCCCAGGTAGATGGTGAATGGATATTCGCTGAACTGTTTCCCGATATATCGATTGGCGATGCCGCAAAGTAATCACAGGATATTGATTAAATGAAACATTCCAGACGCGCCAAACGCATGCTACAACACCACAAACGTGGTGAGAAACGCAATGCCGTTTTGAACATGGTGTCGCTGATGGATATTTTCACCATCCTGGTATTTTTTCTGTTGGTCAATGCGACCAGCACCGCAGTACTACCGTCGCCGAAAAATATCGTGTTACCGGAAGCCGCGGCCGAAAAACTACCATCACGCAACCTCGTCATCGCAGTTGATAAACGGGTCATCCGCCTGCAGGGTAAACCCATAGTTACTGTAAAGGATGCCCTCAAGGGGAAGCAGAACTCGATCAAGCCTTTATTCGCAGCGCTCAGGCTCGCCTCGGTAGAAGACAAGAGCATCGCCGGTAGTAAGGGCGTTACGATTATGGGCGACCAGGAAATTCCGTATGAGCTGCTGAAAAAGATCATGCTGACCTGTGCCGGAGCGGAATTCACCAATATTTCATTTGCCGTGAACCAGAAGGCTGCGGAAACCTGATGGCCAAGGGAGTCCTTATACCTGAACCCGAATTACCCTGGGCGGAGCATCAGGAAGATCGCGGTTTCCGCTGGCTGATGATCATCATGGTGGTGCTGTTCCTTGGCGCGGGCGTGGTGTTTAACGCGATTAGCCTGCCGGAGGTAGTACAGAAGAACCTGATCGATATCTCGCCTCGCCTGGCGAAGCTAATCCTCGAAAAGCAGAAGGTCAAGCCACCGGAACCGAAGAAAGTAATACCCAAGAAAGAAGAGCAAAAGAAGAAAGAGAAACCTAAGGAAAAGAAAAAAGAGAAGCCGAAGGAAAAGAAGAAGGAGAAACCTAAGGAAAAGAAAAAAGAGGTTAAAAAAGAAGACGCACGCGAGATTGCGAAAAAAAGCGGCCTGATCGCGTTAGCTGACGAACTCGAAGATTTACGTGAGAGCTTCGATCTGGACGACACGTTAAAAATGCCCCAACAAACCGAGGGTAAGCAGGCGGCCGTGGTCGCGACTTCCGGCGATTTGCTGACCGCCGGTGCGCAGACTTCAAGCGGAGGCATTCAGACAGATACGCTCAATCGAAACATTAAAACCAGTGAACTGGCACAACGCCAGACCACCAGTGTAAAAAGCAAGATCGAAGCCGACGCCAGCAAACTGGCCAAGGCATCGACAAACCAGAAGCAGAAAGGATCGGCTTCGGGATCGGTAGCCAAACGCAGCGCCGATGAAATTGAACGCGTTTTTCAAAAAAACAAGGGCGGTATATTCGCCATCTATAATCGCGCGCTGCGCAAAAATCCGTCACTCGAGGGCAAAGTCGTAATCGAGTTGACGATATCGCCGAGTGGCCAGGTTACAGCAGTCAAGGTGCTGTCCAGCGAACTGGGCGATGAAAAGCTGGAGCGAAAACTGGTACTTAAAATTAAAAAGTTCAAATTCAGCAAGGCTAACGTCACCGAAATTACCGTCTCCTACCCCATCGATTTCCTGCCTTCGTAAAGATTCCTGTGACGGCTGTTTACCATCGGAACTAACCGGCTACAGCTTCGGCAGAATTCCGTCAATGCCCGCTTTTGCTGCGCCGGGTTCAAATCAGACAGTTACGATCAGGGGAACTAAGCAGAGACCTTTCTGATCTGAATCTGTAATAAATAAATTGATAACGTCTCCAAATGGCATTTCGAACAATTATCACCTGGCTTGTTCTGGCGCTTCTGCCCGTTGTTATTCAGGCTGATGATAACTCTGATTATGAACTGCGCGACATGGACGGCAAATCACATCGGGTTTCAGACAACCGGGGTAAATGGCTGATCATCAATTTCTGGGCGACCTGGTGTCCCCCCTGTATTCAGGAAATGCCGGAACTGGAACGCTTTTATCGACAAAACATATCCAGCGCTCAGGTATGGGGTGTGACCTTCGAAGACACCGACAAAGCTAAAATCCGCCAGTTTATAGAACAGCTCGGCATCACTTATCCAGTGCTGGGTTATGGCCAGGACCCGCTCACCGGATTCGGTACGGTAACCGTGTTACCGACGACCTTTGTTATCGATAAGCAAGGGCTGTTCTTGCACCGCTTTGAGGGACCGATTACCGCGCAGGATATTACCGAGATAATCGATCAGTCGAACTGATCCAGCAGTAAATACACCCGGCTCCTGCTAATCCGGTACATAAGCGGACTGCTGTGAATAATCAAACATCGAAGCGCAGACGACCTCGTCATCATCGATATTAAGGTTTTTAGCGAATAGCGATCGCTTCGCGCTATGCCACCAGGATAACCGGACAGCGCAGTGATTTCAGAATCCGCAACGATTCCCCGCTTTCCCCATGTTTCGAGATAATTGCGCAATCGAAACTGGAAGCTAACCGATCGAGAAGATCATTTAGCTGATTCCGATTTAACACGGTCAGCATCATTTCCTGATCGTTAGTCTTAATCAGCCGCGCTATCTCCGACAAAACCCTGCTTTCCGGGTTGTCGGTGACTAACGTTACTTCGATTTTCTGATGGGCGAATCGACGCAGTAGCATCTCGAGCGCATGTTTTTGATGGGGCGATTCATTACCGATCAACAGGATTTTTCGAGGCCCATGAAACCGCCTGAATTGCTGTCGATGCGACACCGCTTGTCCAACGATAGTGTAGGTCACGTCCGCTCTGGGCTTTAAGCTGATATCCCGGACCCGACCACGAACAGTGTCGAAACTCCAGGTAATCTGCAAAGCCTGGGCCTCGTGACGCAATGTTTGCTTGAACTGATGTGCTACTGAGCGCAGCGCGCGCCGCATTTGATCGATACTGGTTGAGCGCTCGCGCCCTGTAGTCAGGCTGATCTCACTGCTACATGGCAGACCTGTTACCTGAAGCAGGTCTTCATCCTCGATGAACAGGCAGCGTAGCTCGGTATTCGCAGATGCTGCCATCTCCACTGCCAGGCTCACCGTAGTAACCGAGTAACTATTGACGTCGGCCGCCAACATTACGCTTTGCTGCTGGTTGGTAGAGCTACTCACGGTCATTTCTCTGCGTCACTCCCGGCTGCAGAATCTTTATCGCTGCCGGACCGTGAATACCGCTTCTGCAGACCCTGTAGTTTCTCGATACGTTTTTGTACCAGGTAGTTGAAACTCTTTTTCGGGTAGTCACCGCTGGCATTGGGACGTCCGGGCTCCATACCCGACAGCAACTGAATCACATCTTCGACCTGCTGCACCGGGTAAATGTTGAATTTCCTCTTTTTAACTGCTGCGCGAACGTCTTTATGCAACATCAGGTGTACCTGGTTGGCCGCGGGGATGATAACCCCCTGCTTGCCGTCTAATCCACGGGAGGCACAGACTTCAAAAAAGCCCTCGATTTTTTCGTTAACTCCGCCAACCCCCTGGATTTCTCCCAGTTGGTTAATCGAGCCGGTAACTGCCAGGCACTGCTCGAGCGGAATATCGGCAAGCGCGGACAGCAAGGCACACAATTCCGCAACCGAGGCGCTATCACCATCAACCTTTCCGTATGACTGCTCGAAAGCCACGCTTGCAGCGAGCGGTAACGACTGATTAGCGGCATAGCGATGCGCGAGGTAAGACGACAGGATCATCACGCCCTTGGA
>Ga0265309_10000619_pt1 | contig 14472 bp, 17 predicted proteins | sample Helome_FD_192492 | JGI IMG/M metagenome (GOLD analysis project Ga0265309, IMG submission 192492) | Marine sediment microbial communities from subtidal zone of North Sea - Hel_20160524 (Illumina Assembly) | ecosystem: Environmental > Aquatic > Marine > Subtidal zone > Sediment ...
GAGACCAGCGATGAAGTCAAGCAATGGCTCGAGCAGAATCGAATTGATTCAACTCGTCGACTGACCAGCCTGCTCAAGCTCAAGGGCGATATCGGCAAGGCAGTTGAAGTCGTACTGTCTCCGTTTCTGGGGGCCTATTGCACCTCGGTGGGTGAGCCTATACCCGGCACCTTCATAGCAAAGCAAAATGTTACCGTATTTGACCGCGAGCCGGTTCGATCCCGTGCCAGTGATCGGGAATGGGCTAAACTGTCCGACTATATCGAATGCGACGTCGATCTGTCGTCTATTCTGGATGGGATCTACCTGTGTCGGGACCAGCAGGACCTTTACTCAAAGCGAGCCGAGCTGGTAGCGGGTGAAAGCCTTGTCACTTCCCAGGGTTTATGGGCTGGTGGCAACTGGATACTGCAGTTGGGTGAAGAAGATCAGCAGGCCGGCACAATTGCCCGGGCCCAGGAGATCGAATCGATACGCGCGCAACTCGAACAGATTACTGGCAGTGCGATGGCATTAAAATCGCACAATGATGGTGATCGGCAGCGTTTACAGGTCCTCGAACAGGCATGGGACCAGGACCAGAAATCACTGGCCGGGCTACAGCAGCAATTATCTGAACTACGCCAGCAGTTAAGTAACCAGAAAAGCCAGGCCGAACAGGTTCAAAACCGACGCCAGCAGTTGCAAACCGAGCTGGCTGAACTTGAAGAGCTTAAGCTTGGCCACAGCAGTGAACTGCAATCAAATAGCGCCAAGCGTAATGATTTTCTAGAGCAAATCGCGCAGATGTCGGAGCTCGAGAACGCGTTACAGGAGCAAAAACAACAACGGCAGCAACAACTTGCCGAGACCAGGCAGGCGCTGCAACAAGCGCTTGAAAATGCACATCAGCAACAGATTCAGCAACAGGCGCTTGAGACGGAGCAGCGCACAACGCGCTCGAATATAGAACGCATCGAGCAACAAAAGGATCAGTTTGACCAGCGTATCAAGGAGCTCGATAGTGTTATAAATAGTGCTGTCGATCCGATTGGCGAGCTGGAAAACGAATTACAGGAGTTGCTGAAACAGCGCAATCAGAACGAACAGGAACTCAGTCTCGCGCAGCAGGCCGTGGCCGAGATCGATAATCAGCAGCGTGAGTTTGAAACCGAGCGCAATAACCGTCAGCAGCGCGTCGATGAATTTCGCAATCAGCTTGAACAGGAACGCATGCAGATGCAGGAAGCCAGTATTCGTTGCAAAACGATCGAGGAACAATTGCAGAAATCGGGACAGGATATCAGCACATTGCAGCAAGAGCTGGATCCGGAAGCCGAGCTGAGCCAATGGAGTACACGTCTTGAAAAACTGAATAAACGTATCGATCGCCTGGGGCCGATCAATCTCGCCGCAATCGATGAGCAAAAGGAACAGGCCGAACGCAAACAATACCTGGATGCGCAGCACCAGGATCTGATTTCGGCTCTTGATACACTCGAGGGTGCGATCAGGAAAATTGACAAGGAGACCAAGGATCGTTTCAAGGAGACTTTCGAGCAGGTCAACAGCCGCCTGATAGAGCGCTTTCCAAAGTTGTTCGGCGGCGGCGAAGCACACCTCGAAATGACAGAAAACGATTTGCTTAACACCGGCGTACTAATCATGGCGCGACCGCCGGGTAAGCGCATTACCAATTTACAGCTGTTATCCGGGGGAGAGAAGGCGCTCACCGCAGTGGCATTGATTTTCGCAATTTTTGAGCTCAATCCATCTCCCTTCTGCATGCTGGACGAGGTCGATGCCCCGCTCGATGATGCCAATGTCGGACGTTTTTGCGCCATGGTTGGCGAAATGTCGGAGCAGGTGCAGTTCATCATGATTACGCATAACAAGATAACCATGGAAATGGCCCAAAGTCTTAATGGTGTCACCATGCATGAGCCCGGGGTATCACGATTGGTCTCGGTCGATGTCGGCGAAGCGGTGGTGCTTGCCGGGGTTCAGTAATGGATGCAAATACATTTAGATGGGTTCTGATTGCAATCGCCGTATTGCTGGCTGTCGGAATCTATCTTTACGGCTTGCACCAGGGACGCTTGCGCAAGCGCAGTGCTGACGAGACATTTACCCGCGAAGAGATCGATTCAGCCCTTGTCGAAGACGAGCAGCTGGATGTTGAGCTGAATAACCTTAACCAGGTACTCAGAGATAACGAGGACGATGAAAATTTCGATGAAATCCTGGTTAGTCCCGCCGCGGAGGAAAAGCAGCCCTCGCTTGCATTACCTGACCCCGAAATTTTTGTGCCGACCAGGCTCGCCGCTAAAGATGAAGACCGCCTGGTCAGCTATCATCTCAGGCATGGTGATTTTCGGCTGATTACCGGTGAAGAAGCCGATGCCGCTATGCAGGACTCGGGCCTGGAACTGAATGCCGAGGGTTTTCTCGAGTTTCGCGAGGAAGGAGAAGTCGCTTTCCAGGTAGCCAGCCTCACGGCACCCGGTGATTTCTCCGATATTGAGAAACTCGAGTTCGCCACCCTCGGGTTCAATTGTTTTATCGATCTTGATTTGTGCGAGAATCCGCGCCCGGCTTTCGAGGCGATGTTGAAAAAAATCGATGAGCTGGTGCGCCTTTTGAATGTCGAGGTTTACAAGTCCAACCAGGACCTGCTGACCGTCAGCGATGTCACCAGCGTGCGTGAAAAGCTCGCCTGAGATGCAGGCTGGCCGAGGCATGTCGATTCCCAAATCCAGTAAAGCCGAGGCTGCACAACTTCGCCAGGCGTTATCCGAACATAACTATCATTACTACGTGCTTGATGATCCGCTAGTCACCGACCAGGAATACGACCGCCTGTTCCGTCGGTTACAGCAACTCGAAGATGAACACCCCGGGCTGGTAACGCCAGATTCACCAACGCAGCGGGTGGGTTCTGAACCAGCCAGCCACTTCGAAAGCGTGACCCATGAAGTGGCGATGCTGTCGCTCGATAATGCCTTTGACGGGGAGGAAATGCTCGCCTTCGATCGCCGCTTGCGTGACAAACTGGATCGCGACTCGGCACTGGCCTATTGTGCCGAGCCGAAGCTCGATGGTCTTGCGGTCAGCCTGCTTTACGAGGCGGGTAAACTGGTGCGGGCAGCCACCCGCGGCGATGGTCGCAGTGGTGAAAATATAACCGCGAACGCTCGCACTATCGCGTCAATACCATTGCGCCTGATTGGTGATAATCTGCCTCGACGGATCGAGGTTCGAGGCGAGGTCTACATGGAACTGGAAGGCTTTGCTGCGCTCAACCGCAGTCAGCAGCAGGACGGAGGGAAAGTATTTGCCAATCCACGTAATGCGGCTGCCGGCAGCCTGCGCTTGCTGGATTCACGCATTACAGCCAGCCGTCCATTGACGTTTTGCAGCTATGGTACCGGTCTTTGCGAGGGAGTTGAATTACCGCCAGGCCAATATCAACAGATGCAATTTCTGCGCGCTATCGGGATCCCGATAAGTCGTCAAATCGAATTGCTCGACTCGATTGACGATTGTCTCGATTACTATCAACGCATACTGACACAGCGTGACGAACTCGCTTTCGATATCGACGGCGTGGTGTTCAAGCTCGATAACATCGAGCAGCAACGCGAGGCCGGGTTCGTTTCCCGCGCCCCCCGTTGGGCGATTGCCTACAAGTTTCCGGCACAGGAAGTCATGACACGGCTGCTGGATGTCGATTTTCAGGTGGGACGAACGGGTGCATTAACGCCGGTCGCAAGACTGGAGCCGGTCGCGGTCGGCGGGGTCATGGTTAGTAATGCAACATTGCATAACATGGACGAGATCGAGCGTAAGGATATTCGTATCGGTGATATCGTTATCGTGCGCCGGGCTGGAGATGTCATTCCTGAAATCGTGGCGCCGGTAATCCAGCAACGTGAAGGCAAATTAAAACGGCCCCGAATGCCGTCGCGCTGCCCTGTGTGTAATTCGGAAGTGATACAGCAAAGCGGCCAGGCGGCGTATCGCTGCGTCGGGGGACTGGTTTGCGCGGCACAGCGCAAGGAAGCGATCAAGCACTACGCATCGCGCAAGGCGATGGATATCGAAGGACTTGGAGATAAACTGGTTGAGCAAATGGTAGAGCAGGGGTTGATCGAATCGGTCGCCGACCTTTATCATTTAGAGCTTGAACAGGTCGCGGGCCTTGAGCGAATGGCAGAAAAGTCGGCACAAAACCTGCTGCAGGCACTCGCGCAAACCAGGACCACCAGTCTCGCACGATTCATCTATGCCCTTGGCATTCGAGAGGTTGGCGAAGCGACCGCTGAAGCGCTGGCAGGTCACTTCGGTAACCTCGAGGTAATCATGGATGCAGATGTCGAGAGCCTGCAACAGGTCGAGGACGTGGGGCCGGTGGTGGCCGAAAATATCAGGCACTTTTTAGATCAGCAGAGAAACAGGGACATCATCAGGCAATTGTTAGACCAGGGTGTTAACTGGCCGGCGATCGATCTCTCCCATCAGCAGCTGGATCAATCGCTGGCGGGCAAGACCTACGTGATTAGCGGCACTTTGAATGGCTACAGTCGCGACCAGGCGGCGAGTTTGCTAAAAGCGCGCGGTGCCAAGGTGAGTGGCAGTGTCTCATCGAAAACCAGCGCGCTTATCGGCGGAGAAAATCCTGGCTCCAAGCTGGCCCGGGCCGAGGCGCTGGGAGTCGAAGTTCTGGACCAGGCGGGATTCGAAAGCCTGATAGAGGATTAACCATGATACTTGACGAAGCGCAGCAGGCCGAACTTAAAAAATATACCTACGCGGTATATATTCTGTTGGCCCTGTCCTTTGTCACGCTGATCACGCCGATCATCGGAGTGATCATTAACTACGTCAAGGATGAGGACGTGCGTGGTAGTTGGCTGGAATCGCATTTTAGATGGCAAAAGGCCACTTTCTGGTATGGTCTGCTGTGGACGATACTGGGAGTATTGACCACTCCGCTACTAATCGGTTACGGGGTGCTCGGGGTGGTAACCATCTGGCTGATCTACCGCATCGCGCGGGGCTGGATTTTTCTGGTCGACGGTAAACAGATGTACCGCGAAACAACAGGAGAAGATTAATGAGTGATGATGAAAAATGGCGCAGCAAGTTGAGCCCTGAAGAATATCGCGTGTGCCGGGAAAAGAGCACGGAGCCGCCGTTTAGCGGTGAATATAATAGCAATCACCGCAGCGGCAGGTATCTTTGTAAATGCTGCGGTGAAGCCTTGTTTGATTCCACTGACAAGTACGACTCCGGTTCAGGCTGGCCCTCGTTTGATCGGCCCGTTTCGGACCAGGTGATTCGTGAAGAGGCGGATTCGAGCCACGGGATGCGACGTGTCGAGGTCATGTGCGATCATTGTGGTTGCCACCTCGGGCATGTATTCGAAGACGGTCCGCAAGATAGCACCGGTATGCGTTACTGCATCAACTCGCTGTCACTCGATTTCGAGGCTGGTGACAATGAATGAGTCTGATTTCGATCAGCTCGCTGAAGACACCATGGCCGCGATCGAGGAAGCAATTGAGGAATGCGGGGTCGATATCGATTACGACAATGCCGGTGGTATTCTAACGCTTGAATTTGCCAATCGAAGCCAGATCATCATCAACAAGCAAACTCCACTCTCGCAGATCTGGGTCGCGGCACGCAGCGGCGGATTTCACTTCGATTATGATGCGGCAAACCAGTGCTGGCGATTGCAGGGCAATGACGAGGAACTGTTTAGCTGCCTCGGTCGCTACTGTAGTGAACAGGCCGGTGAAGCAGTAAAGCTTGAGAATTAGTTTTTGCCATGCCAGTGGCAGCAGGTCGAAGCGGGTTAAAACGTTCAATCAAGTATTTCGCAATTGTACTGGCGGCCGCCTTTAGCTACGTCCTGCTTGATTTTGCTTTCGATTTACGCCCACCCGGGGTTCACAGTTCCTACCAGTTCAATGTTAGCGACTTGTCGTTGGACCAGGCCAGAATTTTGCGCCAGGATAACCTGTCGGTGCTGTTGATACGGCGTTCGGACAGAACCATCACGGCGCTCAGGCAAGACCTGGCCGGGTTGCAGGATCCTGAATCGCAACGCAGTCGGCAGCCGGAGTTTGCGGCCAATCTGCTGCGTTCAAGTCACCCCGAGTACTTTGTCAGCTACGCGATCGGCACTGATTTTGGCTGTGGTCTCGAGCTGGGCGAATCCTCGGTGAAGGAAATTTGCGGCAGGGCGCGCTATGATTTCGCCGGCAGGGCACTGCAGGGTGATAATAAATTTCTGAATCTTGCAGTCCCGGATTATACTTTCACCAACAATTTCAATACATTGACCATCAGGCCCTGAACAAGAGTAACCGCCATGCCTTCATTTGACGTTGTTTCAGAAATAGACCATCACGAGCTTAAAAATGCGCTGGACCAGGCCAATCGCGAAATCGGTACCCGCTACGATTTCAAGGGTTCCGGTGCCGGCATTGAACAGTCGGGAAATGATTTAACCCTGGAAGCCGAAGCGGAATTCCAGCTAAAACAAATGATCCCGATTCTGAAAGAGAAAATGTCAAAACGCGGTATCGACGTCGATTGTCTCGAATTCGGCGATATCGTTGAAATGAATAAACGTGCGCGGCAGCCGGTGAAAGTCAGGGAGGGACTGGACAAGGACCTGGCGCGCAAGATGGTTAAACTGATCAAGGACAGCAAGCTCAAGGTGCAGGCGGCAATTCAGGGTGAGCAGCTCAGGGTAACCGGCAAGAAGCGTGACGATTTGCAGCAGGTTATGCAAACCCTGCGTGAGGCGGGGCTCGGCATTCCATTACAGTTCAACAATTTCCGCGACTGAGGCGCGGGGTTTAGTCACGCTAAATTTCTAAGCGGTCAGGTAAACGTCGAATCGAATCGTCTTTTCCCGGTAGACCAGGTCGGGTTTGACATCGTTAAAGCTGGCAGCTTTAGCAGGGCGTTTTATCACCACCCGCTTGCGTGCCTTGCCTAGTGCCTGCTCAAAACACGACTCCATTTCGAGGTTAGTGGTTATCGCCTGTAGAATTTGCATTTCCTTGGCAGGCTTTGCGCCGGACTTGTGACCCGGGAACATCGGGTCGAGGTAGATACAGTCGTAGTCATGATCATCCTCGAGGTGGTTTAAAAAATTCAGCGCATTACAGTTTTCGATGCTCATTCGTTGTGCAATCGCAGCCCCGCTTGCACTTGTCGCGAGCCTGTCAAGCGCATAGGCGAGGATTGCGTAGAGCAGTTCATTTTGTTCCAGCATCGTGACCCGCTTGCCGTGGCTGGCGAGCGTCAAACTATCCGCGCCCCAACCGGCGGTAAGATCCAGCAGCCTGGTGATGCTGCGTTGCTTGTTGCTGCAGGCCCTGGTAATAGCCTGGCCCGGTTGCGCTGCACGCAATGGCAGGGGGCCCGAGATAAAACTGTGATGAAAGCGAAGCCGTGGATTAACCAGGTTGACTTCGACCCCCGCCTGATCGGTTGCAATAATTAATTCTGAACTGGAGGCCTGCGCCAGAAATTGCTCGCTTTTCGGTGTCGTTGCTTCAGCTTGAGCCATCAATAGTGTGGTGGCTTCTCAAACCCGGGATCGATGTCACTGGGACCATCGGCTTTCAGTGACTGCAGCTGAACCTTGAGCTGCTCGACGCTGATATTCAGGCGCGAAATTTCCCGCTCCTGTTGCGCGACCATGTTGTTCAGTGTCTGGATCGTGTAGTCCTGTTCGGTATATAGTATCTCGAGCCGGCTTAATTTGGCCTCTAGCGATTCAGTCACGAAAATCCGCCTCTCGTAAATTAGACGAGTTTAACAAAAATTATCTGTGATAAACCATATAATGACTGTTTACCGCTGGCTTATTCGGCCGCATAATACGTGCACCACAGCCTGTTCGAGTGTGACCGGGCAGTAGTAGAAATGAGGTAACTCGTGAGCGAATCACAAATTGACAAAATAGCCGAGATCGCCGAGAAGATTTCGGCCGAAGAAAACAGACGTACCAGGCAAACCCACACCATTAATAACCTTTTGCAGGAAAGGCAACAGGTGCTGGTGTCGATGTGCGAACTGGCTGAACTGGAATCAGGAGATGTGCCGCCGGATACGGTGATTCACAATCTGCGCGGTTTCAACCAGCAGTTGGTTGATTACACCGCGCTGGGGCACTTCGAGATTTACGAAAGAATTATCGACGGCAAGGAAAGACGTGGCAATATCAAGGTGGTCGCCGATCGTGTGTACCCGTCGATTTCAGACACCACGCAGGTTTTCGTCGAATTCAATGACAAGTATGACGGCGTAGACGAGCCGGAAAGCCTGGGCGATTTGTATAGTGACCTGTCTTCGATAGGCGAGGCAATGGCCGATCGCATCGAATCCGAAGATGTGCTGCTGCGCGAAATCAGCGATAGTCTCGAAAGCCCAAGCAAGAACCTCTGATTAAACCTGTCATTTCGATACGTCAACCCCGCTTACGCGGGGGCGTGCAAGCCTGCGCGGCTTCAGGCCCTGTGGGTCCCGGCGGGAATCTTTTAATGACACCTACTAGCTAAGGTAAAACCCGCTTAAAAGGTTTCACGCTAACCGAGGCATAGGCGCCGGACTTGATGTACGGGTCTTCATCTGCCCAGGCCTGCGCGGCCGGCAGCGACTCGAATTCCGCGATGATAATACTGCCAGTGAACCCGGCATCGCCCGGGTCTTCGCTGTCAATTGCGGGATTAGGCCCGGCAATAATCAGCCGACCGGCGTCACGAAGAGCGTTCAGGCGTTCAACATGCTCGCTACGCACGGCCATGCGGGCGGCAAGGCTACCCACGTTGTCAATCCCTACAATGCTGTACAACATCAACTCGTCTCCTTATCGCTATCGGGCATGTAACGGGCCAGGAAAAAGGCCTGGGCGATCACGAATGCGATCGTCATGCCCATCAGTCCGAACAACTTGAAATCAACCCAGGTGTCTTCACTGAATTGCAATCCAAACGGGTCGATTTCAGGCGCGACGATCATGTTAGCAATGCCCGAGACCACGAAAAACCCGATCCAGGCCAGGTTCAATTGCACCCAGACTCGCTGCTCCTCGATCGTAATCGCATGCCCCATCATGCGCTGAATTAACGGTTTTTTGCCGATTACGTGACTGCCCAGAAAGACCAGCGCGAACAGCCAGTTAATTGCGGTCGGCTTCCACTGGATAAAGGCGGGATCTTTGAGTGCCAGTGTCGCACCTCCGAAAAACAGCAGCAATGCCAGCGTGATGAGCGGCATCTTTTCAACTTTTTTGACGATGATTGCTGCGAGCACGACCTGGATAAGCGTAACCACGATTGCCGCCAGGGTGGCCAGGTAGATTGCGTCGCTGGATTCCCCGGGCCTCAGGTTCATCAATGGCACCCAGGCGTTAATACCCAGGATCAGTTCATCGGGCAAGTCGAGGTAAAACTTGTAGAGGATGAAAAAGAGTAGAATCGGTAGAAAATCGGAAAGCTGTTTCATTGGGCCGGTAGTCGTTTAGAGCAGCGCAGATTCTAACGTATTACCCCGCGTTTTGGTGACTAATTTAAGACTCGATGACAGGCTCGGAATTCGTTGTGTAATCCCTCGAAATATTTTGTTGTAAGATTCCGATACCTCAACCCGGCGTGCGCCGGGGAGCCGCTAAGCGGGCCGCGCAGGGCGGATATGACCCTATTCAATGAATGGAGTTCGTACCACATTGCAAAAAGGTAACACGAGTTATATAAATTCCTGCCGGACCTTTCAAATTATTTCCCTAACTCATTGATTTATAAATTATTTCTTACTGTTGTTTTCTTTCAATTTTTTGCTGTATGATCGCCAACCCTAGCATTCCGAGTTGGTCATGGCGCAGTTTTTTGAAATTCATCCAGATAATCCACAGCGGCGCCTGATCCAGCAGGCGGTGGCGATTATTGATCGCGGTGGCCTGGTTATCTACCCGACCGATTCGAGCTACGCGCTCGGTTGTCACATCGGTGACAAGGCTGCAATGGAACGAATTCAGCGTATTCGTCGTACCGACAATAAGCATCACTTTACCCTGGTATGCAGCGATTTGTCTGAAATCGGCACCTACGCCAAGGTCTCCAACTCGGATTATCGCCTGATGAAAACGCTGACACCGGGTCCCTATACTTTCTTGCTCAAGGCGACTTCGGTGGTACCGCGTCGCTTGATGAATCCCCGGCGTAAAACCATCGGTGTACGCGTGCCGGATAATAACATCGTGCAAGCCTTGCTGACGGAACTGGGACAACCCATCATGAGCAGCACCCTGATTCCACCGGGTGCGCAGCAGGCGCTGGACGATGCCGAGGAAATTCGCACGGTTTTCGAGCATAGTGTCGATCTTGTCATTGATGGCGGTTTCTGTGGCGTGGAACCGACCACGGTGATCAGCCTGATCGACGGTCATCCGGAGATCCTGCGTCACGGCAGGGGCGAAATATCGTTCCTGGAATAGAGGTCGGGACGGATTTTGTTCGGCACGATCTTAAAATGCGGACTACTACGAGCCTGTATGGATAAGCTGTTAAAATCATGGTTTGTGGCTTTGCTTGTTAGTATAATTCGGCCAGGGCCGAGATAAACTGGATCAACCTTATTGAACACCATTAGTCAAAACAACCGCGTGCTGTCGGGCATGCGTCCTACCGGGTTGTTGCACCTGGGCCACTATCACGGCGTCTTGAAAAACTGGATCGAATTACAACACAGCTACGAGTGTTTTTACTTCGTTGCGGACTGGCACGCACTGACTACGCATTACGAGGATCCGTCGATCATCGCTGAAAGCACTCGCGATATGGTCATCGACTGGCTCGCCGCCGGCGTTAATCCGGGCACCGCGACCCTGTTTATCCAGTCGCGCATCCCGGAGCATGCCGAACTTCACCTGCTGCTGTCGATGATTACGCCGCTGGGGTGGCTGGAGCGCGTGCCGAGCTTCAAGGATCAGCAGGAGAAAATCAAGGACAAGGATTTATCCACTTACGGTTTTCTCGGCTATCCGCTGCTGCAGGGCGCAGATATCCTGATGTATAAGGCCGGTTTTGTGCCTGTGGGCGAAGACCAGGTCGCACATGTCGAGTTGACACGCGAGGTCGCGCGCCGGTTTAACCATTTCTATGGCAGCGAACCTGATTTCGAAAACAAGGTTAACGCTGCAATCAGCAAAATGGGCCATAAAAATGCCAGGCTTTACCAGGACGCTCGCAAGCGCTACCAGGAGCAAGGGGATACGGAGGCGCTATCGATAGGCCACGCGTTGCTGGAATCGCAGCAGAACATCAGCTTGAGTGACCATGAAAGGTTGTTGGGCTATCTCGATGGCGAGGGGCGCATCATTCTTCCCGAACCGCAATCGCTGTTGACCGTGTCGTCAAAAATGCCCGGGGTCGATGGGCAGAAAATGTCGAAGTCCTACAATAATATGATCGCGTTACGCGAGGACGAAGACAGCATCACGCGCAAAATCAAAACCATGCCGACCGACCCGGCCCGCGTAAGGCGCACGGATCCGGGTGACCCGAACAAGTGCCCGGTATGGGAATTTCACCAGGTCTATACCGATCAAGACACCAGGGAAAAGCTGGCCCAGGGTTGCAGGACAGCTTCGATCGGCTGTATCGATTGCAAGCAATACGTGGTTGATTCAATCATCGAGGAATTAAAACCGATACAGCAGCGTATCAAGGAATACCTGGGTGATCTTTCAGGGGTCGACAGCATTATCAACGAGGGTTGCGAGGCCGCGCGTGATGTCGCGCAGGATACCATCGAAGAAGTGCGTAAAGTGATGGGATTAACCGGGCGCAGGTAGTGCCCTTGTAGCGATGGAAAAAGTTTTTACCAACAGCGCACCAAACCAGTCGGAAATGCCGTTTGCACTGGTGCAGGGCGAACCCTTGACGGTTATCCCGCAGGACCTTTATATCCCGCCCGATGCATTGCTGGTTTTCCTCGAGGCTTTTGAAGGCCCTCTCGATCTACTGCTCTACCTGATCAAGCGCCAGAATCTCGATGTCCTCAATATTCCCATTGCCGCGATCACCAAGCAGTACATGGAGTACATCCACCTGATGGACCATCTCGAGCTCGAACTGGCCGCGGAATACCTGGTGATGGCCTCGATGCTGGCGGAAATCAAGTCGCGTATGCTGTTGCCTCGACCCACGGAATCGCAGGATGAAGACGACCCGCGTGCCGAGCTCGTGCGACGCCTACAGGAATACGAACAGTTTAAACAGGCGGCCGAAGACCTGGATGCGCTCGATCGACTGGAACGTGAAATTCATCTCACCAACATCGATATCCCCAAGTTCAAGGTTAAACTGGCGTTACCCACGGTCGAACTGAACGACCTGATGAGCGCATTTCGTGACGTGGTCAACCGCGCCGAGCAGTTTGCCAGCCACCATGTCGATCGAGAGCCCCTGTCGGTACGCGAACGCATGGTGATCGTACTGGATCGCATATCGGCCGAGGATTTCACCTCTTTCAACGACTTTTTCAATCCTGCCGAAGGGCGCATGGGTGTCGTCGTCAGTTTTATCGCCATTCTCGAACTGCTCAAGGAGTCGCTGATTGAGCTGGTGCAAAACGAACCCTACGCCCCGATATACGTCAAAGCGAAATCATAAAATATGGAAATCGAAAAACTGAAACCTGTCCTCGAAGCCCTGTTTTCCGCCAGCGACAAACCGCTTTCGGTGGCCCAGCTGTTTGACCTGTTTGCCGGTGATATCGAGCAGCCGAGCAAGGATGAAATCCGCAAGGCCATCGAGGAGCTGGTCGAAAAATACGAGGGCAGCGGTTTCCAGTTGAAACAAGTCGCCTCGGGATTTCGCTTCCAGGTCAGGACCGACTTCGAAACCTGGGTCGTGCGCCTGTGGGAACAAAAGCCGCCGCGTTACTCGCGTGCAATGATGGAAACCCTGGCCCTGATCGCTTATCGCCAACCGATCACGCGGGGCGAAATCGAAGACATCCGCGGGGTCAGCGTCAGTACCAATATCATCAGGACCCTGGAGGAGCGTAACTGGGTTAAATCACTGGGACATAAGGAAGTGCCGGGCCGTCCAGCGCTCTATGGCACCACCCGGGAATTTCTCGATTACTTCAATTTAAAATCACTCAACGAGTTGCCATCGCTGGTCGAAATCCGTGATCTTGACCAGTTTACGCCCGAACTTGCCTTTACCGAGGATAGCGAAGCCGGAACCGGGTAACTGCATGGCAGGCGGGGTCTTCGTTGCGCCTCGAATCCAACGCATCCTGAGTCGCGATCGCAAAGCGATGGCGGCAAAGCGCTGACAGGAATTGAGCAAAGTGTTAACGGGCCGTGTCTATTTACTCCTTCTGACTAATTGATCTGCTCCCGGTGTTGCTAAGGCTTTTGGCAGCGCGGTCGATACAGCCGTTATGCGAAATACAATACAATCGATCCTGGCCGCAGTGCTGGTTTGTGGCTTGCTAGGCTCCTGCAGCGAACAAAAACAGGCGCTGGATACCTGGGTGCATGCCGACACGGGCTCTTACGGTGCCGCTATCAGTCCCGATGGCAAGCATTTGCTAACCGGTGAAATCGGTGGTTTCGCACGGGTCTGGGATCTGCGCAACAACAGGGTCAAGTACAGTGTTCAGCACGAGGAGGGCAGTGCAGGCGGCATCATCGCTGCAGCATTTTCCGAGCTCGGCGATGTTCTGGTTACGATCGAACAAAACTCGATTGCACGCTGGGCAGTGGAGTCCGGGCGTCTTACCGGTTACTGGTCATGGCCCAACCTGACCGATGTCGCGGTTTCGGCGAACGGTCGTTACGCGTTGATTGGCAGCAAGGATAACCAGGCGGTTTATTTCGATATGGTTGAAGGCAAGATGCGCTACGTGTTTGCGCATCATGAAAAAGTAACCAGCGTGGCGCTTTCCGAAGACGGTCGTTTCGCGTTAACCGGTGCCGACGACTGGCATGCCAGCCTGTGGGATTTAAGCAACGGTGAGCACCGGTGGTCGAAGAACTTAAAGTACAAGATTTCGCTGGTCGCCCTTTCCGATGACGGTGAGTTAGCCCTCGCCAATGCGCACATCGGCGACGCTCATGTTTATTCAACCCGCGGTAAAGGCAGCCTGGTGTCGCGCCTCGATGAGGTCAGGATGACGCTGGTCTCGGCCGATTTCTCCAATGACAACCGTACCCTCGCCACCGGCAGGGCGGCCAAGGCTATCGATATCTGGGATGTCGCCAGCGGTAAACGTCGCGAAACCTGGAAGCCAAAAGTGAAACACAAGGTGCAGCCCGACTCCGCGACGATTCTCGACCTCAAGCTCGATAGTAATGCGAAAACGCTGATCTCCGAGTCCTCGACCGGTATCGGCCAACGCTGGGCAGTCAACTGACCCCGTAAGGGATCTTGTAAACCTGTCACCATCACGCCA
>Ga0265309_10000620_pt1 | contig 14458 bp, 14 predicted proteins | sample Helome_FD_192492 | JGI IMG/M metagenome (GOLD analysis project Ga0265309, IMG submission 192492) | Marine sediment microbial communities from subtidal zone of North Sea - Hel_20160524 (Illumina Assembly) | ecosystem: Environmental > Aquatic > Marine > Subtidal zone > Sediment ...
CGACACGTCCCTCGCCCACGCCCGGCCCGGCCGACAGCTCGATCTCGAGCTTGTTGCGCCAGGCCTGCTTTCCCGTCTTGGCATCGAAGGCGGTTACATTACCATCGTAGCTCGCGGCATATATGCGACTGCCATCACCGATTGGCTGCAACGCCACGCGCAGGAACTCGGCGTCACCGCCCAGCTTGGCGCTCCATACGCGCTTGACCTTGACAGTCTGCCGGATGTCAACAAGCTCTTTAGGTTCAAGCTCCTCGTCCTTGTCGCCGATGAGGCCACAGGACGCCAGCAGCAATATTGCTGCGAACAGACCTGACAGGCGCAGGAATGACCTCACTCAACAACCTCGTCGGCGGTCTCGGCAGCTTCTTCAGGGGTGGATTCCCCCGGTGCGTCTTCGATCGCCTGATCGATCGTGTCCTCAACAGCTTCCTCAGCTGCAATCTCGGGCAGATCGAGCACCTTCCACTGCACCAGCCGCTGGTCGACGGTACCTTGTGACAACGGATCCATAAGCACGCGCTGGTAGGCAGATTGCGCATCTTCGATGCGCCCAAGCGCGTAGTATGCGTCGCCGAGCACTTCGCCATAAGCGGCGGAGAATGCGGGATTGTCCTCGTTTTCGAGCAGGTCCACGACCTCTTGCGCCTTGTCCTGGTAGAGTAGGATTTTCGCAAGACGCAGCCGCGCCACATGTTTCAAGGCCGCGCCGTTGTCGCCGGCCAGCAATTCGTTGAGCACGTCGGCCGCGTCCTGGTCCCGGTTCTGGTCCATGTAGAGACGTGCAATCGCGAGCTTCGCCTGCGCCGAGTACGACGTATCGGCATACATCGTACCGAGCTCGCCGGCCAGCACTTCTGCCTCATCGAGATTGCTGTCAACGACATGAGTCGTCAGCTGTTCGTATAACGCAGAGGCTTCAAGCTGCCCCTGGCGCTTGCTGTTCTGGTAGTAGTTGTAGCCGAAAAGAAGTAGCGCGCCTGCGGCAACGCCAAATATGACGTAGCCACCGTACACCGACCACCACGTCCTGATCTGATCAATTTGTTCTTTCTCTGAAAGTAAGTCGTCCACGAAACTGCCTTTATTACCTGGCGGGTTATCCCGCTATTGATTCAATCTCTTCATTAGTGCTGCCGCCACTTCCTCCAGCGACACACTTTCCTGTTCCTCGTTGGTGCGTAGCGGCTTGATGCCGATGCGCCCGTCGGCGAGCTCCTGCTCGCCCATTATCAGCGCGCAGGCGGCATCGCTCTTGTCGGCACGCTTCATCTGCGACTTGAAGCTGCCGGCACCGAGATTCATCTCGACGCCCAGACCCGCATCTCGCAGTTCCTCGGCAAGCGCGAATGCACGCTCTTGGGTGCCCTCACCCAAAGCCGCAATGTACACGTCTGCATTGCTCGGCGGTGCCTTGCCGCCGCAGGCTTCGAACAAGGCGACAAAGCGCTCGATGCCCATGGCCCAGCCTATCGCCGGCGTCGCGCGGCCACCCAGCTTCTTGACGAGGCCATCGTAGCGGCCGCCCGAGCACACTGCGCCTTGCGAGCCGAGCGCATCCGTCACCCATTCGAAGACTGTGCGCGAATAGTAATCCAGTCCACGTACCAGTCGCGGATTAAGCGTGTACTCCACGCCGGCCGCGTCCAGCAGGCGCCTGAGGCCTTCAAAATGCTCGGCCGAGGCGTCGTCGAGATAGTCGAGCATCACCGGCGCGGCCTCGACTACGGACTGCATGTCCGGGTTCTTGGAGTCGAGAATCCTGAGCGGGTTTTGCCCGAGCCGGCGCATACTATCCTCATCCAGCTCACTTTTCACGCTATTGAAGTAGTCAATCAGCGCCTGCCGGTAGCGTGGCCGCGACTCGGGAACCCCCAGCGAGTTGATTTCGAGCCGGATTTGCGAAATCCCGAGCTTCCGCCACATGCGGGCGCTCATCATGATGAGCTCGGCATCGACGTCGGGACCGTCGTACCCGAGTGCTTCGACGTCAAACTGGTGAAACTGCCGGTAGCGACCCTTCTGCGGTTTCTCGTAGCGGAACATGGCGCCCGCGGTCCATAGCTTCTGGCGCTGATTGTGCAGCAATCCGTTCGTCATCCCGGCACGCACGACGCTTGCCGTTGCCTCGGGCCTGAGCGTCAGGCTCTCGCCGTTGCGGTCTAGAAATGTGTACATCTCCTTCTCGACGATATCGGTCACTTCACCGATTGAACGCTTGAACAGCTCGGTGTACTCCAGCAGTGGCAGTCGAATCTCTTCGTAACCGTAGGACTCCACGATCTCGCGGACGATCGACTCGAGGTAGCGCCAGGTGCCTGCGACCCCAGGCAGGATGTCATTCATTCCGCGAATGGCTCTTGCTTTCACTGTCTTGATCCCTCGGACTCAGGTGCCCGACAGCGTCAGTCGCGCCGTGCGTCCGCGCCGTTCTGTGGCACCAATCGCGTAGTCCGAGCCGTTGACCTGGAGGCTAACGTTATCGGCGTTGCCGAACAGTACGTTAAATGGTGCTGTGCCACTCAATTCGACCGTGCGCCCCTCTTTGCCGAGGTCGAAAAACAGCCGGCGGCCGCTCGCATCGGTGATCTCTGTCCAGCAATCGCCCGAATAGGTCACGATCAGTCGCAAATCACCGTCGTTCGTCGCGGCTTCGACCGATGCTGGTACCGGCTCGGGCTCAAGCTCGGGTTCGCGTTCGGGTTCTGGCGTCGATTCGACGGCGAGGGGTTCATCGCCTTCTTCTGCTACAACCTCCTGCTGCAGCACTTCTTCCTGCTGCGGTCCGGCCTCCTCGGCAGGTGGCGGCTCCACGATCGCGGGCCGCGACGCCAGCCACCAGTAGACCGTGGCAAGTATGATGATAATGACGATGACGGCGATCCAGGGCCCGGGTGACATCTCGCGCCGTGGCTTGGGACGCACCGAAATGACGGGCGGCATCGATGCCGAGCGCGTGAGCTCGTAGTAGTCCTTGAGCACATCGGCTTCGTCAACACCGACGAGCTGCGCGTATTTCCTGAGGTGGCCTTTCGCAAACACGGGAGCGCCGATCGTGTCGAAATCGTTGTGCTCCAGTGCCCGTACCTTGTACTCGTCGAGATGCAGCTCTTTCGCAATTTCGAGCACCGATATCTGCTGCTCGCGGCGCGCCTCCGCCAAGCACTCGCCGCCGCGAGGTCCTTGCGCCTTGGTATCAGCGGCCTCTTCGGCCTGTTTTTCTTTTTCGTCGCTCATGCTAACCGGATTCCAGGACCCGCTTCGCCTGATCCGATTCCGGGAAGTCACGCAACAGCTGGTTAACGTAATCCGTGCGGCCGCGATCGTTGCCCAGCTTTTCCTCGATCTGCGCGGCGAGATACAACACGCCCGCTGACGTCTTGCTGACACTCATGAAACGCTGCAGAAATGCGCGCGACACGAGGTATTCCTGCTGCCGGTACTTGAGCAGGCAAAGCTGCAAAAGTGCGTCCGGATATTCCGCGCGTCGCTCGAGCGCCTGCCTGTAAAACGCCTCCGCAGCCGCCAGGTCCGGCTGCTCGGTCATGCACATTCCCGCATTCGTCAACGTCACTTCCGCATTGTCGTTTTCGGGATGGCTTGCGGCCTTTTCGAAATACTTTTGCGCCTCACCGAACTCTTTTTGCCGACACAGAAATACGGCGTAGGTGTTCTGCACGTCAAAATTGCGCGGCTCCGCCCGAAGCGCCGCTTTGTAGGACTCAATGGCCAGCCGCTTGTTGTCGAGCGCCTCGTAGGTGAGCGCCAGGGTCGAATGCGCAATGGCGCGCTCGGGATCCAGCTCGATCGAAAGCTTCAACCGGTCTCTTGCGAGCTCGTATTTGCCGTTGTTGTAGTAACGCGCACCAAGCTGGTAGTTCAGTTCGGCCGCATCGGCGTCGTCCGCCTCGGGAGGCGCCGTGCCGGTCGTCGTCGAAATGCAGCCTGCCAACAGCAGGAGGGCCATCGCCGCAGACAGAATCCGTTTGCTCGTCATCACACTGATACCATCCCAATTTTCTCCTTGGCCAGTTTTCTCGCGGCCATGCTCTTCTTTCCGAGAGGCTTGCGAACGCGATCGCTCACCTTGCCGGCCAGCTGGCCACAGGCAGCATCGATGTCATCGCCGCGCGTCTTGCGCGTTGTCGCGACGAGCCCGCGCTGCCGCAGACGATTCTGAAAATGCACGATTGTGTCGGCCGACGAACGCTGATAACGCGTGTCGGGGAACGGGTTGAACGGAATCAGGTTGACCTTGGCCGGCTTGTCGAGCAGCAGCTCCGCGAGTTCGTCCGCATGCGCCAGCGAATCATTGACGTCGCGCAACATCACGTATTCGAAGGTAATAAATCGATTGGAATGCTTGGCCGCGTAATCCCAGCATGCTTCGAGCAGGTTATCGATCGGGTGCAGCTTGTTGATTGGCACAATCTGGTCACGCAGGTCATCGTTGGACGCGTGCAGCGAAACGGCCAACGACACATTGCACTCATCGCCCAGCTTATCGACGAGCGGCACGAGCCCCGACGTACTGATCGTGACGCGGCGCCGAGACAGTCCGTAGGCCCAGTCCGACAGCAGCAGCTTTAACACAGGAACGACGTTTCGGTAGTTGGCGAGCGGCTCACCCATGCCCATGAACACAATATTGGTGACAGCCGGATCGCCGTTATCGCGACGCGGCAGTTCCCTGATCGCATGCCAGACCTGGCCGATGATCTCGGCGCTCGTAAGATTTCGATTGAAGCCCTGAGCGCCTGTCGCACAGAAAGCGCAGTCGAGTGCGCAACCCACCTGCGACGAAATACACAAGGTGCCGCGCCCGGGTTCGGGAATAAAAACAGTCTCGACCGCCTGCCCCGATCCGCTCTCGAACAACCACTTGACGGTGCCGTCGATCGAGTCGTACCGCGTCTGAATATCCGGCAGTGCGACTTCTGCCGCCTCCTTCAGCCAGGCGCGCAACTTCTTCGACAGGTCGGTCATATCGTCGAAATCTGTCACGCCGCGCTGGTATATCCATTGCATCAACTGGCGAGCACGAAAAGGCTTGTCTCCGCGTTCGACAAAAAACTGCTCGAGAGCGTCTTGCGACATCCCGAGCAGGTTGGTTTTGGATGCAGTGCTGGTCACGGCCGCTCGACGCCTAGCGCGTCCTCTGGCAGACGCCGTCGTCGCCGAAGAAGAATGCGATTTCGACAGCGGCAGTCTCGGCCGCATCGGAACCGTGCACGACGTTCTCTTCAATACTGGCCGCAAAGTCCGCACGAATTGTGCCGGGGTCCGCGTCAGCCGGGTTGGTCGCGCCCATGATCTCGCGATTCTTCGATATTGCCTCTTCTCCCTGCAGCGCCTGCACGACGACAGGGCCCGATGTCATGTAGCTCACGAGGTCGTTGAAAAACGGGCGCTCCTTGTGGACAGCGTAAAAGCCTTCAGCCTGTTCTTTCGACAGGTGCATCATGCGGGCGGCGACAATTTCCAGCCCCGCTTTCTCGAATCGGCTATAGATCTCTCCAATCAGGTTCTTCTGCACGCCATCAGGCTTGATGATGGAGAGCGTTTGCTCAACGGCCATGTGTTGCTTCCTTTGTTTGTCTCGGTGGTGATAGTCAGCGCCCAGCGAGTTTGCCGGGCGAGTGGATGTAAACCCTTAATTCTACTACGGTACTTTCAGACGTTGAAGCTTTCGCCGCAGCCGCATTCGCCTTTTATGTTGGGATTGCGGAAGCTGAAGGCCTCGTTCAGGCCATTCTTGACAAAATCGACCTCGGTACCGTCGATCAGGGAAAGCGCATCGGGATCGACGACGACCTTGACGCCCTTGTCTTCGAATACGATATCCCCGGCATCGATCGCCTCTGCATAGTTGATCACGTAGGAGTATCCCGAACAGCCCGTCTGGGTCACACCCAGGCGCAGACCCACGCCTTTACCGCGCTTGTCGAGGTAGGTCCGTACGCGCTCGGCGGCGGACGATGTAAGCGATATCGCCATGTGAATCTCTCTTTGCTGTTACGACACGGGAGGTACAGATCCGTCGCACATGCTGCGCCCAAGCGACCGGACCGTATCTTCAATGACAAGTATACGTCCGGTTTTCTCCAGAGGTATAGACAGAATTTCCATAATCCGCGTCGCCCGGAACTCCTCGAGGTCAGACGCCGGCCGGCCCTCGTACTCCCGGCAGACGGCCTCGCAGGCCGCAAGCACGTGCGGGCAGCCCCAGGCACGGAAACGCAAGGCTTGCAGGCACCCCCCCCGGCATGTGGCCGCCAGCCGGATGTGCACTCCCTGATCGTCGATCTCGGAGCAGATCGCATTATCCAGATCCCCGGCGTGCGAGAGATCCGCAAACAGGGCCCGAATTTGCGCACTGTAGGGGTCGCTGCTCAAGCCGAAGCTCCGGGCGCCAGCTCGCTCAGGCGACTGACGGCTTCGAGGTAATGCTGAGCCGCATATTCGACTTCTTCCGCGGTCGTGTCGCGCCCAAAACTGAAGCGAATCGAGCTCTGCGCCTCGAGATCGCTGCGGCCCAGCGCGCGCAGAACGTAAGACGGCTCCTGGATCTGCGAATTGCAGGCAGATCCCGTCGCAACACACAGTGGTTCAAGGCTCAACAGCAGGCTTTCTCCCTCGATGTTGGGTGCGCTCACGTTGAGTATGCCGGGGAAGCCCGAATCGGGACTGCCGTTGACAATCAGGCCGTCGAGCCCGCGAATGCGATTCCAGAACGCCTCGCGCAGTGCGACAAGGTGCGTAAAGTCGTCGTGCATGCGGCCGGCCGCAACCTCCGCGGCAAGTCCCAGTCCTGCAATGAGATCCGTCGGCAGCGTGCCCGGCCGGATACGCCGTTGCTGGCCGCCACCAAAGAACAGCGGTTCGATGTGGCAGGCCGGCCTGTCGGCGATGTACAGCGCCCCTATTCCCTTGGGTCCATAAAACTTATGGCCGGTCAGCGACATCAGGTCAACGGGCAGTGTCGCGAGGTCGATCGGAACCTTGCCGACGGCCTGTGCGGCATCAACGTGGAAAAGGACGTCATTGTCCCGGCACACCGTGCCAATCGCCTCGATGTCCTGGATGACCCCGGTCTCGTTATTTACGAACATGATCGACGCGAGCTGCGTGTCGGGCCGAATTGCCGCCTCGAGAATCTCCGGACCCAGCTGCCCGTCCGTGTCCGGCTCGAGCCAGGTCACTTCGAAGCCCTGCTTCTCGAGCATGCGAAACACATCGGTCACGGCCTTGTGTTCAGTCGGCATCGTGACGAGATGCCGGCCGCGTGGCGCCCGGTAGCGCGCCGCACCTGCGATCGCGAGGTTATCGGATTCGGTCGCGCCCGACGTCCAGACAAGGGTCTTCGGGTCTGAATTCAAGAGCGCCCCGACCTGCATGCCAGCTCTCTCGATCATGTCGCGACTTCGCCTGCCGGCTACGTGATTGGAGGACGGGTTCGCGTACACGGAGCTACGGCACTCGAGCATCAGTTCTGCGACACGTTCGTCCACGGGCGTGGATGCCGCGTAGTCGAGATAAACTGCATCGGCAATCATCGGTCCGAACCTCGCGTCCGATCGATGGCTGTCAGGATGCCGCGCAGGATATTGACCTCATTCTTGTCGGGTCGCGCGCGAATGAACAGGCGTCGCAGGCGTCGCATCAGGTGGCGCGGATTGTCCGGATCGAGAAAACCGAGGTCCTCGGCGACACGTTCGAGGTGCGTGTAGAAGTGCTCCATTTCCTCGCCCGTCGCGGGCGGCGCCTCGGTTTCGAATCCGGGTCCCTGGTCGAGCATGCTTGCAACGCGCAACTCGTAAGTCAGGACCTGGACGGCCATGCCGAGGTTCAGGGAGCTGAAATCCGGGTTTGTCGGAATTGTCAGCAAAGTGTGGCAAAGATCCAGGTCCTCGTTATTGAGGCCCGATTTCTCGGGCCCGAAAACGGCGGCCACCGTGCCCTCCTTGCTCTCGCTGATCATGCGCTCCGCGCAATCCCTCGGCCCCATCGTCGGCCAGCTGATCGTTCGCGCGCGCGCGCTGGCACCTGCGACATAGACGCAATCAGTCAAGGCATCCGCCAACGTCGTGACCACACGGGTGCCGTCGAGAATGTCAGTGGCCCCCGAGGCGCGGGCAGCCGCCTCCTCGTGAGGGAAGTGCTTCGGATTGACGAGCATGAGGTCACTGAGTCCCATATTTTTCATGGCACGCGCGACGGCCCCGATATTTCCGGGATGCGTCGTTCCGACAAGTACGATTCGTATTGGCAAAGCTTGAGACAGACAACTGAAAGTCCGGTATTCTAGCGCCCCCGCGGCCTGCTCCGACAGTACCTTGTAGCAATGCGCCGCAGTTCTTTGACAATGACGGAATCGTTCTGATGCACGCACTACTCAATGTAGCGGTCATGGCGGCGCGGCGCGCGGGTGCCGTGTTGATCAGAAACCTGGTCAAGCTCGAGAAGCTCAAGGTAGAGAAGAAAGGCCATAATGATTTCGTCAGCGAGGCCGATCGCGCGGCCGAACGCGCCGTCATCGAAGTGATTCTCAGACATTATCCAGACCATGCGATCCTCGCCGAGGAGTCGGGGATGCAGGGCAATGTCGATTCTGACACGGTCTGGATCATCGACCCGCTGGACGGCACAACCAATTACCTGCACGGATTTCCGGTATTCGCCATATCGATCGGCGTCAAGGTCGGCGGCCGCATGGCACACGGCGTAGTTTACGACCCGTTGCGCCAGGAGCTGTTCACGGCGACCCGTGGCGCAGGCGCGCAGCTCGACGATCACAAGATCCGCGTCAGCGGGCAAACCGAACTCGACCGTGCGCTTATTGGCACGGGTTTCCCGTTTCGCCAGGCCGAATCGGAAATGACCCCCTACCTGGCCATGCTGGCGAAGGTCGTCAGGAACACCTCTGGTGTACGCCGCCCCGGTGCTGCTGCGCTCGACCTTTGCTACGTCGCGGCGGGTCGTCTCGACGGCTTTTGGGAAACCGGCCTTGCCCCCTGGGACCTCGCGGCCGGGTCACTGATCATTCGTGAATCCGGCGGTATCGTCAGCGGTCTCGACGGCAGCGAAGGCTACCTCGACAGTGGCCACATCCTCTGCGGTACACCGAAGATCTATTCAGGCCTCGCGAAGCTCTGTGCCAACGAGATCAAGGCGATTCTTCACACGGCAAAATAGAACCACTACTCAACGCCACCACCAATAATATTGGTGGTGACCGGGAGCGGTGGTTCTACGGCAGATCGTCGATGTCCGAAACGTCCTTGATCGGCTCGATCAGATCCTGCGCATTCACATCGAGCGCCAGCGCCGTCGCGCTCGCCGTGTAGATCGACGAATAAGTACCGATGATGATGCCGACAATCAGTGCGATCGAAAACGGCGCTATCGATTCGCCACCCAGCGACAACAGGGCAACGAGCACTAGCAAGGTCGTAATTCCCGTGATCAGGGTACGCGCTAGCATTTCATTGATCGAAATGTTCATCGCTTCCTCGGCGGACATGCCCCGAAGACTGAAGAAATTCTCGCGAATTCGATCGAAGGCAACCACCGTATCGTTGAGCGAGTAACCGATCACGGCGAGGACGGCTGCCACGACGGTCAGGTCGAATGGCAGGCCGAAGACGGAGAAAAAACCGACCGTCACGATCGCATCATGCGCCAGTGCGGCGACGGCACCCGCGGAGAACTTCCACTGGAAGCGGATCATGACGTACAAGAAGATCATGAGCAGCGCGATGACCATCGCCAGCGCACCACGCTCGGCCAGCTCACTACCGACCTGCGCACTGACGAATTCGACACGCCTGAGCTCGATCGAATCGCCGCCCGCCTGCAACACTCTCTGAAGCTCGACGCGTACCTCGCTGGCTTCGCTGCCGGGCTGCGGCGGCAATCGCACGAGCACATCGGTTTCGCGACCAAACTGTTGCACCTGGGCATCGTCAAATCCGGCAGCGCCTAAATTGCTGCGGATATCTTCGAGGTTTGCCGCCTGCGGGTAGCCGACTTCGAGCAGAACGCCGCCCGTGAAATCGATACCGAACTCGAGGCCGCGCGTCGCCAGGGACGCCAGTGACACGATAACGAGCACGATGGATACGCTAATTGCGACCCTGCGACGCGACGCGCTCAGGAAGTCGATATTGGTCTTGTCTTTGATGAGTCTCATGAATCGAGTTCCTAAATGGGCAACGACTGCAGCTTGCGCCCGCCGAACACGAAATTGACGATCGTGCGCGTGCCAATGATCGCGGTAAACATCGAGGTGATGATGCCAAGCATCAGCGTGATTGCGAATCCCTTGATTGGCCCTGTGCCCACTCCGAACAAAACGATCGCGGCTATCAGCGTCGTGATGTTGGCGTCCGTGATCGACGACAATGCTTTCTCATAGCCCGAATTGATCGCAGACTGTGGGGCAGAACCTGCCGCCAATTCCTCTCGTATTCGTTCGAATATGAGCACGTTGGCGTCGACCGCCATACCCACCGTCAGCACGATGCCGGCGATACCCGGCAAGGTCAGAGAGGCCTGCAGGAACGACAGCATCGCGACAATAAACACCAGGTTAGAAAACAGCGCGACGTTGGCAATCAGGCCAAACGCGCGGTAGTAAACCACCATGAAGATGATGACGGCCAGGAAGCCGATCTTGATCGCGTTGAAACCGCGATCAATGTTGTCCTGACCCAGGCTCGGACCGATGGTGCGCTCGTCGATCTTGTAAACGGGCGCCGCCAGCGCGCCGGCGCGCAGCAGCAACGCCAGGTCGCGCGCTTCCATCGGTGTCAGCCCGGTGATCTGGAAACTGTTCTTGAACACGCCGCGTATCGTGGCCGTGTTGATGATCTCTTCGATCTTGACCGTACGCTGTTCCTCGACCCCGTTGCGCATGACGGTCTCGCGCCGCGTCTCAATGAACACGGAGGACATCGGCTTGTTGAGATTGTCCATCGTCGTCTTCAGCATGCGTTCGCCGCCGGCCGAGTCGAGCGTGATGAACACAGCCGGCTGGCCCTCGCTGAAGCCCGCCTTGGCGTCGATGATCTGGTCCCCCGACGCGACCACCTGGCGTTTTAGCACCTGCGGCGCTTCGCCGCTGCGGCCCGGGTAGCGCCGCGAGCCCGGCTCGTCCCCCGACTGGTCCACGAGTCGAAACTCCAGCGTTGCGGTTGCTGTCAGGATCTTGTTGAGTTGGTTCGGATCCTGCACGCCGGGCAACTGTACGACGATGCGGTCCACGCCCTGGCGCTGCACGAGCGGCTCGGCGACACCGAGCTGGTTGACGCGATTCCTGAGCGTCGTCAGGTTCTGCTCGATGGCGAAATTCTGACGGTCCTGGATCTGTGTCTGGGTCATGCGCACAGTCAATGACTTGCCATCGGTCCCATCGGCGACAAGCACGTCGGGGTCGGCACGCTCAATGATGTCGCGCGACGCCTGCATGTCCTCGGCCCTGGTCAGTCGGATCGTGATCGCCTGGTCCGCGAGATCCACCCGATGGCGAATGCGCGCCTCCCGCAGGCGATCGTCAAAGTCCTGCTGATAGAGCGCCATGCGGCTATCGATTGCTGTCGCCATGTCCACTTCGAGCAGTACGTAGACACCGCCCCTGAGATCGAGGCCCAGGCTCATTGGGCTTAGCCCCAGGCCACGCACCCATTCCGGCAGCTTCGGGGTCAGGGTCATCGCCACGTTCGCATCTCGCGAATACTGGCCGCGAAGGCGTTCGCCGGCCTTCTCCTGGTCTTCGGTCGACTCGAATCGGATGACGACCCGGCCATCCTGCAGGTAGGCCGCTTCGGGCGTGACGCCAGCGCCCTCGACGACACGCAGGAATTCTTCGAGACGAACCTCGTCGAAGTCGGCGCCGTCGTTATCGGCGATTTGTACAGCGTCGACGCTGCCGTAAATATTGGGCAGCGCCAGCAGGCAGCCCGCCAGGAGAATGGCGAGCACAAGCGCGTTGAGCCACGATGGGTATCTGTTCATTATTTGTTGTCGCCGTATCAGGCTTCGTCGTAGGTACCTTTCGGCACGACCATCGACACGCTGGCCTTCTGAACCTTTATTTCAGTGTTATCGCTAATCTTGATAACGGCGTAGTGATCGCTGACTCCCGTGATCTTGCCGAGAATGCCACCGGCTGTGAGCACTTCGTCACCAACCTGCAGCCCTGCAACGAGTTCGGTGTGTGCTTTCTGTTTTTTTTGCTGCGGCCTGATCAGCAGGAAGTAAAAAGCAGCAAACATCAGCACCATCATGATGATGAAACTGGTGGAGTCACCTTGTTGCGCGCCTTGCGCGTAGGCGTTTTGAATGAAGAAGTCCATTGGATGTCCCTGAAAATGAGCGCGGTATTATGGCACAAGCTAGCGAACTGGGGGCGACTTCAGCGATCCCAAGGTCGCGACCAGCCCGGGCAAGGATTCGGCGCGGATTGCAGCCCGAATATCGTTCATAAGTTTCTGATAATAATGAAGATTATGAATTGTCGCGAGACGTGGGCCGAGAATCTCGCCGCACTTCACGAGGTGCCTCAGGTACGCCAGGCTGTAATTCGAGCAGGTGTAGCAGTTGCATTCGGGGTCCGGCGGCGCGGTGTCATCGCGATACCTTGCGTGGCGAAACTTGACCGTCCCTTGTGATGTGAATAGCTGGCCGTTCCTCGCATGTCGTGTCGGGATGACACAATCGAACATGTCGACGCCCCGGATCACAGCCGCGGCGATATCGAGCGGTGTGCCGACACCCATAAGGTAGCGCGGCGCGTCCTCGGGCATGCGCGGCATCAGCGCGTCGAGCACGGCGTGACGTTCATCCTCGGGCTCACCGACGGCGAGGCCACCGATCGCGTAACCATCGAAACCGATATCGTGCAGCCCGGCCAGCGACTCTTCCCGCAGTGAGTCATAGACGCCGCCTTGCACGATGCCGAACAGTGCTTCGCCTCGGTCGGGTTCAGCGTTCTTCAGTTCGTCAAATCGCTGCCGGCTGCGCACAGCCCAACGCAGTGACAGCAACATCGACTCGCGCGCCTCGCTCTCGCTGGCAGGGTATGGCGTGCATTCGTCGAATATCATGGTCACGTCGGCGTTGAGGTCGTGCTGCACCTCCATCGATCGCTCCGGCGTCAGGAATACGTCGTCCCCGTTGACGGGCGACTGGAAACGGACGCCGTCTTCGGACAGCTTTCGCATTGCTGCAAGCGAAAACACCTGGAAGCCACCCGAGTCGGTCAGGATCGGCTTGTGCCAGTTCATGAATTCGTGCAGGCCACCATGCTTGCGCACGATCTCTGCGCCAGGTCTGAGCATCAGGTGGAAAGTGTTGCCGAGAATGATCTCGGCTCCGTCGCCAGCGACCTCCTCGGGCGTTACGCTTTTCACGGTTCCGTAGGTGCCGACCGGCATGAATGTGGGGGTCTGCACGGTACCGCGACGAAACTCCAGGCGGCCCGTGCGTGCCTGCCCCGCCCTGGCATCGACCGTAAACTTCATCGCTGAATATCCGGCGTCAGGAACATGGCATCACCGTAACTGAAGAAGCGGTACTTCTCACGCACGGCATGTGCGTAGGCGGCAAGTACGCGCTCCTTGCCAGCAAATGCGGCGACAAGCATCAGCAGGGACGATTGTGGCAGGTGGAAGTTCGTGATCATTGCGTCGACGCTGTGGAATTCGTAGCCGGGTACTATGAACAGGTCGGTTTCACCCGCAATTGACCTGATAGTGCCGTCGGCCGACGCACACTCGAGCGCGCGCACCGATGTCGTGCCGACTGCAATGACGCGTCCGCCGGCCGCGCGCGTCTCGCGAACAGCGTCACAGCACTGTTCACTCACTTCAACGCGTTCGCTGTGCAGACGGTTTTCCTCGATGTGCTCGTCGCGCAGCGACTGGAAGGTCCCTGCGCCGACGTGCAGTGTGACCCAGGCATGCCGCACACCGAGGTCAAGCGTCTCGGCGAGCATGGCCTCATCGAAATGCAGGCCGGCCGTTGGTGCCGCCACGGCGCCCGGGTCTTTTGAGTACACGGTCTGGTATCGATCAATGTCTGCATTGTCGGCCTCGCGATTCAGATACGGAGGCAACGGCACCTTGCCGTGCTTATCGAGGTAAGTAAGGACGTCAACTGAAAAACGCAGGGAGAACAACTCGCCCTTCCGCCCCAGGACTTCCGCCTCCACACCGTCCTGCAACAAGAGGCAACCGCCGGGCTTCGGGGATTTGCTGGCGCGTACATGGGCCAACGCGTTACGGTCTGCGGTCACGCGTTCGACAAGTATCTCGGCGCGGCCGCCGCTGTCTTTTTGCGCCGCAAGGCGCGCTTTGATCACTCTCGTATCGTTGAAGACGAGCAGATCACCTGGCCGCAGCAGTGCCGGTAGTTTGGCGAACGCCAGGTCGGACAGGCCATCGGATACAGCGAGCAA
>Ga0265309_10000624_pt1 | contig 14403 bp, 11 predicted proteins | sample Helome_FD_192492 | JGI IMG/M metagenome (GOLD analysis project Ga0265309, IMG submission 192492) | Marine sediment microbial communities from subtidal zone of North Sea - Hel_20160524 (Illumina Assembly) | ecosystem: Environmental > Aquatic > Marine > Subtidal zone > Sediment ...
TAGAGCCTGGTGACTATACTGATACTTTTGGTTCATTGACCTTTGCCGGTACAGACGGAGAGTCTTATGATATTACCGTACCGATCATTGATGATGTGATCGTAGAAAGTACCGAAGGATATACAGTAGATCTATCCAACCTGTCGACTACCCTGGTTCCAATTCTTACACCACAGGCTAACGGAACGATACTGGACAATGACAGTACAGATGATTTCCCAGCCGATACAACCGTAAGTTGTGATGACATTCCAGAGGTGCCGGCAATCACACTAAATGCCAATGGGTGTAGCTATACAGAAGTATTTGAAGAAAACATCACAGGACAGGACGATGAGTGTGCCACTGAGTATACGATTACTCGTACCTGGACCATTACGGACTGTGTTGATAATATTCGAATTCACGTACAGACGATCACAGTTGAAGATACGGTCGCTCCTCAATTTGTAGAGGCGCTGCCTGGCGATGCAACTGTTAGTTGTGATACAGTTCCGGAGGCCGACATACTAACGGCAACCGATAATTGTGACGCCGATGCCTATGTAGATTTTACAGAAGTCTTTACAGGCCTTGACGATGGGTGTCCTTCTGATTACGTGATTACCCGTACATGGACAGCATTAGATTGCGCCGGGAACTCAACCGTTCATATTCAAAATATAAACGTGATCGATACAGTAGCTCCTGTATTTAACGAAGCGCTACCAGCTGATGCAGTTGTAATGTGTAATGAAGTACCGGAAGCAGATATATTAACGGCAATTGATAATTGCGATTCTGATGTAACTGTCGATTTCCAGGAAGTTATATCTAATGATGCTAATTGTGCGATGGGTTATACGGTAACGCGTACCTGGACTGCTACAGATTGTGCAGGGAACAGTGTTTCCCATGTACAGGTAGTCACTATCCCTGCTACGGGACCGATCATGGCAAGTGAATATGAAGAAGAAATAAGTATTCTTTGTGGCGAGCCCATCCCGGAAGTTCCTGAATTAACTTTTACAGGAGGGTGTGGAGATTTTGAAGTAGTATTTAATGAAGAGATCCAATATTCGGAGGACTCCGATGATTATATGATCATCAGAACCTGGATGGTAACGGATGCATGTAATAACACGGCTTCATTCGAGCAATTGATCTTTGTTCTCCAGCCACAACTTGAAACTGTTACAATAGATATTTGCGTGGAAGACGATGCAATAGATCTGCGTGATTATTTACCAGAAGGCTATGATACAAATGGTGTATTTGAAGTAACAAGCAACAATTATACCCTTGTCGGAAGCACTTTAAATCCACTTAGTCTGAACTTAGATAATCAAACTTTGATCGCCTATAGCAGTACTGAAGGTACATGCAAGTACTTTGTAGACTTTGTGATCAATGCAAATACGGATTGCGTTCCATGTGGAAGAAATGATATTGATCCTAGTAAAACCATTACTGCCAATGGTGATGGCATGAATGATTACTTCGAGATCAGAGGTGTAGAATTCTGCGATTTCAGATTTGACGTAATGATCTTTAACCGATGGGGTACCAAGGTTTATGAAGGACAGAACTATCAGAACGACTGGGGAGGATTTGCACCTTCGAATTCCTTCGGAAGCAATGGTATGCTCCCAACCGGAACATATTACTATATCATAAAAGTCACCAATAGAAATTTTGAACCTGTGACCGGTTACATTTATATCGGTTCCAATTAATAATAGTCCCAATGAAAACACTGAAACACTTAACACTTATTGGTATTGTGTGTTGCTCTAGCATATCATTTGCGCAGCAGTTACCACAGTTTACCCAGTATATGTTCAACACGATCTCGGTAAATCCAGCCTATGCCGGAAGCCGGGAAACGTTGAATGTGACTGCCCTGCACCGGAATCAATGGACCGGTATTGAAGGAAACCCAAGAACGAGTACATTGTCTGTACATGCCCCTTTACGTAACGATCGTGTTGGTATAGGGATGTCATACATCAATGACAGGCTCGGATTTGAGAGTACGAACTATGTATATGGAGATTTCTCCTATACGATCCCTGTAAGTATGGCGGCAAGTCTTTCTTTTGGTTTAAAAGCCGGATTTACCAATTACAGTTTAGAAACGCCCGATCCAAATGACATTTTCTTTAATTCGGATTTTAATAACTGGTCGCCAAATATGGGCGCTGGACTTTACCTAACCAGTTCCCTATGGTATGCAGGTATCTCCTCACCCAGACTATTTAGCACAGATCTTAATAAAGGGGAGTTCGAAGCACTTGAACGCAATAGTTATTATGCTATTGGAGGGCTCGTCATGGAGCTTTCTGAAAATGTAAAACTAAAGCCAACAGTCTTAATGAAATTTACCAACGGTGCCCCGGCATCCTATGATCTTTCTGCAAGTTTGTTATTTAATGAAAAATTATGGATCGGTGCTTCTTACCGGGCGAATGATGCAGATGGTTTTGGAGCCCTGGTAGATTTTCAGGTAAGCAGTGATGTCCGGATCGGATATGCTTATGACCTACCTATCGGAGATGTGAAGCCCTATACAAGCGGTACTCACGAAGTGATCCTTATATATGAAGTTGGTTTTCCTAAAAAAGGGGGTGCTAAATCACCTCGATACTTTTAAAAGCAGTCCATCATGAATACATTTAAACACATACTTACCGTCATACTTGTTGGCTTAATAACCCAACTTAGTATAGCTCAATACGGTGCACAAAAGCGTGCTGACTATTACTTCGGCCAATTCTCATATGTCAAAGCCATCAAGGAATATGAGAAAATGGTTGAGGGTAATTACAATACGAACTATGCCCATCAACGATTGGCAGAGTGTCACCTTCTAATTAGGGATTTCAAACAAGCTATCCCACATTTTGAAAAGGTGATCAATTCAACCAGCGTTCCTACGGATTACTATTTCAAGTATGCGATGGCCTTGCACAGTGTTGGAGAGATTAAAGAAGCCGAAAAATGGTTTAAGAGATATAAGAAGTATAATAAAAATGACAGTCGTGTAAAACGCTTTCTAAAGGATGGGAACCTGGCATCTGTGGTATTTAACAGCAGAGAACGATATACCCTTAATGCTGTAAACTTCAATTCCAGTGAAAGCGATTTCGGTGCATATGTTAAAGGGGAGCATATTTATTATGCTTCGGCCCGGAAGGACCTGATAGAAGGTGATGTTTATGGTTGGAATGATGAGCCGTGGTTGGATATCTTTAAGGTCAAAGAAGATTCACCTTCGTCATTACCTGTTCCAATTTCCGGTAATGTGAACTCCAAATACCATGAAAGTTCGCTAATATACACAACGGACTATAAAAAAGATACAGTCATTTATTTTACGCGTAACAATTATTTCAAGAACAAGAAGACCTATAGTTTGGATCACTATCTGAATTTAAAGATCTATCGTGCGCAACAAAATGAAAATGGAGAATGGGAGGTAAATAAAAGCTTGCCTATAAACAGTGATCATTATTCCACCGGACATCCTTATATCAGTCCGGATGGTAAAAGGTTATACTATACTTCAGACAGGCCCGGTGGCTATGGAGGAACTGATATATACTACTCTGAGATCCACGATAGGGGAAGAATTGGTACGCCTATTAATGTAGGTCCTGAAGTGAATACTGAAGGCGATGAAATGTTTCCTTATATAAATTCTGAAGGGCGTTTATTCTTTTCCTCTGACGGACATGTCGGTTTCGGCTTACTTGATATCTACAGCACAGTTTTGGATGAAGATAATAAGATCACTGATGTGATTAATCTGGGAAAACCAATAAATTCTGAAAGTGATGACTTTGGGTTTTTTGCTCATGAAGACGGGATCGATGGTTATATAAGTTCTAACCGTGAAGGTGGAAAAGGTGGAGATGATATTTACAAATTCAAATTTACCCCTGAATTGGCGCTGGAAGGTTATGTAACAGATGGCATCAATAATTTGCCCCTTGGTAATGTTTCCATCAGCTTAAGAGATCAAAACAGCAATGATCTTGTAGGGGAAGCCTTAACAGATGAAAATGGGTATTACAGATTGTATATCAATCGAAACAGGAATTACATGATCGAGGCAGTGAGGAAGACACACCCAAAGAAGAATGTATATTTCAACTCGTATTCCCTGCCTCTTACTACCAAGTTAATGCGGCAGGATATCGTACTCGATCCCATTATGGATGTGAAGATCCTGGCAGGTTTGAATAAGATCTATTTTGATTTTAATAAAAGTAATATTCGACCCGATGCCGCGGAAGAATTGGATAAGGTGATCAAACTTATGACTGTTACCTATAAGGAAATGATCATAAAACTGGAAGCCCATACAGATCCTGTTGGAAGTGATGCCTATAATGACAGGCTATCGGAAGCCAGGGCCAAATCTACCTATGAATATCTAATTCAGAATGGGGTAAAGAAAGAACAGATAGTATCCTACAAAGGGTTTGGGGAACGGATGCTTGTTAATAATTGTACGAGCAAAAAAGATTGTACACCAGAAGAGCTTGAATTAAACCGGAGAACAGAGTTCCCGATCATTCAGATCAAAAACGGCCAGAATTTAGCGGCCAAACAGTAAACCCAGCGCATGGTGGGTTGGATATGTGGACTATTGTTAAACGGCCTTATTTTAAGGCCGTTTTTCTTTGTATTAACAGCATCAATCCTAGAATACAAAACGCGCAGATAGTCAATATGATAAAAGTGGAGACAAGGGAATAAGTTTCTGATATCAGTCCTAAAATGGGAGGGGCAATTAGAAAACCTGCATAGCCGGTCCCGGCAATAAATGCGATTCCCTGGGCCGAGATCACCCCTTCTATCTTCCCTCCTATTCTGAATAATTCCGGTATAATTACAGAATATCCTAATCCATTCAGGGCAAAACCGACAATTGCGATATATGGATTACCCGTAAGTACCAGTAAAAACCCTATTAAAGCGATCCCGATCCCTACAATAACGATCGAATTGGATCCGATCCGGGCACTTATCCCATCGCCAAGAAACCTGCCTAACATCATTGTAATAGAGAATGCAAGGAATCCGGCCCCAAACAACACCTCAGGAGCCATCGCCACTTCTTTAAGATACAAACCGCTCCAGTCAATTATAGCCCCTTCCGTACCAAATGCAATGAATGATACGACTCCGATAAGAAGTAAAGGCTTAAAATATTTGATATTGAATTTGGCTTTTTTTGCCGGTGCGCCTTTTATGCCAATATAATGCTTCATACAGATCAGGTTGATTATAAAAACCAAAGCAACGATAATCCCCATATGAAGTACGGCATTATCCAAAGTTGGAATAAGAAAACTCCCTAAACCAGCGATTACACCTCCCAATGAAAAAAATCCATGGGAAGCCGTCATAAAATGCTGCTTTTCTTCCTTTTCAATTTCCGTTACCAGCGTATTCATAGAAATATCGAGAAGCCCATTCGCTGCTCCAAATAGGTAAAGTCCTAATAAAAGCATCCAATATCCTTCTGCCAATATGGGCAACATGGCAGTTACACTACACATAACTACAGCCCACCAGGTGGCACGTCCGACACCCAAATAAGAAATGATCCTTGAAGCGACAGGGAATATCGTAAATACCCCAAAGGAAAGGAAGAAAAGGGCTATGCCCAGCGACGCCTTATCTATTTCAAGCGATTCCTTGACCCAGGGTATATAGATGATCCAGGTGCCGAACCAAATATTTAAGCTGGCAAAAACCCATGCTGGTGCAAAATATTTTGGATTGGTTAAAATGAGACGTAGTGATTTCATAAATAAGCCTCCTGCATCACTTCTTGCTGATAGGAAGTGACTAAAATACTATATGACTCCTAAATAAAAGCTCTTATGTAAAAAGAATCCTTTTAAATGTAGAAACTAGATGTAGCGTCCCGGTTACAAAGCATTCCGGTCTGCAATGCGCATTTCAATTAGGTGTTTCGCAAAGCCGGCCTTTTCATAGGCTTTGATCGCCGGAATATTGTCCTGGTAAACGGTGAGTCGAATCTCAATTAACCCATTATCCTTTGCCCAATCCAACAAGGCATCTACGATCAATTTATTGATGCCTTTCCCTCTGTATTCCTTAAGTGTAAACATAAATCCCAAATAAGCGTATTGGTCATGATCAAGATACGGTCTTGCCGGTTTGGTCGTCCCATAACCACAGCTCACGATCTTGTCCTCATCTGCAGCTACAAGCACATAAAACTCATCCGTTGCCAGCATTCGTGCCAGGTCATAGTACACAAGCGGAGGTTGACGGATGGTAGGGTCGAACGGTCGCTCTGCTTCTATTAACTTTTGTTCCAGTGTTAAGAGCGCTTCCAGGTCATCTGAAGTGGCCTCCCTCAGGTTAATTCCTTCCATACCGAAAAATTTCTTCTTCCCAAGGTAGGGTTTATCCTTATTTTTGAAAAAATTTATCCATGCATTTTCTGTCCCAGGAATTGGAATCCTATTTGGAAGATCACCTTCCTCAGGAGTCGGCCTTATTGGAAGAATTATCCCGTGAGACTCATATGAAAGTTCTACAACCCCGAATGATAAGCGGCCATTATCTGGGTAGGCTGTTAAGCATGCTTTCCTGTATTGTAAGGCCTCAATATATTCTCGAGATCGGTACCTATACGGGCTATGGCACCTTATGCCTTGCAGAGGGTTTACAGGATGAGGGTGAGTTGCACACCCTGGATATTAATCCTGAATTACAAGGGATACAAAACAAATATTTTGCACGAAGTAAATTTCATTCCCAGATCCATCAACATCTGGGCGATGCCGTCGAGATCATTCCCACTCTTAAACAGACTTTTGATCTCGTGTTTATCGATGGCCACAAAGTGGCCTATGATGATTATTATGAAGCGGTGTTGAAAAAAACAAAGTCCGGATCTGTCATTTTATGTGATAACACTTTATGGTCGGGTAAGGTAGCACAGCCTGCAGCTGTAGATGACCATGCTACGCTGTCACTACAAAAATTTAATGCTAAACTAAAGGAAGATCCACGAGTAGCAGTGATCATTCTACCCGTTAGAGACGGACTCAGTCTGTGTAGGGTGCTATAAATCTCTTGAACAGATAGTAAAATATAAATGCCGAAAACACTCCAACCAGGGATCCAACAAAGATATCGATGGGGTAATGAACACCGACATAGATCCTGCTTAGGGAAAACAGGATGGGCCATATAAAGATGAGCCATATCCATTTTGTGTGTTTTCTCAGAAATACTATTACCAGGGTGGTGATGGAAAAACTTGTAGCTGCATGTCCGGAGAAAAAACTAAAGGAAGTAGGGTTCCTCAAAACGCGTAACAGGTGCTTTATCTCAGAATCGTTATTTGGCCTGATACGTTCCACCCATTCCTTTGTCAGGTCTGTAGCAATAAGAACAAAGACCAGCAGGGCCATTACCGTCGCTATAAGAAAGAGTGCCTTTTTAAAAGGATGGTACCACAAGATCAGGAGAAAGAAGAACAAAAATAATGGGATCCAGGTAGGAATTTGAGTGATCAGCGTCCAGAAGCCGTCATATTGTTCAATACCTAAGCTATTAAGAAATATAAGGGTTTCCCGATCCCATTCTATCAATTGTTCCAGCATGGCTTATCTCACTTTCGTTTGATAGTGCCGGCCACATCATCCAGCCCTTTTTTTACATCCTCAAATTCTTTTTTGATCTCTGAAGTCAGATCCGTATCCAGGCCCTGTTTCTCTGCACTGTTCTGGATCTCGCGTTTGATCTCATCCGTTGCATCGCGAAGTTGACGCATCCCTTTACTCATGTTTTTGGCTATTCCGGGAATTTTATCCGCACCAAAAACCATCACCACGATAAACATGATGAAAACGATCTCTGCGCCACTAATAAATAAGGGGATTTGTACTGCCATATAACAAATATACGTAAGAATGTATCAAAAAGGCCTGCACAGATCACTCCAATACAGGCCTTTTCAAACAGGGATACCTTGAGATTACTTTCCTTTTATCTTCTCTTTAAATTGGTCAAAGCCGGATTTTTGTTCCTTCTTGGGCCAACTGTTATTAGTCACATCAATATCTGCTGTTTCAGCTTTTGGATCTACTACGATCCCAACTAATTCCTGCTGTGAGGAAATCACGCGTTTAACCTGTTCGTCGTTTTTCCTCCAGATCTCAGGTGGGTATGTAACCATCTCAGTTGTTCCATCGGCATATGTATATTCTACGATCAATGGCATTGGGATGCCCCCAGGTTTGTTAAAGGTGATCTCATAAAAGAATTTAGGCTCTTTAACAGAAGCTCTTTCTTCTTCAGTCATATTATCCATCATAAATTCTTTCAGATCCATAGATACCTCTGATGGGGTTTTCCCCTTGGTCTCCGGGTCAAACTCCTCGCTGTCTTCTGCAACGAGGTAGACAAGAGGTGGAAGATCTGCCTCAGTCAGGTTTCTAGCTGTCATAAAGTCACGCATCTCCTGTCCGGGTTTTGCACTTACGTGGTACTTCTTAACGCCATCTACTCCAATATCTACATAATCAGTTGTATAAAACCATGATCTCCAATACCAATCCAAGTCTACAGCAGAAGCATCCTCCATTGTCCTGAAGAAGTCCTCAGGGGTCGGGTGCTTGAATTTCCATCGTTGTGAATATGTTTTGAAGGCGTGATCAAATAATTCCCTACCCATTACTGTCTCCCGTAAAATGTTGAGCGCAGTAGCCGGTTTGCCATAGGCATTAGGGCCTAACTTGTATACATTCTCAGGATTCGACATGATAGGAGACAATGCAGATTGATCCCCGCTCATATAGGGTACAATTTTCGCCGGATCCCCTCTACGTGAAGGATATTTAGTATTAGGAGCGATAACATCTGGAAACTTTTCGCCGAATTCCTGCTCGGCAATGTATTGCATAAACGTATCTAATCCTTCATCCATCCATCCCCACTGACGTTCATCTGAGTTGACGATCATAGGGAAAAAGTTATGTCCTACTTCGTGAATGATCACGCTAATCATCCCATATTTCACTCGGTCTGAATACGTGCCATCTTTATTGGGCCTGCCGTAGTTCCAGCAGATCATTGGGTACTCCATCCCCTGATTTTTGGCATGAACAGATATCGCTTTGTGATAAGGATAATCAAATGTAAATTTCGAATAGGATTGCAATGTGCTTACAACAGCCTTGGTAGACTGCTCTTCCCATAATGGGTTACCTTCTTTAGGATACATAGAAACAGCCATAACATCTTTGTTACCGATTTTGACGGCCTGCATATCCCAAATGAATTTACGTGATGTGGCAAATCCGTAATCACGTACATTTTCTGCTTTAAATTTCCAGGTCTTTTTCTTGTCAGAGAATCCTTTTTCAAGCTCTTCAACCTCTTCCTGCGTCACAATTACTACCGGCTTGTCAAACGACTTCTTTGCCGACTCATATCTTCGCATCATCTCCTTGGAAAAAACTTCCTTTCGATTCTGTAGGACGCCCGTTGCATCTAAAATATGATCTGCTGGCACGGTTATATCTACGTCGTAATTACCAAAAGGAAGGGCAAACTCGCCACTTCCCCAGAACTGATGATTTTGCCATCCTTCCACATCGCTGTATACAGCCATTCGCGGGAAAAATTGTGCAATTACGAAGGCTTTGTTCCCGTCCTCAGGAAAGTACTCAAACCCGGAACGTGCACGATTTACAGTATGATCAGGAATGTTATACCACCACTTGATAGAAAAAGAGGTCTGCTCGCCACTTTTTAGCGCAGAGGGAATATTTATACGCATCATCGTTTGATTGATCGTATAAGAAAGATCTCTGCCATTGGCATCTTTTACATGCTGGATCTTGAAGCCTCCATCAAAGGACTGGTCCAGGTATTGACCGGCAAAATCCCCTGTTTGGTAGGCGAAGGAAACCCCATTACCGTTCCGTAATGGAGATTTAGAATCTTTAGCCCGTACATTTTGATCTAATTGAACCCAAAGGAATTCCAGGTCATCGGGTGAATTGTTGTAATATGTAATAGTCTCTTCTCCATAGAGTTTGGCATTCTTATCGTCCAACTCAATGTCCATCTTATAATCGGCACGCTGCTGGTAGTAGTCAGGTCCGGGTGCTCCGGAGGCAGACCGATAGGTGTTAGGGGTAGAAAATTCCTCGTAAAGTTGCTGGAATTTACTTTGGTTGTAATGTCCGGGGGCGCGTTCCGGAGTCTCTTCTTGTGCGCTTAGTGAAAACGCCACCAGGTAGAAAATCCCGGCAACAACATAACTCAATTTCTTCATTCGTATAAAAATTTTAGTCGCTGAAAATACTTTATTTTCAATTAATTTTAGGTAGAAATCACAAGTTTAACATTCCCTTATTACTTTCTCTCAAGAGGACAAAACTCTTGCGTTTATCGGCTATGCGGAAGTGTACGACGTTCTGTTGCTCCTCAAACATATCGGTAAGCACTTCGTTTTGAATCTCAAGGGAAGTGATTTCTGAAAGAGGCCCTACCGGAAGCTCCATGTAACATATAGCAATATCGGTTTCATATTCCTTACCGAGGAAGGTATAAGGTACATGCTGCCCATTCACTTTAAAGACCATTTTCCGATTGAGGTACTTTTCAATATAGGCGTTGGCGTCGTTAATCTCATCATCCGTGGCCAGGGATGTTTTTACCCCATATCGCTCGAGGAGAACCGCTTCCAGGTCATCAATAAAGATACGTGTAGTTATCTGTAAGGTTTCTTCTGATTCCGAATACTGGATATTGGTTACGCTCACGTAGAATTTATGAGCGACGGTCATGGAGAGTAATGAAAGGCCTAGGAATAAAATGAGAAACCTTTGGGAATGTTTCATAGCTACAAATTTACGATATCTGCTCCAAATGCCGTGCCAAGCTACCTCAGTCCAGTTTATTTGCTTCTCTATAACTTCCACTTTTATCTTTTAAGAATTCCCAGATCTGCAAACGATCTCTGCTGTCTACCACGCCACTAAAACCAGGATCTACCTCACAATAATACATGAAGTCGTCAATTTTTCAAGAAGGGATCATCAGGTCCTGAATAAACAGAGAGTCTGCGTAGAATTCCCTGACTCTTTCGGTGCGTTCATAGATAGACTGGGTTCGCAATACTTTCTTGAGATATTTGGTCCGCCCGGTTATGGCGTTGAGAATTGGGTTAAGTGGGACCAAACCCCCACCGGTTGTTGCTTCAAAGAGTTTCCGCTCAGCCTGTGTAGGGGGTTTGTGATAGGGATTAGGAAGGCCAAGGATGGTGGCAGATACGACACCTTCCGTATTTATTTGTTGCATATCCTTTCCCAGATCGCCAGAAAGATCATAAGGTCTTAGCACCACTTCCTCCAGTTCATTGACAAATTCTTCCAAGGGTACTGCGATAACACGGGCATCATAGATCTCCTGGGTAATAACAAATGACCTGCGACGGAATTGTATAGCCGAAAAAAGAAGTGTATCCCCTAGCCGTACTGAAAGTCGGAATCGACCAGATTCATTGGTGATCGTAGCTTTTCCCAAGCTGGTGTTCATGACATGCACATCGGCCACATTTTTATCATCGGCGATCACTTGCCCTAACAGTTCTCTTTCCTGAAGGTCCTGAGCGAAACCCAGGCCAAAAGTCAAACCAAAACATAAGAAAAATGCGATTTTAATTTTCACGGGTGATCTCTTCCTTGAACGATTCGCTCTGGGTAACGAGAAAATCGATCAATTCAAATTCATTATCCTTACGCAAGAGCGTAGGTGCTGGTAGCTTTTCATCACAATAATACAAGAACGGGTCGATCTCTTCTTTACTTAATTTTAGATCGACTAAAAAGAATTCGTCATCGTATACCTGTCGGAGTACATCACTCACCCGAAGGGGAGTTTTTTCAACAGTTGGGGAGCCAGCGACAACTTTGTAGAGCGCTTTGAAGATGTTGACAAAATTGAGTCCGTCTTGCATGCCTCTTACCGTTGGATCCAGGGCAATATTATCTATTTCAGAGGTTTGATCCGTTTCGTACTCAAATTCTTTGAATTCTTCATTTCTTAGTTCCAGGAATTCCTTTTGGTTTTCAGGGCTAACTACCACTTCGTCCAGGGCCGTAACTTTCTCTGTAACTTCAATGACCAGTCTGTTGTTTGTCAAAATTTCAGGAGTTATCTCAACCACTTCTATTTGGTAATTAACAGAAGTAAAAACCAATTGATCTTTCTCTTTAACCCAAATTGCGAACTCGCCATTTTCGTTGGTTATCGTAGCTCTTTCGGCCGTAGAATTGATCACATTTTGATTAGGAACATTGCTGTTCCTGTACAATACTTTTCCCCGAAGTAAAATCCTGGAATCCTCCTGTGCTACACTATAAAAAGTGCTTGCTATAAGAGTGAAGAATAAGAGTATTCTCTTGGTGTTTAGATGTGGTCTCCCGTACTCCATTGGTGTGATAAAGAAACTATAAGTTACCTAGTTAAAAAAATTATCGTGAATTAAACTTTTGTTAATTTGATAGATGCCACGGCTGACTGCATTAAACATGGATATTGCTCAGGAGTAAGGGTATTAATATTCAGTGCATTATATCCCTAGGTCACATTTTAACGCAAAAAATTGTATTTAGCAGGTTTTCGTGAGTTAAATGGGTAGATAATCATAAATTTGTGAGTCCTACGAGCCATAAACTTAATTGCCATTAACCATGAAAATGAAGCTCTTTATTACATGCCTTTTATGTGGCCTTACATCTGTGCTGACGGCCCAGATAAAAATTGGTGATAATCCGCAAAATATTGATGCCACTTCTGTGCTGGAATTGGAAAGTACAGATCGTGTTTTAGTGATTACAAGGGTGAATACATCCGAGATGAATGCGATCACACCCTTGCAAGGGGGGTTGGTCTATAATACGGACGACCAATGTATGTACTATTATAATGGGACTTCCTGGCTCAATCTCTGTAGCCTCGGTTTGCAGATCACAGCTGATGCCATTATCAATAACTTTCCAACCATCGTGCTTACCGAAAATGGGAACGAAACCAACATAGAAGTTGGTGAAATTCGTGGGGAAAATATTGTGGATTTCAGCATTAGCGGGATAGATATTCAAAATAACTCCATCACCTCGGATGAACTTGCTCCGAATTCTGTTGGGGTTGAGGAATTACAAGACAATACGGTAGCTGATAATGAAATAGATTATAACCAGGTTACACTTTTAGATTTCATTAATGATGCAGGATATATTTCTGCAGCGGAAATCATAAGTCCGAATGCAGGAAATGATATCATTGACAATGGAGGTGCATTCTATGATGATGCTGCTTTGCAAAACGGAATTGCTACCAATGCGGCAGCCATTGCCGCCGATGAAGATACCGATGCGACGAATGAATTACAGGATCTTACGATCAGTGCATTTACACTTGGCATAACAGGAGGAAATTCAGTAGATCTGGGTGTCTTCTATCAAAACGCTATCGATGTACAATTTAATCCTTACCTATCGATCAATTCTACGAATACACAAGCTGCAATCCAGGAATTAAAGGATGAAGTAGATGCTGTGTCCGGCGGAGGATCGGATGACCAGTTTCTGACCCTTAGCGGCAATTCGCTAAGTATAGAAGATGGGAATAACGTGGATCTCTCACCATTCGATGATCCGGGTACGGATGATCAAATCCTGACCTTAACGGGAAATGAGATACTTATTGAAAGTGGAAACAGCATTGATCTTACACCGATTCTCAGCGGGGGAGGAACAGATGATCAGCAATTGACCCTTGGCGGAAATATACTTTCCTTGGAAGATGGTGGTACTGTAAATTTATCAGGATTCATCGATAATACCGATGAGCAGGACCTCACTGGTGCCAGTTTAAGCCCGGGAAATATTCTTACTATCGACATTGAAAATGGAAGTTCTACCTCGGTAGATTTATCCCCATTAGGAGGTTCCGGTACAGACGACCAGGAGGCCTTTGAAGTTCCTTTTACACCTGTAGGTAACACTGTAAGTATAGATGTTCAGGCTGCTATCGAAGAATTACAAACCGAAATTGACGGTATATCGGCTGGGGCCGGAAACCCTACAGATGAGCTTAATTTAAGTTTTGCCGTAAACGCAGGTGATTTGGAAATCGTGGATGCAGGAGGAACATTAAGTGTTCCTCTTACTGCCATTGATACCGATGACCAAACAGCAGCTGAAGTCACATATGATAACGCGACCTCTGGACTTGCCGCCACTGATACTCAGGCAGCTATTGATGAGATCGCTGCAGCAGGAGGTGGTAACCCAACCGACGAACTGAATACAGCCTTTGCCGTAAACGGTGGATTCCTGGAAATAACCGATC
>Ga0265309_10000626_pt1 | contig 14377 bp, 10 predicted proteins | sample Helome_FD_192492 | JGI IMG/M metagenome (GOLD analysis project Ga0265309, IMG submission 192492) | Marine sediment microbial communities from subtidal zone of North Sea - Hel_20160524 (Illumina Assembly) | ecosystem: Environmental > Aquatic > Marine > Subtidal zone > Sediment ...
CCGAGGCTGACCAGCGACCGGTACTTTCACTGGTCATCGACGACCTCGGGTATTCGCTAGCCAATGGCATGGCGGCGATCGATCTCAATGGCGATCATACCTACGCGATTCTACCGGGTGCAGCTTATAGCCGGAAACTGGCTCAACATGCGCATCAGCAAAACAAGGAAGTCATCCTGCATCTGCCGATGCAATCGATCAACTCCACCGCCGCACACGAACCCAGTGCGCTCAATGAAGCGATGGATGAGGATCAGTTAACGACCAACGTGCATGCGTTACTGGCGGAAGTTCCATTCATCCGTGGCGTTAACAACCATATGGGTAGTCACCTGACTGAATTCGACTTCTTCATGCGTCCGGTGATGGACAGTATTCGCGGCTACAATCCGGGACTGTACTTTCTCGATAGTCGTACTTCTTCGCGCAGCGTGGCCCACGCCCAGGCGCTGGACGCCGGCCTGAGCTCGATCAGTCGCGATGTTTTCCTCGACAATGAATCCAATCCCGAGTCGATTCGACTGCAGTTCAATATCTGGCTGACCAAGGCGCGCTCGCATGGATCGGCGATTGCGATCGGCCACCCCTACTCTAACACCATCGATATTTTGCGTGCACAGCTGCCGGCAACCGACGGTGAATTCGAATTCTTACCCATATCGAAGTTGATCGAGGAACGCAAACAGCGAGGGCTTTCCAGCAACTGGCGCGATCAGCTATCCGCTTTAACGACCAACCGATAATTACAGCGGCGGTTTTTGATAGCCACCCATCAGCGTCTCGATTTTCAACGCCAACGCCAGCGCAATATCTTCGCGCCAGGGGGCGGCCACAACCTGCACACCAACCGGTAAGCCGTCAGCGCTCGTACCGGCGCGCACCGACACTCCCGGCCAGCCGAGGAGATTATGTATCGTGGCGTAACTCCAGTCATCGAAACTATCCTCATGCGATGCGCCATGCGGGCGCGCAAGTGCATGCGATGGCGGGCACAGGATGGCGTCATAGTCAGCAAAGAATCCGAGCGCCCGGCTACGCGCTTCGTCGATAGCCTCCATCAGGGCTGGATCGAGACTGTTGGCGCTGGCGATTCCGTCGGCGGTAAGATAACCCGCGAGATCGGGGCCTGGCTGCTTCGTGCCATAGCGTTGCAGTAGCCGCATGATCAAACCGGCATTGGCCGACTCACGCAAACCGGTGCTGAGATTCACCAGTTCGCGCATACCGGGTAGCAGTTTATGCTCGATCTTAAAACGCTGCGCCTGTAACTGCCGGGCGGTTTCAGCGAGCACACGCTGGATGTCCTCGGCCGCCGCCAGGATTCCATTGTCGGTATACCAGGCGATACGCAGCTTTGACAGGTCAACCTCTGCAGGATCGCCGAGCGTCACCGGAACGACCGCGGGATCGCGTCCATCGGGGCCACAGATTATCGGCAACGCCAGCACCAGATCTTCGACATAGCGCGCCATGGGTCCAATCTGGGTCAGTGAATCCATGACCCCACCGCCATAGGGCACGATATGACCACTGCGCGGAGTGCGTCCCGAGGTTGGCTTGATTCCGGTAATCCCGCAAAGGTGTGCTGGTTCACGAATGCTGCCACCCGTATCTGACCCCAGTTCCAGCGCCGCCCCAGCACAGGCGACGTTCGCCGCCGAACCCCCGCTACTACCGCCGGGGCTACGCTCCAGATCATAGGGGTTCAGAGTACGACCATAGATGAGATTACTGGTTTCAGCGCTCAGGGTAAGTTCCGGCGTATTGGTTTTACCGAGCAACACCGCACCGGCGTCACGCAGGCGCGCCAGGACCGGTGCATCCTGCCGTGGGATAAAATCTTTACGCCCCATGGTGCCACCGGTCGAAACAATACCTTCACTATCGAGTGAATCCTTAATCGTGATTGGTACACCATGCAACGGACCTCGGAACTGACCACTGGCAGCTAATTGGTCAAGCGCATCGGCCTCCTTGCGCGCCCGCTCGGTGACCAGCTGCACCACCGCATTGATCTTTGGATTGACCTGTTCGATACGTTCGAGACAGGCATCAACGATTTCACGCGAGCTCAGATTACCCACACGGATTGCAGCTGCGATTCGGCACGCAGACCAGTATATAGCTTCTGACATGAAGCCGATTATCGATGTCTCAGCCCTGATTATCCAGTCTTGATTTCGCGGTGGGGAAGCGCGCCACAAACTCGACGCCACGCACGTCCAGGGGTAGCAACACCAGTTTTGACGAACGCTTACGATTTTGCAGCTCCAGCACCCAGTGAGGTACCAGCGGGTCCCTGGCATCGAGGTGGCTAGTGCTTTCATCGCGTTTCAGATCCGATATCACCTGGGGCTTGCGGGCGGCCCGCCGACTAACTTCAATACTGACCACCGGCGCCGCGAAAGACCATTCGCATTTTTTGCTGGCCGCAGCGGCGGTCTCGTCGAGCTGGCACCGCGGTTTACCATTGACATTGACGATACTGAGCTGTTGTTTATGCAGCTCGCCGTTAGCCAGCTTGACACTCAATGACAGCTGGTCTTCGCGATTGTCGATGTTATCGAAAGTAACCGAACCCTCGAAGCCCTTGGCAATTTCGTTAACGAAATACAGTCCCAGACCTTTACCGTGGTGTTCACGGATACGCCGTGACGAGAATCCAAGCTGGTAAATCTTTTCCTTTTCATCTTCCTTGATACGCGGGCCACGGTTATAGACCTTGAATTCCACTTCACCTTCATGATGCGCCAGTGAAATCGCCACCTTGCTATAGCGGTTTTTGTATTCCTTTTGTTGCGCATAAAAGAGCGCATTGTTTAACAGGTTCTCAATCAGCAGCACCATGTGGTTCGGGTTGCCCAGCATTTCATTATCGGTGCGCAACTGGATATTAAACTTGGCATCCTGATGGCGCGACGGGCACTTCCACTCCTGGTGTAATTCGAGGTCATCGAGATTATCGGTGATCGGCAGTAAAGCCCGACGCAGCGCCCGGGTCATCATGAAGGTCGGAGTAAACGGTGATGATTCGTCGCTCGAATTGTTCAATAAGGATTGAAAGTAATGTTCTTCGCAATCGTAGATCTGGTTAGCGACATGCAGCGCAATATTATCGGTGGTGGAAAGGTCGAGCAGGTCCCATAAATAAAGCAGGCCATCGGCGGCATCCTGGATCTCCTGCTCCTGTCCTGGCTGACAGTTTGTGCGGGCGCGTTGCAGCGCGGTTTGCGCCTTGTCATAGCTGATAACACCATTGTGGCGCACTTCGGAGGCGATGTTTTTAAAATGCAGAAACTTTTCATCGTACTCGATGGTTTCGAGCAGGCGTTCGCTGATGAACATCTTCAGTTTATCGGCATGATCGGAGTAGGTTCGCGCACGGGTACCCAGCTCACGTCTGGAATCAAACAGTTCGCTGATCTGGGCCTGGTACTGTTGCAACTGATTTTTACTGCGTGTGGTAGTTTTCAAATAACGCCAGATGTCAAAAACCACCAGCAGCACCAATACCGCGCCCGCGATCAGCAGATTCTGCGATTGCCGCATCAGCTCCGGCAAAGGTTCAGTCGCAAACAGTCCGGGGTTGGCCAACAGGAACTGCCAGCAAACCATGACCAGCGCACCCAGTGTACTCAACCAGGGGTAGTGAATGCGGACCGGTTTCATTTACTTTTGGCGCCCGGTGGCTTCCATAGGTAAGCCCCTTCATCGCCAAAGGTGACGATGCCCTCGCCTTTGTTGCACAGCTCACTGAAGCTGCCTTCGCGGTCCTCGACGGCATCGAAGGCACGACGCAGGGTTTTAATATGTTGGCGGTAACTAGCGTAGGAGAATTTTTCGGGATCCATATCGAGGCGCTCGGCTATCTGCCCCGCGGTCAAAGGCCTGGGTGACGAGTCCATCAGCTCACGCAACAGTTTTCGCGGCGTCGGCGCCAGCGGTCGTTTGGCGTTACTCGGATTCATCAGGCGTTGTCCCTTCCAGTAGACGTTCCAGGTGTTCAGGTCGATGGTCAGCTCGCCGCTGCTGACGATGTTAATCGTCGATGACAGATCGGAATCGATCGAGGTCTGTCTGAGCACAGCCTTGATACGCCAGCACAACACCTGTTCGACGTTATGTTGATGCTTGGCGATGAAATCAGTCGCTGAAAACTGTTCCAGCGCCTCGCGTTCGATTTCGGTGCCGCTATGCTCCGACAGGTAAATAATGGGTAACTGCGGCCACTTCTTGCGTAACGCATTGGAAACCGAAAAACCGGCCTGGTCATTACCATTCATGCGTGCATCGAGCAGGGCCACGTCAGGCGGTGAATCCTTTGCCGTCAGCGCGATCTTTTGCCGCGCGGCCTCGGCAAAGTTGTAAACCACGAGCGAGTTCGGTTTACCGTCGAAGTCTTCCTGCTCCAGTACGGGAGAAAATTTCCTGATCCAGTGGGATTGATCCTCGACCCAGAAAATTGCGGCCATTAGCAGGCTAAGTCCTTATTTTTTAACATAGTTCTTAAGTATATCCGCGCATGGCAGGACTGCAGCGCAGCGCCCCAGAATGTGAATTATTTCGAAATAAAACTGTAGTTTGCAGAAATTTATAGCTGCTTTTGCCATTTTTCACCGATTTTTCACCAGCTCCCCCTAAATTTACCTCAACTTCAAAGACAACCGAGGCAAAGCAAATGTTTAACGAAATATTAACCGTCTGGTCGAGCCAACCCGGCATTTCAGCAACTATCTGGCTTACGATACTGGTGTTCGTTGCCTACCTGGCACGTAATCCGGCGCATGCATTGATCCGCTCTACCGGCAGGGCGATTTATGTCGCCTGCCGACTATTTGCAACATCGTTGCGACATCTCGAAACCAGCCTGCAAAGACGTAATAAAGAAGTCGTACTGGCGCTCGGACAGGATGCCTGTGAACGCGCCATCGAACGCGAGTTTCATCGCGTCAACGCAGTGGTGACGCGTGACTTGAGTGCCTATCCGGCACTGCATCGTCAGATCAGCGATACCATCGATAGAATCGAAGAAGACTACCAGGCGGCAACCGATGCGCCACCGTTGCCACCCGCCTGGATGGAAGCGGTAGATTCGATCGCAAGCATTCCACGCACTGGCGACGCCACCGTATGCACTATCCTCGATAACATCGGTAAGACACTCGAAGGCGCGCACCAGGAAACCCAGAAAGCCTATCGCAAATCGACCCTCGAACGACACAAGCTGCTCGGTGCGATGCAGCCGCAATGGCGTAACCTGGGACAGTCGCTGACGCGTGTCAAAGACACCATCGACGGACTCGAAGAGCGTTCAATCGAAATCGATCGGCAGATGAAGTCCTATGAATCGATTCGCAAAGGTGAAGATACCGTTACGCGCACACTGTCTTCGTCATCGCTAACCCAGTTCTTCATTTCGACACTGGTGCTGGTAATCGCCATATTCGGTGGCCTGATCAACTTTCAGTTGATCGCGATGCCGATGTCGGAAATGGTCGGAGGCACCAGTTATATCGGTCCGATGCGTACTTCTGATATCGCCGCGCTGGTCATTATCATGGTCGAAATTGCGATGGGCCTTTTCCTGATGGAGTCGTTACGCATTACGCATCTATTTCCGATTATCGGATCGATGGACGACAAGATGCGCAAGCGCATGGTAATGATTACCTTCAGCATTCTGGCGATACTCGCCACCGTGGAAGCATCGCTGGCTTACATGCGTGATTTGCTTGCCCTGGATCGTGAAGCATTGACCCAGTCGCTGGCCGGCACCGGTATTATCGCCGAAGCCGAATTCCGCTGGATCCCGTCACTCGGTCAAATGATCATGGGCTTCATCCTGCCATTCGCACTCGCCTTCGTCGCCATCCCCCTGGAATCATTCATCCACTCGTTGCGCACCGTGCTCGGCATGATCGCGTTAAGCCTGATCCACTCGATTGCTTTCATTGCCAGGTTGATCGGCGGTAGCGCACGTCAAATCAGCCTTATGCTGGTGAGCCTTTACGACCTGTTCATCATGTTGCCACTTGGCATCGAACGCCTTGTCACCAGTAGTATCAGGCGCAAGCAGGAACCCGATAGCGCCGCAGCATCAAGCAAAACCTACGTGGAGGAGCAGTCATGAAAAAACTTTTATTAACAACACTGTTAGCACTGGGCCTGTCAGCCTGTAGCGAACCTCAATCCAGGGCACGGGCGGTTTACCTGCTGCTGGATACGTCGGGCACCTACACCGCGGAAATGAACAAGGCACAGAAGATCATCAACTACCTGCTGGCGACTCTGGACAGCGGTGATTCGATTGCCATCGCGCGAATCGATAGCGGCAGCTTCAGTGAGAAGGACATCGTCGCACGCGTTACCTTTGATGACAGGCCGAGTACCGCCAATCAGCAAAAGCGCGCCTTCAAAGACCAGATCGATGAGTTTGTCACGGGCACCAAGCGTGGTAGCAGACATACCGATATCACCGGCGGCATGTTGCAGGCGAGCGAGTACCTCGAAGAAACCGGCGCCGGAGAAAAATATGTGCTGATCTTTTCGGATCTCGAGGAAGACCTGAAGAAAGGTCATATCCGCGACTTCCCGATCTCGCTGCCGGACATCCACGTGGTCGCGCTCAACGTCACCAAGTTGCGCAGCGACAACATCGACCCGCGCGATTACATGGAACGCCTCGATCTGTGGGAAAAACGTGTCTACCAGGCCGGTGGCACCTGGGGCGTGATCAACGATCTGGAACACATGGACCGCTTGATCGCGCAACGCTAGATCTCCCCGGCGGGGTCCGGCCGGACCCTGCCTTCACATCCTCTTGTTTCCCCCCGCTTCGGCGGGGTTTTTTTTGGTGAATATTTACCCGCCATACCCATAATTAGCACTTGAGTCTGCACCCTATACAGGGTTTAAACTCGCGCAACTTTGCCAAATCAAGCTACATTTTGAATTAACTGACAAATTTATTGTCATTTAACCAATGCTAAGAAAGATACTAATTTTCAATTTATTGTTCGTACTGGTTTTTCAACCCGTCGCTGCGACTATGCTTATGCCTGCGCCGATGACAGACCCGACAGCAACTGGCGATCTACTCGGGCATTCAAAACACTGCCCTGACAGAGGTACAGTCGACTGTGCCGATATGCAAGGCTGCGTCGCTTTCGGCCATTCCGGTTGTGATACCAAGGTCAGTGTGCTGCTTTTCACAGGCCCGTTTGATACCGCAGCTCTGCCGGATATACTACCAACACAACTCAGCAATCACTATTCCCTGATTGCTCAAGGTCCACCGCTCAGGCCCCCCAGAGATTCCTGATATTTTTCGTTTCGCCCCGATTTCGTATTGGGGGATGGTTAAATTATCTGGAGTCAATTCATGTTTTTAAAGCAAGACGACACTACTGCGACTGCGCAAGGCGTAGTTACTGACCTTTGGCTGCAGAAAAACAGCTTCTATCAAAACAAATATGAGAAAAAATTATGACGGCGGTAACACCGAAGGTCTTAACCTTTCTGCTCATCACCGGGACGATAAATAGCATTATCCTGCGGCCTGCAATCGCAGCCTCAGAAACGCTGAGCTTGCAGCAAGCCGAAATAATGGCGCTGCATGATGAACCGGGTATACAAAGTCTGGATGCAAAAACCAGGTCATGGATACAACGTTCGATAGCTGATGGCCAGTTGATGGATCCCAAGATACAGGTCGGAATACTCAACCTGCCTACGGATACCTTCGATTTTAATCAGGAAAATATGACCCAACTCAAGATCAGCTACATTCAGCAATTTCCTTCCGGTAACACGAGACAGATAAAAAGCGAAAAATCCATCAAACAATCAGAACAATTTCAATACAGCATCGAAAACAGAAAACGCTCCATACTGCAACAAGTTCGCCTGAGCTATCTGGAAGTACTCTACTGGGAACAGGCGCGTCTAACCGTACAGAAAAACAAGCAACTGCTTAAACAGTTGAGTGAAATCGTCCAATCCCTGTTTTCACTCGGGCGCAATCTCCAGCTTGATTTACTCACAGTGCAGTTACAACAAAGCAAACTGGATGACCGACTGACGCAGATCGAACAGAAAATTAATGCGCAACGCTTCAAATTATCCGAATGGGTAGGTGAGCCCTCCAGCAAGCGTCCACTGCAAGATCAAATGCCCATATTGATCAATGATGACCTGCTATCACTAGCATTAGATGAAGCGAAAACACTATTAAGCGCCCACCCGAAAGTGCTGGAGATCAATACACAGGTGGATATCTCGCGTAAAGATATTGAACTGATTCGCGAGTCAGAAAAACCCGGTTGGAACCTGAACGTTAGCTACGCCTATCGCGATGATGCACAAGATGGGACAGATCGCGCAGATTTCTTCTCAGCTATGGTCACCGTGGACCTACCCCTGTTCACCGAAAACCGTCAACAGAAACAACGCCAATCGCAGCAATTTGAAATGCAATCGAACAAAGATCAACGTGATGTCCTACTTAGGAAAATGTTAGCCGAACTGGGACAACTTCAAGTCAATGAAACCCTGATTAAGCAAAGAAAAGTGCGTTATCAGAACACCCTGATCCCGCAGGCACAACTGCGGGCGGAAGCGGCCATGCAGAGTTACCAGTCCGGCAACGGTGGGTTTTCCAGTGTTATGCAGGCTTATATGGATGCACTGAATACCGAGCTTGACGCCTATCGCCTTAGCATTGACCAGTTAAAAAATCAGTCCGGTCTGTTGTATTTTGTCGAAGGTTTATAAAGCCTACAAACCCAATTTTAGAATTAAGTTGAGAAATAAAATCGTGAATAAATTACTGACTGGTGTGGCATTAATCATCCTTGGCATAGCTACTGGTTATCTGGCGCAAAGGCATATTTCAGACATCGTTGATTCCACTGGATTAATCGAATCTACAAATATGAGTTCTGACCAGTCCTCCGGTGAAAAAGATATCCTCTATTGGGTCGCACCGATGGATGCCAACTACCGGCGCGAAGAACCTGGAAAATCTCCCATGGGTATGGACCTGGTGCCTGTGTATGCAGATGATGGTAATACCGAAGATGGCGTGGTCAAAATTTCACCTACAGTGGAGAACAATCTAGGTGTCAGAGTCAGCCCGGTACAAATTGGCATCCTGAACAGAACTATCAATACCGTGGGTTATGTCAACTTTGACGAAGAAAAAATCTTTCACGTACATTCCAGGGTAGAGGGCTGGGTAGAACAGCTACACGTAAGATCAGTCGGCCAGACCGTAAAAAAAGGGCAAAAGCTGTTTGAGTTATACAGCCCGGAGCTGGTGAATGCACAGGAAGAATTCATCACGGCTTTAAAAAGCAAAAACAATATCCTGATCAATGCTTCTAAAAGCCGATTACGCTTCCTCGGAATCGGCAATACACAAATCAAAAGCCTCGAAAAGAGCCGGACAGTTCGTCAACGTATCGATGTGTATTCTCAACATGATGGTTTTATCAATGAGTTGAATATACGCGAGGGCATGTTTATTAAACCCGCAACGGACATTCTTTCCATAGGACAAATCGATACGGTATGGGTGATCGCTGAAGTATTTGAACTACAAAGTGGCTGGATTAAAACTGAGCAGAAGGTTGACATGAAGGTTGGCGCGCTGCCCGGTATACCCTGGCAAGGTACGGTCGATTATATTTATCCGGTACTAGATGCAAAAACCCGAACATTGCAGGTTAGAGTGCGTTTCGATAATCCAGAAGAACAACTCAAACCCAATATGTACGCTCAACTTACTATCCATGCACAGACCGATCGGGAAACCCTGTTCGTCCCGCGTGAAGCGGTAATTAGAAGCGGCCGTATGGATCGAGTGGTCAAAGCTCTCGGTGAAGGCAAGTACCTTTCCGTCGCAGTGAAAACCGGCATCGAAAGTGACAATGCTATAGAGATACTCGATGGCTTACAGGCAAATGAAAAAATCGTCACCTCTGCACAATTTCTGATTGACTCTGAATCCAGCCTGACCGCGTCATTTGAACGTATGCGGGATCCTGTAAGTAACGAAATGACGTTGGATATGCAAGCGGATGAAAATCCCGAGCAGGTGTGGATCGATGGAGAAATTAAAAAAGTCATGCCCGGTCATAACATGCTCACCATTTCACACAAACCGGTAGATGCATGGGGCTGGCCCAGCATGGTGATGGATTTTACAGTGCAGGAAAACATTTCTATTAATCATCTGGAGGCCAATAGTTCTATCCGTTTCCTGGCGAAAAAACTGGATAGTGGCAGCATCCAGATTATCGAGATTGATGAAGATAATAGCAGACAGAGCATGGATGATAGCCAGGCCTGGGTGAAAGGCAGTATCAATACTATCGATAAAGAACAATATAGGCTGAACCTCAGCCATGAATCGGTCGAGGTATGGGGCTGGCCTTCAATGATGATGGATTTCTCCGTCTCAAAATCCATTGATATCAGTCAGCTCAAAAAAGGACAGTCATTTCAGTTTCTGGTGAAGAAACTGGATAGTGGTGCGATAGAAATTATCAATATGAAGCAGGAACAATAAGCATGATCGCTTCTATCATACACTGGTCAATACGTAACCACTTTGTGGTGTTACTGACGACCTTGATTCTACTGGGTAGTGGCCTGTATGCCGTCAAACAAACACCAATCGACGCGATTCCTGATTTGTCGGATGTACAGGTTATTGTCAAAACCAGCTTTCCCGGCCAGGCGCCACAAGTTGTGGAAGACCAGGTCACTTATCCACTCACCACTGCTATGCTCTCGGTTCCAAAAGCAGTCACTGTGCGTGGTTACTCTTTCTTCGGTGATTCTTATGTATATGTCATCTTTGAGGAAGGCACCGATCTATACTGGGCGCGATCACGAGTCCTGGAATACCTGAGTCAGGTCGCTTCCTCACTTCCTGCCACAGCAAAATCCCAGCTCGGACCGGATGCCACCGGGGTGGGCTGGATCTATGGATACGCACTGGTTGACCGCACCGGCAAGCACGACATTAGCCAACTGCGCAGCCTGCAGGATTTCTTTCTGAAGTATGAATTGCAGACCGTGCCCGGCGTTTCCGAAATCGCCACCATTGGCGGCATGGTGAAACAGTACCAGGTGGTAGTGGACCCCGATCGCTTACGTGCTTACGGCATACCGATAAGCCTGATCCGCACTGCCATCAGCCGGGGAAATCAGGAAGCAGGCGCTTCGGTGATTGAAATGGGTGAAGCCGAATACATGGTCACCGCCACCGGTTATCTGCAAAGCGCCGATGACCTGAGAAAAATCCCGCTCGGTATGAACAGTAATGGTATTCCATTACAACTCAAGGATGTGGCTGACATCGTCACCGGCCCTCAGTTACGTCGAGGTATTGCTGAACTCAATGGTGAAGGTGAAGTGGTCGGTGCTTACGTAGTGATGCGATTTGGTGAAAATGCGCAGAAAACCATAGATAACGTCAAACAAAAAATCAAGTCACTGGAACAAGGTCTGCCTGAAGGAGTTGAAATCATCACCACCTATGATCGTTCAACCCTGATTCAGCAGGCGGTTGATAACCTGTATGAAAAGCTGCTGGAAGAATTCATCGTGGTGGTATTGATCTGTGCCATATTCCTGTTCCATTTTCGGTCTTCACTGGTAATCATCGTAAGCCTGCCGATAGGTATTCTCGGTGCCTTCATTATCATGCATCTACAGGGTCTAAACGCCAATATCATGTCACTCGGTGGTATTGCCATCGCCATCGGTGCGATGGTGGATGGTGCGATCGTCATGATCGAAAACGTGCATAAACGCATGGAGCGCACCACTCTCACCAAAGAAAATCGCTGGCAGATTATCGCCGAAGCTTCGGTTGAAGTAGGCCCACCGTTATTCTTTTCCCTGTTGATCATCACCCTGAGCTTTTTACCGGTCTTCACACTGGAAGCACAGGAAGGAAAAATGTTTGCGCCCCTTGCGTTCACCAAAACCTACGCCATGGCAGTCGCCGCCGTTTTATCCATAACACTGGTACCAGTTTTAATGGGTTATTTTATTCGTGGCAAAGTTCTTCCCGAACATAAAAACCCGGTGAATCGCCTGGTCAGCTGGATCTACCAGCCAATCATTAGAGCAGTACTGGACGCACCCAAAACCATGATTTTGATTGCCGGCCTGACGCTTGCCATTGGACTATGGCCCGCGACCAAAATCGGCAGTGAATTTATGCCGCCACTGGATGAGGGGGATTTGATGTACATGCCCACTACATACCCCGGCATCTCTATCGGCAAGGCACGCGAGATATTGCAACAAACCGACAAACTGATCATGACAGTACCAGAGGTGAAATCCGTATTCGGCAAAATCGGCCGCGCAGAATCTGCCACCGACCCGGCCCCGCTGACCATGATCGAAACCCTGATCCAGCTCAAACCAAAATCTGAATGGCGCGCCGGAGTCAGCACAGACTCATTACGCGCAGAGCTAGACCAACTGGTGAAATTTCCGGGTCTCACCAACGCCTGGGTGATGCCTATAAAGACCCGTATCGACATGCTCGCCACGGGCATCAAAACCCCGGTAGGGATTAAGGTCGCAGGACCCGATCTGGCGCAGATTGAAACCATCGGTAAAGATCTTGAGAAAATTCTAAAAAATATCAAAGGGACAGCTTCAGTGTATTCCGAACGGGTTGCCGGAGGTCGTTATATCAAGGCCGATATCGACCGTGACAAAGCGGCACGCTATGGACTGAATATCGCGGACATTCAGGATGTCATCAAAACCGCTATCGGCGGTATGCGCGTTTCTCAAACCATAGAAGGTCTGGAGCGATACCCTGTCAATATCCGCTATCCACAGGCTTATCGAGATTCGGTAGAAAAAATACGCCTATTGCCACTCACTACCAATAATAACCAGCGCATTGCATTATCCGACGTCGCCTATATCAGCGTTGAAGATGGACCACCCGCGATCAAAAGTGAAAATGCACGACTTAATGGCTGGACCCTGGTAGATATCAGCGGACGCGATCTTGGTTCGTACGTTGAAGAAGCACAAAAGGTAGTCGCCGAACAATTACAACTACCCGTAGGCTATTCCATCGCATGGTCTGGCCAGTATGAATACATGGTGCGCGCCAAGGAACGTTTATACGTGGTGGTACCACTCACGCTAGCCATCATCATGCTATTGCTCTACATCAATTTCCGTAATGTTATAGAAGTTCTGATTATCATGGGCACCTTACCCTTCGCATTGATTGGCGGTATCTGGTTAATATATCTGCTGGATTACGACATGTCCGTTGCTGTAGGTGTGGGTTTTATCGCATTGGCAGGAGTAACAGTCGAAATCGGGGTGCTGATGCTGGTATACCTGAATCAGGCCTTCTTCCATATCCATCAGATTGCAATACATGAAGGTCGGGACCTTACTCGTGAAGAAATTAAAACTGCAGTGCTTGATGGTGCGGGAAAAAGGGTACGTCCAATCATGATGACCGTAGCCGCTATAGTGGTCGGACTGATCCCCATCATGTTCGGAGAAGGCACCGGTTCAGAAGTGATGCAACGCATTGCAGGGCCGATGATTGGGGGCATGATTAGTTCCCTGATATTAACGCTGCTTGTTATTCCAGCGATCTATTTTTTATGGAAAACCAACCTTTCAAAGAAACATAGTTTCACCAATATTAGTTAAATGGGTAAAAGTTATGAACTATTGCAAAGTAGTGGCAATTTTGAATATTACTGATTTCGGCCTGATAAGCGCTTCCATACAAAAGCTGGATGTCCCTGGAGTCAGCGTCAGCGTAGTAAAAGGATTTGGTGATTACATCAATGAATTTAATGACTTTGGTTTCTCCGACAACGTAAAAATAGAAGTTTACACATCTGCTGAGCAGGCTGAAATAGTCGCCGACACCTTAGCCAGAATAGGCAATGAAATGACCGAAGGTGGTGGCGTAGTGGCCATCGAACCGGTCGATAAATTATTAAACGTAAGGAAACTGGAGACTCAGTAACTTACATGTCCACTCATATACTCAATTAAATCCAGGATACATAGCACATGAAATTCGTAACAACGATAGTTTTGGCATTATTTTCTTCGACACTGATGGCTACTGGTACACACAGTCATAGTCATATGAAATACAGTGTTGGCAATCCTGGCGAGGGTACTCCCGATCGCAGAATTTCGGTATCGATGCAGGATACGATGCGGTTCATTTTTGAACCCGATCTGGGTGAACTCAAGGATGGTGAAACCATTGAATTCACTGTCAGAAACGACGGCCAGGTTCAACACGAGTTTTCCATCGGAAATTCTGAAGACCAGGTCAAGCATGCCATCGTGA
>Ga0265309_10000627_pt1 | contig 14371 bp, 20 predicted proteins | sample Helome_FD_192492 | JGI IMG/M metagenome (GOLD analysis project Ga0265309, IMG submission 192492) | Marine sediment microbial communities from subtidal zone of North Sea - Hel_20160524 (Illumina Assembly) | ecosystem: Environmental > Aquatic > Marine > Subtidal zone > Sediment ...
TGTGGTTATCTAAACAGGAGCAATCACCAGATAAGTTACTGCCTGTAATCAACTCAAAAGAATATCAGTCTATGCAGGCATGGCCTGTTACCCGTGAACTCAACAGAGCTGGTTTCAGAAATGATGTGGGACTAACAGAGCCTTTACCGGATATAAGATGAATGTCCGCTTCTGGCACAAAGCGGACATTCAGAGACAAGTCCTAACCTCAAGATTTTTCTCGACTGTCCGTTAAGAAGAAATTCAAACCCCTGAACCAGAAATTTAAAGTTGTTAGCTAAATATGGCAAAAAAGTTTGTTGCTGACCCCTTAGATGGGCAAAAGACCGTACATTATAAACGAATCATGAATGCAATTGAAAATGGCGAATATTGTTTGTTTCGCCAGCTGATTACACCTATGACAGCAGATTCTACTGAAGTTGAATACTATGAAATTCTGGTTCGTTTAAGAGAAACTGATAAAGTATTGCTGTTACCAGCAGAGTTTTTTCCAGTTGCCCAGATCCTTGATAAGTATCTGTCAATAAATGGTCACATGTTGCATTTAGACCGATGGGTTGTAAAACACATTACAGAATGGACCTCCCGCCAAAACTCACTCGACAAAAAACAGAATAATTCGTTATTCTTTATTAATATAACGGATGATTCAATTGGTGACCCCGGCTTCCCAGAATTTCTGAGGGAAACTCTACAAGACCACGATGTACCAGGTACTGCTCTGTGCTTTGAGATACCTGCTGTAGGACTCGTCTTAAGAAATGCGGAAATTGCCGGATTTGTAAATAAAGTTAAAAAACTTGGTTGCCGTGTTGCGATCAGTGGCTTTGGTCAAGATCGAGTTTTATTCGACCTGATGCAGGGCATTGAGGTAGATTTCTTAAAAATTGACGGCAGTATCATTCGCAGTATTCTTGACGATACAACCGGCTTCACCACGGTAACTGCTATAAACAAGGAAGCAAGAAAGTTTAGTGTTAAAACTATTGCAGAATCAGTTGAAAATGAAGAAAGCATTATAAAGCTACAAGAAATCGGGATTAATTTTGTGCAAGGGTATGGAATCTCACGACCAGACCCTCTAACGAAGAAACCCCCAAAAACTTATTGGAAAAATAAAGCTGCACAAGAAAGACCAAACTCTACACACTGATGAATCACATATCCAAACCAAGCCTTTTGATGAAATTAGATTTAATGTTTTAGCCAGTAAGGAAGTCAAGTTCCTTGGAAGAGTTAAGTGAAATATCACTGGCTTCTGCTCATTTCCTTGAATGTCCGCTTTTGGCACAAAGCAGACATTCAAATCATCTGCCTTATTACCTCAGGGTTTTCTCCCAAAAATCCGTTATAAGTTATTATCTTTATATTAGTATTGAATAGACTAGTGATACATAAACTAATAAATCCGAGTGAAACACTAAATTCAGTTCAGCCATTAAAGCCAGAAATGATAGGGCCCGGATATGATCTAGTTTTTTTCTCGCCAAAAATTGCTGATTTGATGGCTCAATACATGAGCTCTTTTAGAGTGTATTATTTTGATAATTTTTCTGAATGGGAAAGAACAAAATTTCTTCCATCTGCTTTTATCATATTAGGCAATGATTTAAATTATATTTCTTTGATACTTAGTAAGTTACGAAGAGACGATGAAGCATACAAAACTTTATGTTTTGTAACTGGGCCAGTCTCTCCGATCGATAGTAATCTTATAGATGGACAATTGCCACAGCCATTACAATTGCAGCGGGAAATTAGTCGCTTCCAAGATCTTTCCAATGCTTACAAAAATAATCGGCGGTATGAACCACATTTGAGCCGATTAATGAAATATCTATGGTTACGATCAAATCTTATTATTCAGCCAATTCAAGATTTGAAAGCACCACGTTCTTATCGCTATCCATTATTAGAAGTAATCGGCCAAGATAAATTCGATTCTTTTAAGTGGTTAAAAAGTCTGGTCCCTTCTAGACTACTGGAGCCTGTTGAGCTGGTAGATCGACGAAGAGAATGTCTCCATTGCTCTTCCTATCACATGGGCTTTATCAATGTTTGTCCAAAATGTAATTTTGAAGTTCAGCACACTGAAAATGATAATAATTTTTTGACTGAAAATTATTCTTGCCATTCATGCGATCAAATATTCTCTGCATCATACGTAGCAATACGGTGCTCAATTTGTAAAAAAACCATGAGGACTGATGATCTTATTTCGACCCAAGTTCATAACTGGAAATTAAGCAATAGAGGTATGGCCATTGCAGTACATGGGGAAATCCTTGGAAATGCGCCAAGCTTCAATCATTTAAATTCTATTACTAAAGAATTATTCATTCATAACATTGATTGGTCATTAGCCTCATGCAGACGTTATCAGAATGCCACCTTCTCTTTGTTTGGTATTAAGTTCTCAAATTTAGAAGAGTTTATTAACGTCAGTGGGTATGCTAAATCTTTACAAATGGTTGAATCCCTTGCCCAAAAACTAAGAAATATTATTCGTCCTCCTGATTTGTCAACACGTACATCTGAGGATATGCTGTGGTTGCTGTTACCACATACTAATGAACAAGGGCTTGATGGCTTTCACAAACGTATTGTAAGTGACATCCAACTCTTACAAGAAGAAAATGAAAGTAAATTGGATTGTAAGTTTATAGGAATAGTTTCTACTCAAATACCAAAGACAGAATCTGCAGAATTATTACTTGCTCGACTGTATAGCGAGTTAAGTTAAATATGAGTCCATCAACCCCAACCCAGATATAAATAATGATTCGCGTCATTTAAGGTTGATGGGGGATACACCTAGTATTAGTGTTGCTCCACTTCCCCTGTTTGAGATGCTACATATCCCTACCCAGACTTTATTATTTAGCGAATGCCCGCTTTTGGCACAAAGCAGACGTTCAGAATTTAATATAGAGCATATCTGTAAAAATTTCGTCTACCTACGTAACAATATAGACTCAGAGCCAGTCTCATATCATTTAGTGGCAGCTACTACCAGATTACGGCCCGCATTCTTTGCCTGATACAAAGCCGCATCGGCTTGTTTGATTAGTGTTGGGATGTCCGACTCATTATCATACTGCGTTAATCCAATAGAGACTGTGAGTTGGACAGCTCTCTTTCCAACACCGATCGCACTCTTTGCAATTGTATTACGGAGCCGATTCAGAACTACCTGTGCTTCTTCCAAATTTGTTACTGGTAGAAGAAGCAGAAATTCTTCCCCTCCATAGCGGTAAACTCGGTCATAGGGGCGCAATCCGTCAACCAATTTGTTGGCTAAGTCTGCCAGAACTAAGTCGCCAAACATATGACCATGTTCGTCATTCACTCGTTTGAAATAATCAATATCTAGCATAGCAATGCAAAAAGTCGTACCAGTGCGTTGTACCCGCGCCCACTCATCCTCTAACTGGGCTTCCATGTTGTTTCGCATATGGACTCCAGTTAATTCGTCCACTTCGATTAGGAAATCAGTTGTTCGCATTTTCAAGGCATCGACGAAGTGCTGAAAACGTAAGGCCTCATGTAGGAAAGCTGTATATTTAATTGAAGCAAGGGTGCCCAAAATTGCCTTTTCGATACATTCTTCCGATAAGGCATGCACAGCTTCATGGAGAGTCATCAGTTGCTTAAAACTTGCTGAATTACGAATGGAAACACCGTAGTAGCCACCAAGAACATTTTCGAAGTCACATTTTCTTGACCAAATCTTTTCAGTTTCTGGCTTCTTGGCCATTTCAGGGAAGCGCAATGCAAAAAAAATTCCCATGAGACAATGTAAATGTATGGCTGAAGCATGTCTGAGATCTTCCAGGAAACGCCCTAAATCACGACTATTCGTTTTCCCCGGGAACTTGTTGTTATATAAAATGTTCTTTTCTGGGCTCATTCTTATCATGAAACAAATCTGGTAATTAAAGTTTTCATCTAATAATCAACACTCCCCTGAGATTGTGAAATGTCATTTATTTCCATTTCTGCTTCTAGCCAGTCTTGCATTTCAAAACCGTCCTCAAAGCCACGACGTGCAGCGCGATAATAAGCAGCAGTAGCAATTTTTTGCTTGCGATCTGATATTTTACTTTGTGCTTGTTTAGTTGAATCCTCTCTATGATTTTCTATTGCCTTATTGACTATCACTCCAGATACCTCAATCGGTCCACTCTGGATTAATGGTTTAAGCTTGTTAGTCATCATTACCCCCCTGATATTTAGGTAAAAAAAGAATATGTAGGTATACACAGCAATGAATTAACTGATGTGGTACTCCATTAATACTTATGAGTACAAATAGATTCTCTTTCACCACCATTCATTTCAATCCTACTTATGCGTTCTAGCAATCTGATACCTAACCCTGTGATGTATCTCTAGTTTTTCTTTGGGCTCTAGTTCTTCTCCAGTGATCAGAAACTTCCTTACTTTTCTTTAATAGCACAGAGGGCTTCTTACAATTTTGTAATAGATGATCGATTTCTGCTTTGGCTGCCATCCAATCATACGTCTCGTTACCGCTATTTGAATTAAAACCATTTAATTCAGTATGCTGATCAGAAGAAACTTTCATTTGTAAATCATTATTCAGATTTTTAATGTTCTCACTTTTACTTGTTAAATATGCTCGGTCTGACACGATTTCCTCCTGTTATTGATTACAGCAGAAAAGTAGCAACACACTAGATCATCGTTAATTGATGTAGTAAGCCACTTGTTAATGTGAGCATGTAAGACATAGAAAGTTCAAAATCAAACTGTTTATTTTTTTCTAAACAAATTATTAAACTAAGAATTGACTATTATATTAGTCGACTTCGCTATATGAATGTCCGCTTATGGCACAAAGCGGACACTCATCATGGCCACTATTTCTAATATGAGGACTTCATTCCTTCGTGGTGTTTCTTATATTTCTCTCTCATTGCAGCATGGTGGTTTTTGGCTTCTTCCTTAGTTACCTTTCCATCGCCATTGGCATCCATCTTTTTAAAACGTCTTTCCGCTTTAGCTGAGTGCTCTTCAAGACTAATTACTCCATCAGCATTAGTATCCATTTTCTCAAACATCTTACCTTTATGGTAACTGCATCCTTTACTTTTCTCAGCGAAAGAGACTGTTATACTCCCAAAAAAAACTGCGACCAACGCCACTATGGTAAAAATCGTAGCATAAGTATTTTGTGGCATTATATTTTTCATAATAGTCTTCCTAAAAGTTATTATACTTATACATAGTATTTAGATTACTAAACATCTTTTGTAATTCTTAATTTTGTTTCAACTTGCCGGTATTTGTTCCATCTTAAACTTTGTGGTTTCGTTAAAACCACTATTTTTTAGTATGGCTACCAAGGTACAACTAGTCTCTCTCCGCTTTGTAATTATCCGAGAAACCAGCAACCACTGTTGGTATTCCTGTAAGAACCAGCCAACGACAATACTAGAGATACCTAAACCAAGATTCATTACTGACACTAATTGACCAATTGTCTGTGGTCCGAATATAAGGAAGCCTATTAAACTAGCTAATATGTAAACCTTACCAACTAAAAACATAAATTGAACCAGCTTCTTTTCACTGAATAGAATAAAAAAGATGAACCCAATGGCTGTAATTAGATAGATAAGATAGAAAGGATTGTGGGTCAGGTCATAGACTAGGAGTGTAAATTCATCAACCAACTGATTAAGGTGAACCCCCAGAGCAACTGCTGCACCAAAGAATACCGCAACAAACACACAGACAACAACAATTTTGAGATAACTTAAATTACATTTGTTTAAACCTGATATATCAAACTGTGATCTACAGATATTTGTGTCCATACTTCCCATATACTGAATTAATAACTTGAAGTAAATGAGACTATAAGAACTTATATAAGTTTCACTAGACCAGAAAAATATTTAATGCTAGGTTAGTTTTTCCTAAATCTGAATTGAATGCACACCTTAGTACAAAACAAATATAGTTAAAAAGGAAGAAATAATTAAATCTTTGAACAAAACAGATAGCAGACTATCTAAAATCTATCCCCGTAGGACGGGGGGCAAGTCCTCCTTTTCAATTTCTCCCTACGTCAAAAGGAGGCCGCCAGGCTTGATACCCTGGTGTTGTTTACCGGTGACCTCTCCAGTACCCAGCCACTCATAATCAAAGTAGCTCACTGGGGAAGCCACCCTATAATTTATTCTTAACTTTAGCTTTTCCAGAAAATTGTAACTATGGCGAAGGTTTCTGAATGCCTACTTTTGGCACAAAGCGGACATTCGAACGCCTCAATTAATTACCTGAGAGGTAACTTCTCTCCATAGCTGTCCAGGCTATGGGGATTTTTTTATTTAGTTCAGTACAAATATAAATTTAGTTGGTAATGTGAGTATGTCTCAAGCACTCGGAGAAGAGGCTAATGATTATTAGATCGTTTAATGGAAAAAGAGGTGTAGTTTCTAGAATACTGTCTTCTCAGATAAACTCGGTTACACGCTCGCGCGTGAGAAATTTAACGTTATTTAATAATCATCTCCGTAAATACTCGGCTGTTCATAGCCTCCGCCACCAATATTATCGTAAATATTCGGCTTTCCATATTCTCCGCCACTAACATTCTTTAATTTTCTCATTTGCTGCTCATGTCGACCTTGATCTCTCAGCTGTTGTTGCATCTTATCTGATATCTCCTTATTTTCTTCGGGCTGTTGATCGTGGTAGCTATTCAAATCCTGGGACTGTGATTGAGCAAATGTACTTGATGATAGTAAGAATAATAAAATAGTTAAATATTTCATATGCCCTCCTACGTAATATAACTTTATAGTACTCCTAAGACAGGCATTAAAAAAGCCAGCTTTTTACAGCTGGCTCTTCACTATCTACATAAGAAAACAACTAATATGCTTTGTCCTTTATTTTTTTACAGGCTATATTCCATGAAATTTTACCTAAGCTTTCAGGTATTACCGGATTCCAACCAAGTTCAGGTTTGTCACTAAAAATTGAATTACCCCCACCCATATTTCCTGTATAAATAAAGATGAGACATGGATAAGTTTTTATTTAGGTAGATTCGAGGAGATTTGGTGATACTGGAATCTGAATGTCCGCTTCTGGCACAAAGCAGACATTCATAGGAACCTTCGTCCCAATATTTGTATCTAAAAGTGAGTTACCTATTGAAATTTTATCTTTACGTTATCAGTACCTAGACATATGCCACTGATTTTTCCGGAGAAACAATGAGATTATATTTATTCCTGTTTTGTTTGTTTTTAGGTGCTTGCACTAGCCTACCAAAGACAATGAGGAATGCGAATGTGGCAGATGTTACCTATACACAGGCTAGCCAAAACATAGATGGTCATAAAGATGTTCTTGTGCGCTGGGGTGGAATTATTATTGATGTAGAAAATGAAGAGAACTTTAGCCTTGTTCAAGCGCTATTCTATCCTCTTAGTTTTTCAGGCAGACCTCAGCGAGACAAACCAAATGGAGGGCGCTTCGTAATCAAGAGTACTGAGTTTCTTGATCCTGTGGTTTATGCTAAAGATATGGAAATTACAGTTATAGGAACACTGAATGGAAATATTCAACGTATGGTAGGGAAGAAAGCCATTCAAGTTCCATTGATACAATCTACGGCTATTCACTTATGGCCAAAGGATCAGAATAGTTATTATGGTCATGGGCCTTATTATGGCGGATACGGTCCCTCTTTTGGTTTATATGGACCTTATATGCATCCTTTTCTTTTCCGGGGAGGATGGGGAGGAGGATACTATAGGCCATACTGGTACTAATAAAAAGAAAATAAGTTTATAAAACCCAGCATTGAGCTGGGTTTTTATTGGTGGGCGAGTGTCCGCTTTTGGTGCAATACAAACACTTACAATAACTACTATATCCAGTAGATTACTTTATCTTAACCTTCCTCAGTAAAAGTAAAAGCCACGCCTCCAATGTAGATAGCAATTAGTACAATGATAGTTAGAAGCTTGGCAATTGTATTTTGTGTAAATTCCTTCTTTTTCATATCAGCCTCCTCATAATTAGCAACTGATTAAGGCAAAATTCTAGTGAATTGGGGTTTACTCAAGAACACTATTGATAAATATACAACGACTTTTAAGTAATTAAGTAATTTGCCTCATCTTTATGCGACCATAAGAATACTTACAAGTTTCCTTAAACAAAAATATATAGCACAGTTAATTTTCTTTTAATATCGTACTAGATGCTTGATTTGCACCACAAGTGACCTGTTTATACAATTATTTTCTTTCAAATATAAAACAAGTCTCCCCCCAATTTCTTGTCGTTTTTAATTTAATATCAAGGCCGGCTTGTTTCATGAGAATTACAGCTTCCTTCTGTTCTTCGTCAGTACCTAATTCAACGATAACAGACTTAACAGTATGATTGCTAAGTACGTTCATAGCACCTTTAATAATAGGTAATTCAATGCCATCCACGTCAATCTTAATATAATTTGGAAGTGGGAAATTCCACCTTGAGCATAAATCATCTAATGTTACTCCAAGCATTCCCTGAATATGAGTAGTTGGATGTTTCATATTTATGATGTCTTCTTTTCCAAATTGTGCGCGATTTCCTCCAGGGATAAATTTGGGGATATATAATTTAGAAAACTCACTCTTACCGGATACAGCTACACAATAGGACGTAATATTATTTCTAAGCTCATTTAGATATATATTTTTATTAAGTAAATAATAATTTGAGCTTTGAGGCTCAAAAGCATAGATATGAACTTTATTATTATGTTTCTTAACAGGGTATAAAGAGTATTGGCCAATGTTTGCGCCAATATCGAAATAACATGAATTAGGTTCGAAGCTATCGAGCCAATCTAAGGTATCTAGTTCTTTAATAGAATAAGTTTTTGCTCGTTTAAAGGTTCGCCAATTTTCCACCGCAACCTGTATTGACTGCCCTCTGACATTTACCTTTGTATAGCCTCCTTTTATTCTATATAGAAATAATAGAGTATCTGACCAAACATTTTTTATGAATGAATACAGATTAGAGGCCATAGTCCCAATCGCTTGGTTAAGTGTAATGCTTACGAAATCATCTTAAGCCGTAGCTTGTAATTTTACAAGTATGAGAGGAGACTGATGAACCAGGTGCTTACAATTGGCTGGAGTTACTGATATGGCTAGAATTAATTGGAATCGACACAGATTAAGTCCAGGTAGTGCAACTATTAGATGCACAGATGGTTCATATTATTTTTTATCTTTGCTAGATAAAATCATGTTAATTCTGAAGTTAACAAATGCAGAGCGCCTTGAACGAAAGTATCATAAGAAAGGCCATAGCTGATCTAGCAATTGAGGCTATATGTTTATAAAAGATTTATATCTTTTCTTAACAAAGCAATCACTCTGGAAATCAACAGATTATTGATAGCTTTAAAAAATACTTCATAGTGGAGCTGTATTTTCTAAGGTCTGTTGCTATCTGGACTAAGGTACATTGTTGAAAAAATCTACAATCCCAGTCTCTAATGAATACTCTGCTCCGACGATAACGAGTCCATCCTTCTTAATAAGTCTTTCGAGAACTTCTGATCCTTGTTGTAGAAGGTTCACAGAAGCACAAATGTTTGCTCGCACGGCCTGCTGTACAAAAGAGTCTGAATGATTTTCCAGTTCTGCCCCAGGTAACACATCTATAGATGGGCGGATGTGGTCAATGATCGAATAAAGATTCTGTGATTTTTCTTTCGATTCGTGCCTAATCTCTTCTAATGTCGCTAAAATAGCTCCACACTTTGAGTGACCCATTACCACTACAAGTCGTGTGCCAAACTTCTCAGCTGCAAACTCAACGCTGCCAATTTGTGAGGGCGCAACAATATTTCCGGCAATACGGATGACAAATAAGTCACCAAAACCTTGATCAAAAACAATTTCCACTGGCACTCTCGAATCTGAACACCCAAGAATAATAGCAAATGGTTCCTGAATTGTTTCTAACTCATGACGTCGATCCTGATTCGTTAGCACTTTCAAGTTAGAAGTACCAGATACAAATCGATGATTTCCCTCGTATAGGATTTTGAGTGCTTCTTGGGCTGAAATCATTAATAATAAATCCTCTAAACTTTTTGTCACTGTATTCTAATAATAGTATATACAGCTTTTGAAACTCTTAATATGCTGAAGTAATACTTAAATTGAATTATAAGCGTCTACTGAGAGTCATAGCTAACAGTAGGAGGATATGTCATGAATACTGTAAAACAGCTACTACAAAACAAGGGACATGAGGTTTTAAGCATCGAGCCGCATAATTCTGTTTATAATGCCATGCAAATAATGGCCACTAGGGACATTGGTTCATTACTAGTACTAGAGGATGAAAAATTAATCGGCATTATCACTGCAAGATCATTTTTTAGCCATATAAGGTTGCTAGATAAACCCTTACGAGATATTCAGGTAGAAGAAATTATGACTAGTAAGGTGACATACATAGGCCCCGACAATACGACGGCGGATTGCATGAAGTTGCTCACCAAGATTAAGTTACACCATTTACCTGTAATGGAAAATAATCGGATAATTGGCGTCATATCTACTGGTGACTTGATTAGGGATGCCATCTCCGACTAGGGATTTGATTCATCAGTCTGAACGCTAATTATGAAACCCACTAATTTACTTTTATAACTTTTTAATTACTGTTTTTAGCATAAAGTGGGTGATAATTTTAGTAATTTCTAACACTTTCATTTATATTTCAATAAGAGTGGGACGTACTAAATAACTGATAGCATATCTAATCTAATGGCTTTACAAAGATTATCACTAAAGAACTTTAGAGGTGATGTTTTAGCTGGTATAACCACAGCTGTCGTAGCGTTACCATTAGCCCTCGCTTTTGGCATTGCCTCAGGCGCAGGCGCGATAGCGGGACTTTACGGGGCTATCGCTGTCGGCTTTTTTGCAGCTTTGTTTGGAGGAACTCCAACTCAAGTTTCAGGACCAACAGGCCCAATGACAGTCGTCATGGTAACTGTGATTAGCGACTTTACACACAACATAACATTAGCTTTCACTGTAGTAATGATGGCAGGCATACTGCAAATTTTATTTGGAATGATGAAACTTGGACGCTATGTCACCTATATTTCATACCCCGTAATTTCTGGTTTTATGAGCGGAATTGGTTGCATCATCATTATCCTCCAGTTGGCACCACTTTTCGGTCATCCAGTTTCCCAGGAGGGTGTATTTCCAGCATTGGAACGTTTACCCAATGTTTTATCCGCTCCATCTATAGATGCACTCAGCGTTGGCCTACTTACTTTATTCATAGCGATCTTTGTGCCCCAACGGTTTCGTAAATGGATGCCACCTTATCTAGTTGCACTTCTCGTTGGTACTTTACTAGCATTTTTTGTATTTCCGCAAATTCCAACTATCGACAATATCCAGAGCGGTTTGCCAGAACTTTATCTCCCTGTGATCGAGTTGACTGAAGTCCCAAAGATGCTCCAAGCAGCACTCCTTCTCGCTGTACTCGGCACCATTGATAGTTTATTGACTTCTGTAATTGCTGATCGGCTTACACACACACAACATGATTCAGACCAAGAATTGATTGGTCAGGGAATTGGAAATATCGTGTCAGGATTGGTAGGAGGCATCGCTGGAGCAGGAGCAACCATGCGCACCTTCGTAAATATTCGTTCTGGTGGCCGCACTCCGCTATCAGGTGCTACGCATGCACTAGTCCTTCTCGCGCTAGTACTTGGGCTCGGAACCTTGGCCGAGTCTATCCCACTCGCGGTGTTAGCTGGAATTCTACTCCATGTTGGATGGGGTATTATCGATTGGGACTATTTGAGACGCTTGCGTAAGGCACGTAGGGCTGGCATGAGCATCATGTTGACTGTACTTCTACTTACTGTTTTAGTCGATCTGATGACAGCGGTAGCGATCGGTATAGTTATGGCTAGCCTCGTTTCCGCTAGCCGGCTAAGTGAACATCAGATAGCAAATATTAGTCTGATTTCAAGTGGCTCGAACGAAGAAAAACTTTCAGACGAAGAAAAAACAATCTTGCAGCAGACAGAAGGAAAGCTGGCCATACTACACTTAGATGGTGCCTTTAATTTCTCATCTGCAAATTCAATAATTAATCGATTATCGACCCTCGGTGATAAATTTGATGTAGTAATTATTGATTTTTCTTCAGTAACAATAATTGACACCAGTATTGGTATGGCGATTGACAGGATCTTACGCAGAGCAAACGAAAGCATGCAACAAGTCTTTATCTCCGGTTTTGGCAATGTCACTGTACAAGAACTCATGCATATGAAAGCACTAGAAATTATTCCTGAGTCCCATATCTATAGAACACGAATCGATGCACTGTGTCATGCAATTAGGACGCTCAATGATAAAGATTCATAATTCTCTATTCATCGTAATACCTTTGGCACAAAGCAGACATTCAGTTATATAAATAACTGATCAAAAAATGATCGGGTACATATATTTTTAAATCATTCTTCGTAAGAATGTCCACAGCTTGAGCATTTCTCAGAAGAATATTTCCCGACAACCTCTATGATAGAGTCGCTCATATCTTTTTTATCTCTGAACTCGTAGTTAGATCTACCCTGCGAATAATAGTTATTTGCCATTATGAGAGCATTTTTAAGTTCTTTATCGCCTTTGAAAAAAAACCCTTTATGATATTCACACTCTTTCAAAACACCTGCGGCTAGAGCAATTTGCTTCGCAGCTTCAAATCTTCTACCACATTCTTCTGTCATGTGTTTAGTATCATCCATGTTGTTCTCCAAATAAAAGCCGATGTCCCAGACAGACGTATTAATTCCTAGAACATCGGTAAATCAAATCATCAGTTTTGATTCCTATGTTGTATCTTAGTCAGCAGATCTTCTTTTCCCATAGCTTTACCCAAGGTTTCAAGATCGGACTCAATTTCATCTATCCTTTTACTAAGAAGAAACCAAAAAACAAAGACTATTAAAGCTATTATCAATGCAGTTATTAAGTCCACAGTGGCCTCCTTTTAGAATTGTGATATTCAAGAATGCTGCCAATTCAGTTTGTGGTTACATTACATTTTCACAATCTAATAATCAGTTATAAAATCTTTGTCAGCGCACCCATGGCGCATTTTTCTATCTGGTGCGCCGACAATCTAGGGTATTAGCTCTGACTACATATAGTGGTCAGAATGCCCCTATTTAGTGCCGAAAATACCAGGCACCAAAACAAGCTACGACTATTAATGCTGCTACTAATACAGGCATTGATTCCATGATAGCCTCCTATATATGAGTATATAATGTACAGGCTATAAAACGCTTTAAGGACAAAGCGTTGGATTGTATTTCACATATAAACCGACTTCAGCTGAGCCCTTATAGTCGTTATAGTATGTAAAATATTTGATTCAATAAATTTTAGATTGTTCCCCAAAATTTACTATTCTAAAGTAACAACTCTAATCGGCTTCAGTATTTATCTAGATCCACTTTAGGATAGTTATTGATTCTACTTGAACGTCTGCTTTTGGCACAAAGCAGACATTCACTAAAATACCTATATTGATTCTGGTGGGCAGAAATAGCTTATTTCTGTTGCTGGGGCGTAAATCTCTTTTGTATGTGGCATTCCTCTAAGAGATGCTTAGAAAATACCCAAGACTAATTATTAATCAACTAGTTAATATCAGATAAGTGCATTGTTGTGCAGCAATAAATTAAACCATAGTGTTATTCTTGTTAGCCGTTAGCCGTCTCACTTGAACTAAATTGATAAAAAATTATCTAATATTTATACCCCATTTTGGGGAGTACCCCTTCTTTGATTCTTCCCTTTGGTCAAGTTGGGGCCACTAGGTTTATTTACTAGTGTTGTTAACCGGTGATCTCTCCAGCATTCAGCTGCTTCTCAACCTAAGTGGCATACTGGAGAGCCACCCAGAACGAATTAAATGCACCACACCACAATACTTCAATATAAATACTCTGATGCAAATGTCCGCTTTTGGCACAAAGCAGACGTTCAGATAATCAACATTTGTACTAAACGCTGCCAAGGCCCTGTCAAGTAAGATTGGGTTTATCTTTATTTTCGAGTACCACCAAAAGATTTATCAGGAAATTTCAGCATAGTTAATGCTGCCTGTCTTCCCTTAGCTGTCATTTTACGTAGTGATTTATCTACTATATCCATGATCTTGGTTTCATCAAAGTTACCATGCTTATTGATAAACTCTTCTAAATAATTTTCTATAAATACCAGTATAACAACATCCTCCAAAGTCTGTGATTCGACGT
>Ga0265309_10000631_pt1 | contig 14343 bp, 16 predicted proteins | sample Helome_FD_192492 | JGI IMG/M metagenome (GOLD analysis project Ga0265309, IMG submission 192492) | Marine sediment microbial communities from subtidal zone of North Sea - Hel_20160524 (Illumina Assembly) | ecosystem: Environmental > Aquatic > Marine > Subtidal zone > Sediment ...
CCCAATGATCTTTTAATGGCGACTAAGATTGATTGATGTAGTCGAAATACTTTGGAGTTTTTAAAGCTTCAAGATATTTTATTTAAACGAAATATTACTTTTGTTGCGCTCGATTTACCAACATCAATTGATTTAGCAACTAATAAACTTATTGTTACAACTCTTTCTGGTATTGCTGAATTTGAGAACAATCGAAGAAAAGAGCGTCAAAAACAAGGAATCCGAGCTGCCCAGCAAAAAGGCAAATATACCGGCAGAAAATCTATTATTAATCAAGCTTTAATTCAAAAAGTCAAAGATTTAAAAGAAAATAAATACCTATCGGTTACTGAAATTGCAAAGGTACTAGGTATCAGTCGACCCACCATTTATAAAGTTTTGAAAAATGAGTTGGGCTATGTTTCAAATCGATTAGTTAAACCGGAGGAAACAAATGAACCAAAATAAGTTAACTTTTGATACGGAAAATTTACAAGTTGATTTTCTTACTTTAAAGTTTTAAATTTTAGATGATGATAAACAGCTAGAAATAGCAAATTATCTTTTTACGCTTGGCTTTAATTCTTCTCAAGAATCTGACAGTAAATTCTATAAATCAAATCGAAAAACTCTTTGCTACGATTTTAAGAATAAGTTTGAAGTGATTTTTGTTGTTGATTTTTCGTATTGGAACGGAACTTTGCTTAATTTTTGTGGATCAAATGCAAATTATTTATATTCAATTTTAAAACAAAAATCTTTCAAGTGGCAAATTTTCCATACAGCAAGTTTAAGTAGACTTGACCTTTGTTTTGAACGAAATTCTAAAACTTTGAATGCTACTTCTACCAACAATTTTTTAGATCATTGTTTTAGAAACTTACAAAAATTAAATAAAAAAACTACTTTAGAAAAAAATAGAAACGGGTGGATTTTAAAAATTGGAAATCGAAGAAGCAATAATTATTTTCGTGTGTATAAGAAGCAAGAAACCTCGTTGAGATTTGAGCATGAAATGAAAGGAAAACCTCTTCGAGAATATTTTGTTTTATTAATGGAGGATAATTTCGAAGAATTTGAACAAAAACTTTCTTTGCATTTTATTGTTTCTTTTGGGAAATTGTTCTCTCTGAATTCTGTTTATTTAGACTGGTTAGCTATCAAATTACGACCGATTCGCCAGTACAAAATTCCAAAATCATACTTCAATTCTCATTATATCGGCTTCAATAATTTTAATTCGTTTGAAAATCGTCAAGGATTCTTTAATTTATTACAATTTTTAGTTTACGTTAATGATTTAGATTATACAATGGGTCATCTAGATTCAACTACTTATAGATTGGTTGTTTTTAAAGTTCAAGATTTTTTAAAATATCAAAATCCAACTGTAAAATCAACAAATTATTATCAACTAAAAAAAGTATTGAATTTTATCCAGGAACTTCAAAAGAATTCAATTATACAATCTTTTTCAGATCGAGAATTCCGTTGTTTAATCACTATTCCAGAAGTTAAATTAACTAAATCTAACAGAAATACCTGGTATGCCCGTGTCTGGGTTGCGGAAGAATTGTTTTATTATCCTTATCCTTTTATGATTCCAAATCTGACTGGAAAACGAACACGTGATCAGTTTGAAGTTCAATTTAAAGTTATTCAAACTTTCAGTACAATAAATATTGAAAAAAAATTTTTAATAAAAGATTTTTTAGACTCATATTCTTCTAGTCTCTCAAATTATCAAATTAAAAATATTAAAAAAGAATTTATTAAATGGGTTGAAATATTAAAACAGAATGATCTTATTGAAAATAACTATGAAATTATTCAAAATGGTCAATATCATCGAACATATCAATTAACTACTACTAGATTTATCAAAGAAGGCTCTTGATTGCATTTAGAAAAGTAAATTAAGCTTCTTAGCTCTTACTCTACTTTTTTTCTTATGATAATATTTCTTAATTAAATTGTTTAATATACTAATAAAGATTATGATTAATTTTCCACAAATTGGAAAAATGGCTCCAAATTTTTTAACATTAGGTGTTTACAACAAGCGATTAGGGAAAATACGATTATCCGATTATAGAGGAAAAAAATATGTTATTCTTGTTTTTTATCCAGCTAATTTTACTTCAATTGCACCTACTGAGTTAAATAGTCTAAGTGATCGAATTTCTGAATTTAGAAAATTATCAACACAAATTTTAGCGATTTCAAATGATAGTCCTTTTTCACATTTGCATTATTTATTATCTAAGCGTACTCAAGGAGGATTAAATCATTTGAATTACCCATTAATTTCTGATTCGACAAAATCTATTACCCGTAATTATAAAGTGTTAACGGATGATGGACTTTCTTTTCCTGGGTTATTTATTGTTGACAAAGAAGGTATAATTCAATACTATACAGTTAATAATTTATTATGTGGTAGAAGTATCAATGAGTTACTTCGTATATTGCAGTCAATTCAATATGTAAAAGAAAATCCAGGTCAAGTTTGTCCAGTTGATTGGAAATTAGGAGAACAAACTCTAAATTCACATCCTTTAAAATCGAAACATTATTTTAAAAATTTATACTCTCAAAAAAATAATTAAGTCTTTTATGTTCAAATTAAAAACTCGAAAAGCTGCTTCTAAACGTTATAAAAGAACTGGAAATAATAACTTTTTAAGACGTCATGCTTTTAAAGGTCATCTTTTAAGAAAAAAATCAAATACTCAGAAGCGAAAATTATCTCAAACAATTCTTGTTAGTACTAACGATAGTAGATCTATTAAATTAATGTTACCTTATTAATAAAAAATCAAATGGTTAGAGTTAAACGTGGAAACGTAGCCCGTAAACGCCGTAAAAAAATTTTATCACTTGCAAGTGGTTATCGTGGTGCACATTCACTCCTTTTTCGTGTGGCAAATCAACAAGTTATGAAAGCTTTACGTTATTCATATATTGGTAGAAAACAAAAAAAACGTATTTTTAGAAAGATTTGGATAACACGAATAAATGCTGCATCAAAAGTTAATGGTTTATCATATAGTCAATTAATTCATAAATTTAAGAAATCTAATATTGATTTAAACCGTAAAATGTTATCACAAATTGCAATCTTAGATACATTGACGTTTAATGAATTAATAAATTTTAGTTAAATTTCTACTAGGTTTGTTCATACAATTGTTAAAATACATTTTAATCTAAATTAATTAATTTTAAAAATGTTTCAACCCTTTTTAGTTGATTAATTTAGTTCTAAAATTGAATTAAATATATAATTTATCTGAAATTTTTATCTCATGATGATAAATGATGATTTAGAAAAATTAATTGAAAGTTTACCTTTTTTTCTTCAAGAATATTTAAATCAACATAGTCATAAAAATCAACTTATTGAGATTGTATTAGATTTAGGTCGACGTCCTGAAGCTCGGTTTCTTAGTGGACCAGAATATTTATCTCAAAAAATTGTGTCTTGGCAAGATATTGATTATCTCACAAAACGGGTTAGTAAATTTAGCAATGAAAATCGTGCTGGTATTGAACGTACTCTTCATCGAATAAGTTGTATTAGAAATCGACAATTTTTAATAAATGGGTTAACTTGTCGAGTTGGTCGTGCAGTTTTTGGAACTATTTCTGTTGTTCGAGACTTACTTGAATCTGAACAATCTATATTGATTTTAGGCAAACCAGGTATTGGAAAAACTACTATTATTCGTGAAATTGCTCGTGTTTTAGCCGATGAGATGGAAAAACGAGTAATAATAATTGATACATCAAATGAAATTGCGGGAGAGAGTGATATTTCGCATTCAGGAATTGGCAGAGCAAGACGGATGCAAGTATCAAAAACTGAATTACAACACCAAATAATGATTGAAGCTGTCGAAAATCATATGCCTCAAGTTATTATTATTGATGAAATCGGAACAGAACTTGAAGTTCTAGCTGCTAGAACTATTGCTGAAAAAGGTGTTCAACTCGTTGGAACTACTCATGGAAATTGTTTAGAAAATATAATTAAAAATCCCCCATTAGCTGATTTAATTGGAGGAATTCAATATGTTACATTAAGTGATGAGGAAGCTAAACGAAGAGGAACTCAAAAAAGTATATTAGAACGAAAAGCGTATCCAACTTTTGAAATAATAATTGAAATTAATCAACAAAATTCTTGGACTATTCATGAAAATGTAAGAAATTCAATTGACTTATTTTTACGCGAAAATTCACAAATTGGCCAAGTTCGACAATTTTTATTAACTGCAAAGATTAATATTAAATGTAAGAAATTTAAAAGAAATTCAAATTCTTTCATTCGAACTACATTAAATTCAAATGATTTAACCACTTTCTCTACTAAAAATTGGACTTTTATAAATCAATCAAAACAAGAAAAATTTCTAAAAATTCAATCTAAAAAATTGATAATTTATCCTTATTCTTTATCAAATAATTTACTTAAAGAAGTGCTTTTTAAAATGAGATTTAAATTTACGTTAACAAATGAAATTAAAAAAGCAAGTATAATTATTGGTTTGAAAAAACACTTGAAACAGAACTTTAAATTAAAAAATTTGGCAAAACAAAATAATATTCCTATTTATAGTATAAATCAAGTTAGTATTTATCAGATAACAAAATTGATTCAATCTATTCGTCTATAGAAAATTTTAAGTACTTAAGAGAAGAAACTTTTTTCAAGCAGTTCTAAAAGTTTTACTAATTTTTACTGCTTATTCTCAAAACACAATTTAAAAAGACTTATAATCATATTGATTCATAAATTTGAAATACTAGTCAGAAAAGTACTATTAAAAATAAGAAAGGAATTTAAAAGGATTTTAATAAAGCTTGTATTTTTTATAAAAATTTGGTAAGATATTTTTATTAAAGGTTTAGACTTTCTAACTAAAGAGTTCGAGTCGGGATATAGCTCAGCTTGGTAGAGCACCTGCTTTGGGAGTAGGGTGTCGTAGGTTCAAATCCTACTATCCCGAATCTTACTTGTTTAGTTCTTTAAAGAAATTAGTATGTTATAAAATATTGTGGAAATAAATTGTTGAACTTTTTTTACTAGACAAGAACAATAAAATACTTCTTTATTTCATCTATATCTTTATTTTTCTATAATAAAATTTATTAAAGGAATTTATAATGAACCTTAATAGACAAATTGCATCTCAAATTTATTTTGGTATAGAAGCTTTCATAATAAAAATCGCTGGATTATTTGGTTATCCTGATAATCCAGGTATGCCTTCTCTTAGTCCATTATTATCTTCAGAAAAAGAACGGTTTAAGAAACTTCCAGACCATGTGGTCAGGTTTCCACCAGAACCTATTCCACATAACATTATTGAAGTCTTATTAGGAGTCATACCTAAAACTGATACTATTAAAAGAGTTATTTATGAACATCCTGAAGACGGTTATTATAATTTTTATATTCAAGACTTTAAAAATCTTTATTTTTTACCTGATTGGTTATCAGGACCAATTCAAGTATGGTTTAATGTATCTTTAAATACATCAGATTTAGAGGCTATACGTGAAGTTCTTTTTGTTAGTTTACTCGTTTATTATAATCTACTAAACTTAAGACTTTGTTTATATTGGTTTCTTAGTATCAATCCATATACTTATCCATGGATTTTTTTGCTTTCTCTCGTTGATTGGACAGAAGAACTTTTACAAGGTGTAGTACCTGTAGTAGCTGGAGTCAATGTAACAGCTGTTTTTTGGTTTAGTATACTTGGTAAATTTGCGGATAGTTTAAATCATTTAGTCTTTACAATGCCTTTTTTACCAAGTGAAGCTGAACGTGGACAAACTATTATTAATGGTCAAGTCGAAGAGATTTTAATGTTCCGATCTTTACCACTGTTATGGTATAAAAATGGTATTCCTAATGACTTAAGAGAATTTTGGTATTCGGAAAGACCGGATATTTTAAAATTTATGCAGGAAACTTATGAACAGTTGGATATGATATTGTTCCCTGATTCTGTCCTAGAAGATAATTATAGAAAACTAGGAACAGAAATTGCTCAAATAACTTCGAATCTGCCAACCCAAATTTTATCAACTAATAACATAGTTCAAATGAGAGAGGTTAATAATTATTTAATTCAATTAAATGATTCTTTACATCATTTTGATAAGGGAATTTAACTTTAATACAAATACCTTTTTTATGTTACTATTAAATTGCTTTTAAGTAATCTACTACTACTTTATTAAATGTAAAGTAGTAGTTTGAATAATTGATTTTTTGTACTAATAAATTATATCAACAAAAGGTGGTACTCTCGAAGAAATCGTTCTTTCATTTCATATTCAAATTTTAAAGAATAAGAAATTAGGAGTTTTAAAAAAGTAAAAACTAAACTTACTTATCTAAAAATGCTAAAAATATCTTACTCTTCATTCAAAGCTTTTTGAAAGTTTAAAAACCGGTTTTTAATAGAAGTATAGAATTCGTCGTTTTCGTAATCCTCAGCAAAATGTTCACATTCACAATAGAGACCGGTTCAAAAACCACAAAGCTTTTTTGATTTTCCATCTGGCTTAAAATCTTTGACCTTTCCTGAACTTAGTTCTAATGTAAATTTTTCACATGTATTTATTAATTTACGACGAAGTCCATAGACTCGACCGCATAATTCTTTACCATCGATTTTTCTATTCAAAAAGTTTTCCATTGATAAGGCAACTTGATACCGATCTTGCCAAAAAATATATTCTTTCACAGCTATGTTATACTCAGATAATTCGAGATCCTCTTCTCGATTTTCTATAAAAAGATTTTTTCTTTGATTCTTTAAATCTTTCGAACGTTTTAATAACTCTATATGTTTTTTTTGATTATAGGTCATTTTGAATTTTTAGTATTAGTAAATAATAATAACCAGTTTTATGAGTTATCGATTTGTGAGTTATCTATCGTTGTTATATCCGTTACATCACTTTCAAAACTGTTCATTGGAGTTACGGGAGAAAAATTTTTAACTTGTCCACTAAACCATCCTTTTCCACCACCTAAATTTCCAGTCACTTTTAATTCAGCATCTTCCTTCGCGTCAAGTTGACGAATACTCACAAAACTGCCTGTCGATTTTTTAAAAACTGCAATTATTCGCTTGTCTAAATCATAAATGTAAATAGCCTCAAATTCTCGATCTGTACCAGCTTGATACATCCCATCATCAAACCATTGGACATTTTCTCGATTGGGCATATCGACAATAAATCGCATCATTTCCAATGCATTTTTGTTTGTTTTTTTGGTTTTTGTGCCACCATTATCTTTTACAGTATATTCCAACTCATGAACCGCACCATAATCACCGACTTTAAATTTTGACTGCCAAAAGCCAATATTCAACTCTGAATGACCTTCATGGTTAAGTTTCATATCATTACTATGAGGAAGCTGACGTCTCTGTTATTTAGTTAATCCAACAAATTCTTGATGCGGCATTGTTGTAGGTCGAATAACTTGTAAAGATGTAGACGATTTACTAGAACTTCGGGTTTTTAGTTGGTTAGAGAAACCTTGTAACCAATCCATCGGTTTTAGATGCGACGGTAAATTTCCCTGAAAAAAGCTACCTCTATTAAGATAATTGACGAAAATAACAAATGCTATAATCGCGGCTACATCAGTAAATCCATCCCCACCGCGAACTTATAAAATTTTTTCATCAATTGTTATAGAATCGCGAATTACTTGCTGACCAAGAAAATCAAACTGCTCAATTTGTTTATCGGTTAAAACAATTTTATCTGAATTCTCAATAATAGTTGGTGCAATTTTAAGAAAATTCTTAAATTGACAATTACGTTCATTTAATGGACTTTTAACTACTCGAACAATTTCCGTTTTAGGCTCATTTGAAAATGAAGAATAAGATTGAATTGATTTGCCAAATCCAAGAATAGTTGACCAAACTGTATAAGTAAATACGATAAAAACAGATATTTTTTTCCCCTTTTTAATAAAAAAAACTTGAGCTGCTTCTCGACTCCTATAAATTTTACTCCGCATAATTAGCTTTAGAACAGTTGAATCGACAATTATTACTAATTTCATTCCACAAGTAGTATCTTTCAAAACTTCATAACCTAATGCTTTTCGATCTTCTAAAAAATTAAGGTACAGAATTTAATGTTTGGAAGAATTAAAGGCTTTTGGGGTATATGATACCCATTTGGAGTTCTGTGACCTTTAAGAGCACCCTTCACGTGACATTTTTAAAATTATAAAATTTACTAGGAGATTTTATGCAATTACTAAGTTTTCAATCTCAGAATTTAGTTGTCGATTATATTTCTTTTAAGTTCAAAGAATTAGACAATACCACTAAGAAACAAATAGCAAACTATCTTTTGAATATTGGCTTTAACTCTTATCAGAAGTCTGGCAAATTAGCCAAACCAATCAAAGAACCTATTCTTGTTAGTTCTAAAAATCAATTTGAAGTTCGTTTTGTTGGAGATAACTATTATTGGAGCGGCACTTCACTTCACTTTTCTGGATCTAATGCTGCGAGATTTTACTTTTTTTCAAAAGAACAAATAATTGACTGGACAATTTTTTCTGCAGGAGTTCTTAGTCGATTCGATATTTATTATTCTCGTCAGAATAAAAAAGATGATAAAATCTTGAATCAAGATTTTTTGCATGAATGTCTCAAACAAATACAACAAACTAATACAAATGTTGGCTTTGACAAAAATTCCAAAGGTTGAATTTTAACTATTGGTAACCGAGAAAGCAATCTTTTTTATCGACTATATGATGGAAAAAACTTTTTAAAATTCGAGCATGAAATGAAAGGAAAATTTCTTCAACAGTATCATCTTTTATTAGTTGAAAGTCGCTTGGAAGAATTTGAGCAACAACTTACTTCACATTTTTTATCTTATTCCGCAAAGAAATTACCTCTTCATTATTCTTATTTGGATTGGCTAATTATTCAAATACGGCCAATTCGGAAACTTCATAAAAAACAAATTTCTCAATCAGCTTTGAAATCACACTACCTGGATACAAATAGTTTTCAGTCATTTACTGATCGAAAATATTTTTTCAGTTTACTACAATTTTTGATGTATGCGCAAAACTTGGATTTTACAATTGATTCGTTAGGAACCACTTCTTATAGACAAGTAGTTTTTCGACTACAGGATTTTTTAAAATATCAAAATCCTAACGTTAAGTCTACTAACTGTTATCAATTAAAAAAGCTGATAGATTTTTTTGACGAACTTCAAAAAAATTCACTGATTCAATCTTTTACTGATTCTGAATATCGCAGTTTAATCACAATTCCAGAGGTCAAATTAAAAAAGTCCAAACGGAATTCTTGGATTGCAAAAGTTTGGATAGCAGAAGAATTATTTTATTATGCAAATCTTTTTCTTTTGCCTTGTTTTTTCAAACAAAAAACTACAAAAGATCAATTTGAAGTTCAATTTAAAGTTATTCAAGTTTTCAGTTCTATCAATCTTGAAAAGAAATTTTTTATACAAGAATTCTTAAATTCATACTCAGCTGTCTTATCCAACCAACGAAGAACAAAAATCAAAAAATTATTTATTCAGGTCGTAGGTATTTTAAAAGAGCACGATCTAATCGAATCCAATTTTAAAATTATTTATGATGGATTACTTCTTGATGTAAATGAATTAACCATTACTAATATTGAACAGGGTTTCGTTATATACGAAAAACTTTCTATTTTAAAACTTACTACTTTTAAGATTTTTATCAGGTTAGACTATATAAAAATTGATTGAATTTATTTACTAGAAAATTATTGATTGATCTTTTATCGTTATATATCAAGCTATTTGAAATATCTTTAAAAATAACTAGTACTTAAAAAATTGTACCTAGGATGGACACTTTTTTAAGTACTTTTAATTCACTAAAAATAAAATAAAAATAAAAATGGAAAATAAAATTCTAAAATTCAAAAAAGAAAATAATAATCTAGCTTACAAAGAATTACAATCTCAACTAGATCTTGTCTTAGAAAGCTAAGAAATCAACCGGAAGAAGCTTCGATTAGGTTTTATTGGATTAGCCAAACAAAATCAAGAGTTATTAGAATTCAATACGCAACTAACTTAGCAATTGGAAACCGTTGTGGAAGAATTAAATTTACTCAAGAAACAACGGAAAGAAAAGTCGGCTCGTAAAGAAGCTCGTTCAAACCGAAGACGTTTGCCTAAGCGCGACCCGATGACTTATGATATTTATAAGAAATTGATTCGAGCTGCCGAAGGCCCAACTTATCTAAATGTACGCTTACGAATTGCCTTTTGTATTCTTGCAGTAACTGGAATACGGATCAATGAACTATTACCTTTAAAGGTATATCAGCTTGAAACACTTATCAATTCTAACTGGATTGCCATTGATCGTTCTAAAAGAGGGCCGAGTAATCATAAAGCATTCCTAACTAAGGAAGGCAAAAAAATTATTGAAGATCGAAAAAAAGGATTTCGAACTGATTTTTTTAATGAAAGAATCAGATTCTTACGTTTTTACATCCGAAGCCAATCATTCCCAAATGTTAAGTCGCGAAACGATTACAAAAGACGTCAATCGAGTAATGCGTTCGGTTTCGAATCAATTTCCTGATAAACCAAATATTACGAGTCATAGTTTTCGAGTTGGATATATCACTCAATTATGGAAAGATACCAAAGATATTGAGTTTGTTAAACAAGCAATAGAGCATCGAAGTATGGATACCACTTCTGCTTACGTTCAAAGCTTATCCGATCAAGAAAGACAGAAGCGGATCTCTCAAATAGAATAGCTTCTCAGACCCTCTTAAAACCCTTCTGAAGGGAGTTTTAATAACCTGAGTAATATACTTGCTAGGTTTTAGTGGAAAAGATGAAATAATTTTGTTTTAGTCAAATATGAATGTATGCTTTTAGGAGGTAATAAAAATTCTAAAATATTCATTAATATTTTAGAATTTTTATTCAATTACTCAATTAGTGCATCTCCAAATCACAACAAGACCTCGAGTTAATCGATTTTTAAAAATCCAATAACTTGAAATGTTTTTAATCTTTCTGTAACACTTTCTAAAAAATGAAAAATGTTTAAAACAGACATATAAAATTGCTCCAAAAATAACAACAAAAGATATCTTATTCTTATTTTTTATTATAAAATCAAATAATCTTCTGCAATTTGATATTTCATTAATTTTTAATGATTCACCTTGTAAATTTATAGTAGAATTTGTCCCATTAAAAATATCATCGACTTTTGGATATTCAGGTTTGCCTGCTAACCCTATATTGGTGCGATTTTTTGGGCCTCGCAAATGAAGTGTTATCTTATTTTTATTTTTTCGAAATTTTTTGAAAGAAGGGATTGGACTAGCTAGAGTTTCATTTTTAGCAATCGCTTTAGACATTTGTTCAATTTTATGCGCTGAATAACCTCCGGCTATAGTCGCCCCAACATCATCAGATAGACCTAAAAAATTGCAGCAAACTGTATCTACAACAATTTGACTGCTTCGCGTGGCTAAATCAGAAGCATTGTGTGATTTTTTTAAATATTGACCAATTGTTGTAAAATCAACTAAACTTGATTTTAGAGCCTCCGGAAAATTTGTTTCAGCATTAACTTTGTGTAGAGCTTTTCCGGCAACAAACGCAGCATTTCGACGTGGAATAAAAAGTACATGCCCATCGGCACCTGGCACCAATTGGAAATGCTTGTCTATGTCTCTAAATTTTTCAAATAAATTCTCAATTTCATGAACCATATAATTTTTAAATTAATGTTTATTGACTCTTCAAAATAGTCCAGATCATATAACAACCTATTAAAACCACCAAGATTTTGTCACGCATAGTAATGATAACTTTATTAATATAAAATTTAATATAAATTATTAACAGTTTCTTGTCAACTTATCAGAAATAAATATTATAAAATTTAATAGCTATTTAACTAATTAGTTTTAAATTAGTTCTATCGGTTGATATTAAATAACAACCTTAATTAATATCATAACATAGTTATATTACGTAATATATGTTATATTATTTAAGATAATAATAACTTTTAAGAATACTTAATTTGAAACATTTTTATTAATTTAATTGATATTTATAATTCTTTTATAATATGAATCATAAAATAAGTAATGAATTAAAATATATCTATCAAAGCATAAAAATACTACGATGATTATAATTAAAGTCTGAATTCATAAAAAAAAGTTTATGATGAAAAAGAGAATTGGATCATGAAATTAAACCTAGAGAATTATTTTATAAATTTAAAATAATTTTATATTTACATTAAATATATTAATTTTATCAATAATTTATGGTTAATCAATCAAACAAAATATTGAATAAAAATATAATCTTAGTCACTAACCGATCGAGGGACTTAGCCCGAAAACTCCTCAATAAATAAATTATATATTAATATTTATTTTTGTCAATATTATTAAAATTAATAAATTTTATTTTTATTTTATCTCATGATTACATTTCTATTTTATAAAATTTAATAGGGCATATTAATTTAATTAAATTACAAAATAATAATTTATTTATTTAAATTAAATATTGCATTTATTTTTTAAACTTGTAAAATAATCAATATCCTGGTAGGTTTAATTTATAAACTTTAATATTTTGTAAAAATAATTTATTCTGACGTGGTTAATTCCAACTCATGCAACAGAAACACTTGAACAAACTTTAGGTAATGCAACAATAGCGGCCAATAATTCGCCTAAAACAGTTGAAAGTCTTGGATATGCCGCTTCTAATGTATCAACGATTGTATCAACAGTTAATACAGGTACAAAAGCACTTTTTGTAAGTTATGGCGTAGCATTAACTGGCGCAGCAGCAATGGATGCGGTTACAACCAGAAATACATATTCTCGATATATGTTTGGTGTGGGATATAGATTAGGAGCAGCAGGAACTGTTAGTTCAGCATTTACTGCTTTCAATGTTTCAGCTGGATTAGGTCCTGTTGCTTTAGTTTCTGAAGCAGCAAGATCAGCTTTTTATTGGTTAAGTAGAAAAGCAAATGCAATCGCTCGAATTGCTGACATTCCTGCAGTATAATATGCTTCCACAAATTCAAATGTTTTTATAAAAATTCTAGCATGTTAATAGTCTAGAATTTTTATCTTTAATAAAAGTAATGTAATTTTTTATTATTTTCCTTCAACATCATTAATATTAAGATTGCGAGGTCCAGAACAACAAAACTTAATTTAAACATAACATGACGTACAATTCAAAAATATATCTAGAACTACTAAGATATGTCGATTTATTTTTATTATAGACCCTTTTATCGGTCGCTGAGAGCATTTTTTCAACATTTGTGATATTAATAAATTATTTATTTTTATTAATCTGGTCTAATAAATTTTGTATCTCAGTTTTAGAAAGAACATATCTATTATAAATCATAGTAGATATAATATCTGCATGACCCATGATATCTGCAGTATTCTGTACCGATGTTACTTTAAGTAAATTTGTAATCATATTTACTCTAAAACTGTGAGACTTGATATTAAATGGAATATCAAATTTTTTGTATATTTCTTTTAAATCTTGGATACCCTTTTTAGATAAGACATGTATATGAGCCTGTTTAGTCTTGTGATGAATTAAATAGAATTGAACTGCATCCATAGCTTTTATTAAATCTTGTTGAGTAAGGTGTCTAATTTCATTAATATGTAATATGCAGTGGTAAAGAATAGTATAAATAATACGAAGTTGTGCTCTCCTTAAATCTTTTTTTCTCTGGCACGAGTTTTTTGCATTTACTAAAAAAATAGGAAATAAATTAAAATCTATAGGATCTCTTAAAGGTTGCACTTGACGTCTTTTTTTTACTTTTGGTAAAAGCATATCAATCTTCTTATTCAGTACCTCCATCTCTCCAAGAAATTCCTCATGAAATTCATTGATATTTTCATTAATTGGTTCGATGGTATCTTCAACGTAATTACGTATTACTAAGGTATTGTTTTGTATTAAATCATAAAGATACATTAAGTATTGGTCTATAAGTTTTAATGCTAAATTATCATCAAAGCTATCAAATGGTATTTTATCAACGATATCAGCTCTTTTAGCTGCAAGTTGCTTTAATATACTATTAACCTTAAAATTTTCATATTTATAGTTATCAATTTCTTTGCGTCTTTTATTATCTCCAAACCGTTCTGAAAATGCTTTAGAATATTGCGGTTCAGCCATTAGTATTGAAGCTATTCTAACGTCCTCGTCGTACTTCTCAGGGCCTTTTAGAAATGACTT
>Ga0265309_10000634_pt1 | contig 14333 bp, 28 predicted proteins | sample Helome_FD_192492 | JGI IMG/M metagenome (GOLD analysis project Ga0265309, IMG submission 192492) | Marine sediment microbial communities from subtidal zone of North Sea - Hel_20160524 (Illumina Assembly) | ecosystem: Environmental > Aquatic > Marine > Subtidal zone > Sediment ...
ACGCAAGACGTTACGGTCTAGCGGCTATGGCAGGTATTCCGCAGGTAGATGATGATGCAGAGGCAGCCATGCTTCGGGGAGATGATAAGAGAGTTATCAGCCCTGAACAGCTAGTGAATATTGTAGAGTTACTTGCATCAACGCGAAGTGACACGCCTAAGTTCTGCAAAGCGTTTAAATGCTCAAGCCCTGAGACTTTGTTATCTGTAAATTATGATAGAGCTGTAGCAGCTTTACGAGCTAAGTTTAAATGATTATTTCAAGCGAAGAACAAGGAACTGAGGCGTGGTTCGAATCGCGCCTTGGTAAACCATCTGCAAGTGGTTTTGGTAAACTGATAACAAGGACAGGAAAACCTAGCGCACAGGCTGAGGCTTATATCAATCAGCTTATTTTCGAAAAACTATCTGGAAAAATACCAGAGACTTACACATCAGCCGCTATGGAGCGCGGCACAGAGTTAGAACCTGAAGCAAGAGAGAATTTTGAATTTATAAATAATGTTTCTGTTAGGCAAGTCGGATTTGTACAGGATGATGCACTCACATACGGATGTTCACCTGACGGACTCTTAGATGACAATGGCGGTGTTGAAATCAAATGCCCACTTGGTCAAACGATGGTCAAGTATATGCGTGACCCACAAGAGTTAGTTAAAGCGTACTGGCAACAGATTCAAGGCTCTATGTGGGTAACTGGTGCAAGCTATTGGTATGCCTTTGCCTATCACCCTGAAACTGCTCACGTTCAAGTCAGAGTAGAACGTGACAATGAATACATAACCAAACTAGCCGAAGAAGTTAAAGCGGCTGTCAAAACCATAAAAACTGAAGTGGAGAAAAGAACATGAGTACATACGAGCAAAAAGATAATAGTGGCGCCTTATTTGTTAATGATAAGAAAGAAAGCGAAAAGCACCCAGACCGAAAAGGTAGCGCCATGATTGGCGGAGTTGATTACTGGGTATCTGGCTGGATTAACACCAGCTCTAAAGGCACTAAATACATGAGCCTTTCATATACGGCTAAAGATGAGCAGTCAGTACCACAACCCAAAGCAGCTCCGGCACCTACAGCCGAGTTTGATGAAGACATACCGTTTTAAGAGTTAAATGCCCCCCTCGCGGGGGGCAACCAACAGGAGAAAGACCAACGCTAGTCGGTCAATAACAATATATCACAGGTGAGATAATAATATGCAACTTATAGACGCAGGAAAGGCTGTTAGAGCCGCCCAGCAAAATGCGGGTATATCTAACGCAGAGCTATCCAGAATCGCTAAGACAAGCCCACAGCAGGTTATACGGTGGAGAACCCAACCTAATATGAAGCTTCACACCATGCAGGAACTTTGCGCTGCACTTAATGTAGATGCGGTGGATTTCTTTCGGCTTGGAAGATAGTCCCTGTTTTGTGTTTACAAACAGGTTAATGCAAATTATAATCAAAGAAGTTATCGGGCTAGAGGCTGGGGAAAATCTTAAATTAAACCCCAGAGACTGAGTTGACCCTCTCAACATAGCCCCTAAAGTGAATCGGTATTCACTGAAGGATAGATTAGATATTCGATACGATAACTGTTTTTACCGAAAAGTTGCTTTTGCCCTTTTTTCTTAAATTTTACTTTCTACAAGTAAAAGGGTTTAAGGTATCTTTAATAAATATATATGTACACTTAATGGCACTTTGTAAACATATAGAAACAAACCTTTCAAAAATAACTATTTCAGCTTCAGCTGGAATCAACGGAGAAAGAACAATGAATCAGAAGCAACGTGTACTCGATTACCTTAGAAGTGGTAACACAATAACCAGCCTAGACGCTTTCCATGAGCTAGGCATTACTAGAATATCCGCTGTAGTGTATAACCTAAAGCGTGATGGTCACCACCTGATAAAAGAAAACGTCACTGTTAAAAATAGATTCGACGAAGAATGCACCATTGCCCGCTGGAGTCTGCCATGCTCTTAAAAACTGGCGAAGAATACCTAATCTCTGATGACCTGCACCAAGACTTGATTAATGCCTATGGCGAAGACATGGTCCGCAACGAGCTAACAGCCATGAAGATGTGGCTACTTACTAACCCCGCTAAACGTAAAACCAAAGTCGGTATGCCCAAGTTTATTAACAGCTGGTTATCCAGAGCAAAAAAGACTGGCGGTATGTCTCCCTTTGTTCCGCAGCAGCAAGCAGCAGGTAAACAAGACACCCGCAGTTCATTAGCTAAGGTTGGTGATTCAATAAGGGGCAGAACCTTAGAGTGTTCACTGACGGACATTACATGGGTAGAGCCACACGAGAAAGAAGCTCAGAAACAATATTACCTAACTACTCGCGGCTTCTATTATGACGGCGGCAATGAGGTGAAATATGCTTAGAGTACAACATCCAAACTCAAGAAAGATTGCAATTAAATATTCCTACGCTGGAAGGAATACAAAGCTAAAGTCTGGGGAGAAATACAGCTTACCCCATCTGGCTGAGGTCGCAGGCATTAACGCCAAGACGCTACACAGCAGGCTCAGGGCAAAGCAGTGCAAGGTTATTACTGACTACGATTTAAGAGTGGCTAAGGCAGCCTATAACAACGATGCTGACAAGCCTTTCGAATCACGCCTTGAATCGCAGGAAGCTATAACCAGCCAGAAGTGGTTATCGAGGGCATTGGTTTGAGCGATGCTGACAGCGTGAAAGTATACCGAGCCGAGGAGATAGACGTTCGGCTCAGGTATATTGCTGACCGTTTAAAAGAATGGGACTACAAAAAGCCCTGCGCTATTACCCTAAAGCCATACAGCAACCCCCGCACATTGTCACAGAGCGCCATGTTCCATGCTTGGTGCAGATACCTAAGTACGGCAGTTAATAAGCGTGATGCCTCCTACACTGAAGAAAATGTTAAGCTATTACTGAAGCAGCTATTCCTTGGAACTGAAGAAATCAAGGTTGGAAAGACAATCATCAAAGACCAGTTGAGGCAGACCAGCAAGTTGGACTCTGGTGAGATGCATCACTTTCTCAATCAGGTTTACGAGTGGGCTTTTGATTTAGGCTTCAGCTTGCCTATTGACCAGCAAAGCGAGTATAGAAAACTAAAACAACAACAGGTGAAATAATGGACAGAATAGACCCCCGCACGTTATTGGAGTTTGCAAGAAGCGAATCACAGACCAGAGTTTTAGAGGCGGTTATCCAGCATGGCTCAAACACTAAAGCAGCCGATGCGCTGGGAATGAACAGGCGCGGTATTGATAAGACTATGAAGCGCATTGAGGGTTATGCCGCAGCTAAGGGAGTCGCACCACACCGCAGCTTAGTACACCAGACCGCAGAAGGCTTTGATGCCAAGCGAGTATCCACAGCATATAAAGAAGATGGCTCAGTTGCCTTGCAGTGGGTGATTCAGGAGCCGCAAAAGCAAAGCATGAAGCAGCGCCTAGACCTGATGATTGAAGGCGTTAAAGAAGACCTTAATGGGTTTAAAGCCCCAGCGCCTGCACCAGTAGAAGTCTCTGATGATTACCTTGCTATGTATATGATTGGCGACCACCACTTTGGGATGCTGGCTGACAGCGAATCTAAAGTTGATGATGACGACTGGGACATAAAAATTGCCACTGAGATTCTGATTGATGCCACCGACCGACTAGCCAACCGCGTGGGTAATGCCAAGACAGGTGTATTGCTTAACGTGGGTGATTTCTTTCACGCTGACAGCAGCTTTAACACCACCACTAAGGGAACGCCGGTAGATGTAGACACGCGCATTGGCAAGACCTTTAAGCTGGCAGGCAGGCTATTTAACATCCTGATAGACAAGATGCTACAGACACATGAGAAAGTTGTTGTGGTTAATGTACGCGGAAATCACGATTACGACATGGCCTGTCACCTGTCAAGCTGCTTGGAGCTACTCTACAGCAAAGAGCCGAGGGTTGAGATTGTGCAGAACTACAGCAAGTTTATATCCTACCAGTGGCACAACAATTTATTTGTGTTCCACCATGGCGACCGCATCAAGCACGAGCAGATTCTACAGACGGTGATTAAGAACCTAGACGACGAATGGGCAGAGTCAAAGAACCGATACTGCCATCTGGGACACATCCACCACCATGTAGCAAGAGAGGTGGGTTCTATGCACTTTGAACACTGGGGTAGCCTAACGGCCACCGACCAATGGCATAGCGATTCAGGCTATGGTGCAGAGCGTTCTATGACCGCAGTGGTTTATCATAAAGACAGCGGTGAAGATTCCCGCGTTAAAATTAAGGTGGAGGGATGAGCAATGTTACGAAGTTTCCTACTCGCACCATTACTCTTGCTCGCTTATATTGTGAGGACTGCGCTCTTCCTCTCACTTATTGGCTTGGGACTGATGGGGACGCTTATGGTCTATGCACACGGTGTGACCTGCAACATCCTGAAGAAATTGAAATAAACGTTGAGGAAACACTGCAATGAGCGCACTAAGTAAACAGACTGGCGGCAGTCATTACCGGCTTGCCATTCAGCCCATAGAGTACATCTATAAGAACAGCTTGGACTACTGCGAGGGTAACGTGGTTAAATACATTACTAGACATGGCAGTAAAAACGGAGCTGAAGACATAAGGAAAGCCATCCACTATTGTGAGCTGTTACTGGAACTGGAATATGGCGAAGAAAGCTAGGAAGAAATCAACGGTCGCGCAGGAGATGGAGAAAGCAGCAAAGCTCTTGCAGCGGCTGGTAAGGTTAAAGGCAGCAGATGACAACGGCTACGCCCAGTGCGTTACCTGCGACAAGGTAGACCACTATAAGAACCTCCAAGGCGGTCACTTTATACCGCGCCACAGAACCATATTCAAGCTAGCAGAATTTAACATAAAACCGCAATGCCCCCATTGCAACTGCTGGGGTATGAAACAGGCGCACTACGTCCTGCGTTACAGACAGTACATGGTTGACACCTACGGCGAAAGGCGCGTGAAAGCGATGGAAAGGATGGCATGGAGGCCAGCTAAGAGGTACGAACGAGAAGAAGTTATAGCCTTTGCCCGCGACCTTAAAGAACAGATTAAAGTAGAAGAATGGCGCATTGGTGAAATAAAGTGTTGACACTTTCGTAAACGTCAGGCACTATGCACACACATTCAAAAAACAACAGGGTTACAAACATGAACAATTCACTGCTTACTTTTGCTACAAAACGCGCTAATTCTATGATAGAAAAAGATGGCTCAGTAAACTACCAAGGCTTAAAACTTCTAGTCGGTATGTACGCAGACAGCCCAGCCGAATTGAACGAAGTGATGTTTAAAATTGGAAGCACCTACAACTGTACTGTTGCCGAGCTAGCATAATTTAACTGCCCCTTCGGGGGCATCCCTTGGAGGGGAATCAAATGAAACAAGAAATCAAATGGTTAATAGATGACTTTGTACGCGCAGACGCTAAATGGGAAGGTGACATCATCGACCTATGTGATGGCAAGAAAGACGTGCTTTCCTATGAATGGTTACGAGCTTACCCAAGCTGGTTAGATGACTACTTACCTGTTGCGATAACTGGCACAGTTTCACAAATGGAATATTTAGACGTGCTTTACCGACAAGGCAATGACAAAGCTAGCCTGATGCTTAAAGATGCTCTCTATCTATCACTAGAAACAGATTTGCGAAATGCGGTGCTAGAGTATTATTCTGAGGAACATATGGAAGCAGAACCCTTTGCGGGATATGAGGCAGGCCAATGATTAACTATGATTACCAGTATGCAAGGGAGCGCAAGGCAAAACAAAGCCGCGCTCAGAGCCGTCAATTCATGGCGTGTGGGGCAGCATTGTTTGTGCTGTACTGCATCGCTTCAACTATGAGCTACAACGATTGTCTACAGGGGATATGCTAATGGAGTATTTAATCATGGCGGGATTAACTGCCGTAATAATTGGCCTGCTATATGCAGTAGTTAAGCAGAAGCAGCAAGAAACCGTTGAATGGAAAAAGCGCAAAGCGCGCAGAACTCAGTTTAAGGAACTCAAATAATGACAAAACTAGAATTTGTAGATAGTGAGACTAATATCACTGTCACTATTAACAAAGACCGTGTAAGTCTTGAAGAGGCTTTAAGCACCTTCGCTGACTTTCTAACAGACGCTGGCTATGAGCTAGGGGAAGGCAAGACCATCGGCCTTATTGCCGTAGAATGAGTGTTGGAAAGCCTGCTTTTGCGTTTACGCAGTACCCCTATGAGTCGCGCAGTATTACACCTGATGCACAGCTTGAGGTTACGCTGTTTAATAGAGACTTAACCAGAGATGAACTGCTCAGTGAGTTTCAGCGGTTCATGGTTGGGTGCGGCTATCACTTTGATGTTAATGAATATATAACGGTGGTTAGCGATGATTAACTCTAGAACTAAATTCATTGAATTGCCGCAGAAAGTTTGGCTCGTTTATGACACCCATAAAAAAGATAAGTTTGCACATATAGAGAAAGCCTTTCTCTCAGAGCAAGCGGCTCTAGATTATGTTTACAGATTTACTAACGAAGTCTATGCCGGCGACTATATTGAAGAGTGCGCGGTGACACATGATTAAAGGAATTGATGACTGGATAACTTTGGGCGCTGCTGTTGTAGCGGTAATAGCAATTATTGTGGACTATATGTTATGAATGAAGATATTAAAGAAGCCATTAAAGAGGTCAATGCCAGCGTGGACAGACTACTAAAAGGTCAGCGAGTGCAGAGGATAAAAGACTGGCTTAAAGTTCAGGCGAGTAAGCCTGTCAGCAATGGGGTTGCCATTCTTGTGGCTATGCTTATAATCATTATCGACTAGGGTTCCCCCTCCTACCCCTTGAAGCAGGTCTACCGCACCTGTAGTCACAACGCGGTGCCATACCTTTATTGATATATCCACCATACATAACCATCATTTCTAATCATATCTGATAGCCTTTACAATGCCCGCGAATCCACCAACCAGAGACTCGCGTGATGCTATACATGATAGGCTTTATCCTCTCAGCCCTTATTCTAGTGGCTATCCAAGACCTTAGATTGCACAAAAAGTAACCAGCGTTTACAATAACGGCACAACCAAACTGTTAGCCTGCGGAGGTTAATATGCACCAGTTGAACATTGTAAGCCGTATTATTGAATGCGAAGAAAATGGGTGGCATGATTTGCTGTCAAAGGTCGATGGCATAACCCAGAGCCTTATCGACAACCCTTCAGCAGTCAAGCCTGTAATAGTCGCCCTGCGCTACTGGTGTGATGCTGTAGATTGCAAGGTTAATGGTTTACCGCCTGATGAGCATGATGTTATGCTTCAAAACCCCCTTATGAATATACGCGCTGCCTTTGGCACAGAGGTCTAACCCCCTAGATGAAAAACGGAAACCAAGGCGAGGGCGGTGGCAGACCCCCTGTAGTCTTTACCCCTGACCAAGTGATTGAGATTCAGGCGTTGGCTGCTGTCTTAACTAAAGGTCAGATTGCCGACTACTTTGATATAAGTGAGAAGACGCTCAGAGAAGTAGAGAAGCGACAGCCTGAAGTTTCTACCGCTTATAAAAAGGGCAGATGCAAACAGATTGCAAACATGGGCAGCAACCTTGTCCAGTTGGCTCAGGATGGCAATGTAACGGCAAACATCTTTTACCTGAAGACTCAGGGTGGCTGGAGAGAAGTTGAAGCAGAAACGCAAGAGATTCCCCCAATCAACATAGTGGTGCAAAGCAAAGATGAAAACCAAGATTCACGTTAATCAGCACAACATAAGAGCGAACATAAAAGGTGCAGACCTGCCTGTAATTACAGTCAAAGACTACAAGCAAAACAGGAAGGTGAACGAAGCCAGCATTGTTAAAGATGGCGAAGTTGTTGCGCGTGTTGTTTATTCGCCTGACAAGCCTTTATCTTGTGGCGCAAAGGTATGGGTAGAAACAGACCTAGAGGTTGTTGTTGATGCAACTGACCCTGCCGCAGAGTGAAATCTTTTGTAGCTCTAGCCGTTTCCGTAGCGTTGTTGCTGGGCGGCGATTCGGCAAGACATTCCTTAGCACTGGCGAGATACTGCGAGCAGCCATCAGCGGCAAGAATAAGAACTGCTGGTATGTAGCCCCCACCTATGGCTCTGCTAAAGAGATTGCTTGGGATATGCTTATACAGACCATTCCCCCTGAGTACCTAACCAAGACAAACGAAAGCAGCCTGACGATGCGCTTGATTAACGGCAGCACTATCAGCCTGAAGGGAGCAGAGAAGCCTAACAACCTGCGAGGCCGAGCGTTAGACTTTGTTGTGCTTGATGAGTTTGCTGATATGCGCCCAGAGGCTTGGTATGAAGTTATCAGGCCATCGCTATCTGACCGGCTTGGTTCCGCTTTGTTTATCGGTACGCCTAAAGGCCGCAACCATTTCTATGACCTGTACGCCAAGGGCTTAGATGGTGCAGATGATTGGCAGAGCTTTCAGTACACCACTATCCAAGGCGGTAACGTACCGCAGACAGAGATAGAGCAAGCCCAGCAAGACCTAGACGAGCGCACTTTTAATCAAGAATACAACGCCCAGTTCGTCAACTACAGCGGCATTATCTACTACGGCTTTAATCGAGAAGAATCGGTTGGCAAGATAGAGGCAGACCACCACACGCTTCACGTTGGGATGGACTTTAACCTTGACCCAATGAGTGCGGTTGTATGTGTCCGACACCATGACACGCTGCTTGCTATTGATGAGGTGGTTATGTGGGGCAGCAACACCGATGAGATGGCGCAGGAATTGAAAGCGCGATACCCTGACAAACGTGTTATCATTTACCCTGACCCAGCCTCTAGACAACGCAAGACCAGCGCAGGTGGGCGCACAGATTTGAGCATACTTCAGAACGCAGGTTTTGAGGTTAAAGCAAAAACCAGACACGCACTGGTTAGGGATAGAATAAACGCGGTCAATTCCAGATTGCTTTCCAGTGATGGGCAGCGGAACTTGTTGATAGACCCTAAGTGTAAACAGACAATAGAATCCTTAGAGCGCCAGACCTACAAAGAAGGCACTAGCGTTCCTAATAAGGATGGCTTTGACCACATGAATGACGCTCTTGGCTATCTGGTAGAATACCTATTCCCAGTTAGAACAGACCGCATAGTACCCCAACCACAAAGGTGGAGTTAATGAGTAAGAATTTAGAATACACGCACCCGCAATATGACCACAATAAATACCGCTGGGAGTTCTACCTGCGCAGCTACATGGGTGGCGAAGACTATCGTGATGGTTCCTACCTGACGCGCTACATCAATGAGGACAAGGACGAATACAATCGACGACTCGACCTGACCCCAATGGACAACCACAGCAAGAACATTGTCCACATCTACAGCAGCTTCTTATGGCGACAAGCCCCAGTGCGCAGCTTCAACAGTGCAGCGGGTAACTATGCCCTTGAACCATTCCTCAAGGATGCTGACCTTGATGGGCGCAGCTTTAATGCGTTTATGCGAGAGGCTAACATCTGGGCGAGCGTATACGGTAACGTCTGGATTATGGTCGATAAGCCAGCATCTAACGCCCGCACTAAGGCTGAAGAGCTAGGACAGGACATTAGACCTTATGTAAATATGTTCACCCCTGAGAATGTATTTGACTGGGAATATGAGCGGATGCCGTCTGGCCGTTACGAGCTTTGTTACCTGAAGGTGCGCGAGTCTATCGAGGAAATCAGCGACACTGAAAAGGTGGTTTATTACCGCATCTGGACGAAGAGCGATGTGAAGCTGTTTAAGAGTATCAACGAGCAGGACACCCACATAAGCACAGAAGAGAACGCGCTAGGGCGAATCCCTGCGGTGTTCCTACCTGCACAGCGTTCAGTAGTGCGCGGCATTGGCATTAGTGACCTGTCAGACGTTGCCTATATGCAGCGGGCTATCTATCAGGAGTTGTCAGAGGTTGAGCAGCTTATCCGTATAAGCAATCACCCCACCCTAGTTAAGTCATACGAGACAGACGCTAGTGCAGGTGCAGGTTCGGTTATCAATATGCCTGACGATATGGACGCGGCAATGAAGCCTTATATGCTACAGCCTAACGGTTCGAATCTAGACAGCGTAAGAGCCGCTATCAACGACAAGATTGAATACATTAATCGTATGTCTCACATGGGTGCGGTTCGCGGCACAGAGGCTATCACGCAGTCTGGCGTAGCAATGCAGACAGAGTTCCAGATGCTTAACGCAAAGTTGGCTGAGAAAGCTGACATTCTTGAACTGGCTGAAGAGCAAATCTGGAACCTTTGGTGTGATTGGCAGGAGCTAACCCCTGACGTTGAAATCTTCTATCCTGATTCGTTTGATATTCGGGATATGGACAAAGAGCTGGTATTCCTTCAGTCTATGCGCGCATCTGGCGTTAAGTCTGTAACCCTAGCGCAAGAGATAGACAAGCAGATTGCCGACCTAGTATTAGATGATGAGAACCTAGCCAAATCGCATTTAGAGATTGAACAAGGTTCGCAGGTATTGGGGCAGTTTAACGACGAGGCTGAATAATGCCTACAGATAACGCTTATGATGAGATTCTAGACACGCTGGCTGATACACACCAGCAACGTCTAGCTGATGCCCTAGTGACCTTAGAGGAGCGCGTAGCCGATGTTATGGCTGACGCTCCGCTACAGGGTGGCAATCTCTTTGACACTGAGTGGGCTATCAATGCCAGACCAGCTATCAAGGAGGCGATGGACGAGGCTTACTTATCTCAGGTTGACGACATTGTGCGGGGATATGGTGCGGTTGCTAATGAGGCGCAAGATATGCTCTCAACGTATGGCGACTTCACCAAGCTAGACAGCACCGTTGTGAACCAGTTGCAGAGACTATCATTCCAAGGCTTTGAATCAGTTGCTAATGAATACCTTGATGTCTTAGCCAATGAGGTCTATCAGTCAACCCTGACAGGCCGTAGCTTCAATGACACAGTGAAGAACCTACGCCAGACAATCAATGGCGTATATATCCAGAGCGATGATGTGGAAGCCCAGCGCCTTGTTGATATAGTGAACAGCGGTTCACCTGCGGCAGCCAAGGAAGCAGCCGAGCAGTTACGCACCAAGTTCGCCAGAGACAGGGCAGGCAATAACCTTAGGCGCTACAGCACCCAGATGGCACAGGACAGCCTGATGCAGTTTGATGCAAGCATTAACACTGCTATCGGTAAGGCAAGCGGCGCGACCAAGTGGAAATACTATGGCGATGTTATCAGGGACAGCAGACCGTTCTGCGTGGAACACGCCAACCAAGTGTTCGATGAGGACGAGATAGAATCAACATGGGCGGGAAGCTGGAAAGGTAAATCATCTGGCGACCCCTTTATAGTGCGCGGTGGTTACAACTGCCGACACCACTGGAGACCAGTATTCGACGAAGAGGATATTGTGTCGCAGCCTGAAGCCACAGAGGAGCCTGTAGCCGTCCCTTCTGTACCTCTATTACTGCCACCACTTCAAAAGAAGAAAGAGCTTAAGAAGAGCTATGACGAGCGCACAGAAGCGTCTAATCTTAAAGGCTCCGAAGATGCAGGCCAGAGAAGCAAGACAGGCTACCCAGTTAATAAAGACGGAACTTTTGCTGCAAGGTTTGACCATGGACACACCAGAAGAAGCAAGCTAACTCGCGATGAGTTCAATGCAAAGCAGTTTAGCGAGAACCAACTGGCAGGCTTTTCAGATGAGGCTTTGTCGCTTGTGGAGCCAACCCTGCTAGAGACTGATAAGCTGGCGGCTAAGTATGGCGTTCCAAGGATTAGAACAGTAGTCCCCGCAAAGGGAAAGAACACAGTTGCAGACATGGGTGATGGCGTACTTGGTCTAAACAAAGACATATATAATGGTTACGGAAAGAAGGCTTACACAAGCCAAGAGGCGCTAGACGGGGCAGTGAATGACCTTGCAGCGAAGACAAAAACTTTGCGAGCTAAGCTAGATGAGCAGGTGATACCCTATTTAGCCGTTAGAGAGGAAATGGTAGAAGCCGGCCTTAACTATACGCCTGAGCTTTTGGCAAGGTACAAAGCAGAAAAGGCCGCTTATGACAAAACTTTTAAGTCTATTGCCAAGAGTGAGAAAGCACTCAAGGCGGCCAGAAGGAATGCAGAGCCAAAGGTAGCCAGCACTTATGTAAGGGGCGGCAATAAGGCAGACAGGCCGTGGGCATCTGGCGGTTACTTTGATTCAGATGCAGACTTGGGTAAATCTACTATATTCCATGAGTTCGGTCATAACGTACACCAGCAGTATTTTGTAACACGAAACAAGATGAGAAGACCGCCCATAGAAGTTTGGTTAGATGGTAAATTTAAAGATAAACCTTTCTTTCCAACTCAATACTCGCAGGCTAACCCGCAAGAATGGTGGGCAGAAAACTTTGCGTTGCATAATATGGGAAGGAAAGATTTAGTTGATAAAGACATTGCAGGCTTGCTTGACGCTATAGCCGAATCGAACGGCAACCTAACAGTCTATGACGGCTTTAATTTTGAAACAGGAGAGTATATTTAATGGCAAAAGAACTAGAACTAGGGCTGGCACTTGTACAGCTTGAAGACTATCCAGAAGACATCATAGAGCAGCTAGACGCGCTTTATGAAGAAGCTGATGAAGAAGACAAGGAAAACTTTATCTGGCTTTACGAAGCTGCTTCCTTGCGCGTAAATGAATTAACTGATGAAGAGATTGAGGACGAGTAATGGCATACGCTACAGGTAAGAAAAAGAAGAAGAAAAAAAAGCCCACTAAATAAGCTGGGCTAAAGGGTACACTGCTGCAATTAGGATAGGGCTATAAACTCTTTCTTGGAAATCACTTCGTCAACGTATCGCTCAACAGGTGCTGGCACTACATAGCCGTCTGAGAGCTTGAGCATATTGTTGGCGCGGTTGCCATCCACAATAACAATCTCAACAACTTCGAGCCATTCTGGTTCGCCTGTCAGCGTTACATAATCGCCCTCAAATATAATCAAGCCTTTGGCTTTCTCTTGCCTAAGCACTTCGTCGTATTCGCGCTGAGTTAGCATCTCGAAGCTATCCAAGTGATTATCGTCACAGTATGTTTCGTTGGCTTGGTCTAGCGTCTGCGGTGCTGGTTTTAAAGTATTCATATTCCCTCCAAGGGTAGCCCCCTTTCGGGGGCGGTTGGTTTATCTTGTGGTTAATTCTTTGCCTTTTACTGGGGCTACTATTCTTGTTAGGTAAGCAACGTGGTCGCGTATGTTTTTCGCTTTGTACTCGCCATTTACGCGCTCGCCTTCTTGCAGTTGCGCCCAAGTTCTATTGTAGGTTCTGGCATCGTAGTAGTTTTCTTCAGTGAACCATTTTTTAGTTCCGAAACGATCTGCTTTAGTGGGAAGTAATAAAGTGTTTATATCTTCAGGCTTTCTGGTCTCAAGGTGAGTTGCCTTTATATCTAGATTTATCTGTACTTCAACCATGTGCGTAAGGTCATTCTCAGCAGGTCGCTTGCCCGCGCCTGAACAAACGCCATGGAATCCCCAATCTACTACATAACCATGTTTAGCCAGTAAACCAGTCTTAACATTTACAGCTTGCTTTCTACCGCAAGCCTGACAAGTACCGTTGTGAGTCGCTTTAGCCATTTTTGTAACCCTTGTTGTTTTTTGAATGTAGGTGCATTAAATACTATATTAACCTTAATGTAAACACTTTAGATAATATTTGAGCAGAAATGTTTATATGCTAAAATCGGGGTTCACCAAACTCAATTTGAGGCATCGTTACATGAGCGAAGAAATCGTGGATAACCAATCAGAAGAAACAGTTGTAGAAACCCCAGCAGAAGCCAAGACCTTTACACAGGCTGACATGGATAAAGCAGTTGCCCAGCGCCTAGCTAGAGAGCAGCGCAAGTATGAAAAGCAGCTATCAGGCATTGACCTTGATGAAGCCCGCCAACTGTTAAGCCAGAAGGAACAGAACGAGCAAGACAAGATGAAGGAACGCGGAGAGTTTGAGACTATCCTCAAGCAGACCGTTGAAAAGAAAGACAGCGAAATTAACGCATACAAGAGCAAGCTACAGCAGACCCTAGTTGATGGGGCTATTCTTGGTGCGGCAAGCAACAACAATGCAGTAAGCCCTGAGCAGGTATCGTCCCTCCTTAAAAGCCAGACTAGGCTTGGAGAAGATGGCACTGTAGAGGTATTAGACAACAACGGAACACCCCGCTATAATGACAAAGGTGAACTGCTGACTGTCAATGAGATGGTCGGTGAATTTCTAACGGCAAACCCTCACTTTGTGAACGCAGGAAGAAGCGGCACAG
>Ga0265309_10000636_pt1 | contig 14330 bp, 13 predicted proteins | sample Helome_FD_192492 | JGI IMG/M metagenome (GOLD analysis project Ga0265309, IMG submission 192492) | Marine sediment microbial communities from subtidal zone of North Sea - Hel_20160524 (Illumina Assembly) | ecosystem: Environmental > Aquatic > Marine > Subtidal zone > Sediment ...
CGTCGCTATTGTTCGCGATGCCGGAGCATTGAAGTCAGCAATGTCGATTACGGCCGACTACCTGCTTACCGAAACCGAATTCCGGAACCCATCAGACTTCACGCCCGAGCTGTCGCGCCGCGCACGTGGCGTAGACGTTTGGGCAGCGTTCAAAGCCCTGGGCCGCAAAGGCGTCGCGGAAATGATAGAGCGCTGCTGTAGCAATGCGCGCCGGTTCGCGGACCGACTGCGAGCCGCCGGTTATGTGGTTCTCAACGACGTTGTTCTGAACCAGGTGCTGGTGTCTTTTGGCGATGACGCGACCACCAGGGCAATTATCGCCGCGGTACAGGAAGATGGTACCTGTTGGTGCGGGGCGACCGTCTGGCAAGGACACACGGCAATGCGGATCAGTGTCTGCAACTGGTCGACGACTACAAGCGATGTCGACGCGAGCCTGGACGCGATTCTGACAATCGCCGCACGCCATACAGATGCACCGCCGCGCTAATTTGCGGCAGCGGCCTAGAAGTTATAAACGAAACCAATAGAGACGACCGGCCAGACTTTGAAGTCGCTGAATTCGTCTTCGAGTTGACGGCGTTCGTCGTCGAGTGCCGGCAGGAGCTCGGCTTGCACGTCAGGTGGCGCGTTCGCGAGGCCCGTGGCTTCCAGCGTCACTTCCGGCGAATCCTGCCATAGCACACCGAAGTCGAAGTTAATGCCGGCTTTGCCGAATATCTCGAAGTCATAGCCGACACCGAGATAGGGGGCGGCGTTGCTGAATGATGCCGCACCTTGCAGTGTGCCTACGTCTGCCGGACTAAACGAGCCTCCACCGATTTCGAAGTTCGCGCCGCCGGTATCCTGGCTGCTCATAAGAAACTCATTGCCGTTATCGAAGACGCCTGCCGTGACCCGGAACGGACTTAGCGGGAAGCGGAAATTGCCAGTCAGGTAATACGTATCCAGCGCAAACGTGGCGTCATAGTCAATGCCAGCCTCCGGGCCATCGTCGTCGTAATCGTAGCTGTTGGCACCGACGCGAAAATCCAGCCACGGCAGGAGACTCCAGCGTCCTTCGACGCCCAGCCCGAGTGTGCCGGCTTTGACGCCGACGCCGAAATCGGCATTAGCCGTACCGAATGCAACAAGTACGAGCGCTGCCAGCGCCGCTTTGGAAAGAGTGTTTTTCATCGTGGTTTCAGCCCAAACGAGGTATCGGTTACTGAGCGTATACAGGTGTCACAACACTGACTGTGCGACGCATCACAGCTCCACAGCGTTGCCGATTTATGTCAAATCTTCACGAATCGCCGGCTTTCTGGGGCGGCAAATGTCTTTGCACGGCGTTACTTTTTGCCTGCGCAGGACGCGCAGCACGAAAACGTGAATCGAAAGGAGATTGGAAATGCGTGAATTAACGGTGAGCGAACTGGATTTCGTCTCGGGTGGGACCGGTGTTTGTACCCCTGAAAACAGTGGCAACGACTTTGGTGGCATTACGGATACAAGCAGTGTTGGTCAGGACATCATCAACATATATGAGGGGCTCGTTGAAGCGACTTCTCACATCATCGAACGCGTCGCAAACGCTCTGTGACGTGCTCGGCACTGCGGCGGCTAACCGCCGCAGTGCACTTCTTTTCTAATCAAATAGACAATAGACAGCGAAGCGAGCAAGAGGATGCATATTGCCGGAGTCCCGACTTGCCACAACGGCAACTGCGTTGCTGGCGGGTTCCAATGGCCATTCAGGCATCGCCAGTCGAGTTGTATCAGTGCATTGACGGTTGCATGGGAAATCAGGGACGGCCACAACGATCCTGAATTCCAGTATTGGATACCAAACACCAGGCCTGCAAGAAACGTGAACGACCAGCTGGCTATCGGGTGATAGACGGCGAATACGAGTGCTGACAGGGTTATGGCGATGATCGGGCCCCTCGACCGAAACGCCGACAGGACATAGGCGCGATGCGTAACTTCTTCAATGATCGGGACCAGCAACGCCATTACAAGGAAGCCAAGAAGGACGACATGTATTGGCGCACATTGGAATGCGAAACGCGGGCCTTCGATAGCCAGCGGATCTGGATTTTGGTAGAGGCCAAATGAAATCCCTGCAATGAGTTTGGCCCAGGACACGATCCTGAGCAGCAGTCCGACCAGGACTGCGTTCAGAACCATTCGAAGAGAGACTCGCTTACAATGAAACTGTTGCCGCAGGTAGGCTTTGTCTTTGGAGAGGACGGGCGCGAGCAGGAAAAGGAGGATGGGCGGCACGATCAGGTAGGACAAATCCGCGGCGTACTCCTTCTGAAATCCCGCGCCCAGGAGTTCCACCTGTAACCATGCGCGGCCGAACAATGCCGCGGTAGTCGCGACCAGCACGGCAAACAGATTTTTTGGGACAGGCTTCGCTACGGTCATCGCAGTCATCGTAACGACAGCAAGCGCCGATGCCCGATCCGAGAAACCGGGCAATGTGTGGAAAAATTGTCGCGGCTTTCAGGGCCCTGGTATATCCGTGATCGTCGGTTCGAGCATCGTGTCCCGACCCCATTTCAGGAATATTGATGCACGTGCGTCAGGGTCGATGTTGATCTTGTCGAGATCTCCCTGAACGTGCGGCAATGCGATGAGGCGCTTGTCCATGACACGGAACCACAACCACGGAAAGCAGGCGAGAAGATACATGCCGAAGTAACCATTTGGCAGCGACGGCAGATCATCGAAATGGCGCAACGACTGATAGCGCCGCAAAGGATAGGTGTGATGATCGGAGTGCCGCTCCAGGTGGAACAATACGAGGTTGCTCAAGATGTGGTTGCTGTTCCACGAATGGTGAGGCTGGCAACGCTCATAACGTCCTTTGGCGTCCCGCTCTCGCAACAGGCCGTAATGTTCGATGTAGTTGGCACTGGTAAGCTGCCAGTAAGCGAGCAGGTTGTGAATCAAAAGGAATGGAATGACTTTCCAACCGAAAAGCACAATCAATGTAATGCTGAGAACCGCTGTTATGGCATAGGACTGCAGGATAGGGTTGCTTGAGTGCCATAGCGGTTTACCGCGCGGCGTCAAACGTTCTTTCTCCACCTGCCATGCTCTGCGAAAACCCCCGGGTATCTCGCGGCGCGCGAACTTGTAAATACTCTCGCCCATGCGTGAGCTGGCGGGGTCAGTCGGTGTGGAAACGTCTTTGTGGTGACCCCGGTTATGTTCCACCGAAAAATGACCGTACGCCGCAACCGCCAGTACAATCTTCGCGAGCGTCTTTTCAAGTTTCGAGTTCTTGTGACCGAGTTCGTGTCCGGTGTTGATTGCGAGGCCCGCTGTCAGCCCGGCAACGACTGCCAGTGCTGCAAATGCCCACCAACTCAGTGATTGGGTCGTGGCATACCAGGTACAGGCGATCAACGTGATGAAGTGCAGTGGAACGACCATATAGGTCAAGCGGCGATAGTACAGATCCTGGTCGAGCTGCATGACAACTTCTTCGGGCGGGTTATTTCGGTCCTCGCCGATCAACCAATCAAGCAATGGGGCAATGAAATAGTTGGTGGCGAGCGGAAAAAGAAACCACAGCTCGTTGCCCGTTTTGAAATGCAACCATATCGCGACAAACGGCTGCAACGGGTAGGCCACTGACAGGATCCATAGCCAGCGCTTGCGATCAACATAATGGATCGCTTCGCCGTTCGGTAACACTCCGGTGTAACCCTTCATTGCCGTGCCTCGCTCTAGGTTCGGTCGCCTCACTGTCGATGATCATTATCGCTCTTATCGTCGTAAGCTCAAAGCCGACCAAGTAGCGTTAATCGTCGAGCTTCTGAACATAATAGCGCTTTGCGATCGGGTGCATTACTAGAAAAATACACAAAATCAGAATGATGGAGCATCGGTGTCTCTTTTGTTCTATATTCCACAAAGGATTGCTTAGCGGGGTTGGGGATTGAAGGCTCATATCAGGCTTCTGGCGGCGGCCGCGACGACTGTGTTAATTTCGGGTTGCGCGGAGAAAACGGACAACAAGACGTCCGCGGCTGATGCTCAACCGTTATTGACAGCAGCAACGCTTGGCGAGCAGGTAGTACTGACGGCATCGGAGTATCTCGCGGCCGTGCCGTTTTCGGGCGCGGATCGTACAAAGGGTGAAAACCTGGCGCGAGTGTGCCGCGCGTGTCACAGCCTCGACAAAAACGGGCTGAATATGATCGGCCCGGCTTTGTATGGTTTCTTCGGGTCTGATGCCGGGTCGCGTGATGGTTTCGAGTATTCGTCCGTCTTGAGCAATGCCGGCTTTGTGTGGACGCCGCGAGCGCTCGACGCGTGGTTAGTGCAACCGGGGCGGTTCCTGCCCGGCAACCGAATGGTATTTGCAGGATTGTCGAGGCAATCTGATCGGAAGGATTTGATTGCCTATCTATTGGAAGTCACGACAGCCGATGACAGTAAACAGTAATTGAAGAAAGCGAAGCGAATGGAAAGTAGCGAATTCAATCAAAACGGTCGTTCCGACAGCGAGCGTCGTCGTTTTCATTGGCGGACCGTAATTTACGGGTTTGCTTTGTCGCGTCGCCATTCGCATCGACGGTTGGAAGATGACGATGTCGTCTTCCTCGACTGGCATCACCCCTGGCTGTTCTTTCTCGCGGTAGGGACCATGCTTCTTTCGTGCGCGGACGCGTTTCTGACGCTCCAGCTGATGGAAAAAGGCATGATCGAGGCCAATCCCTTCATGAAGGCGACTATGGACATGGGTACCGGGATCTTCATCAGCACGAAGCTCCTGATGACGGCCATAGGCATCTTCGTGCTCGTATTTCTCGCCAAGGCGCATTTCCTGAACCGTTTCAGGACGGGATTGTTTCTCACCGTCTTTTTCAGCGCCTACGCCTGTCTCGTGTGTTACGAACTGGTCAACCTGTTGCGCCTGTTGTAGGTCCGGGAATTAGATTCCCTATACGGGGCGCTTGGGATAAACTACGGCCCCTTCGCAGGCATTACTAATAACATCGTTGAAGCCTGCGGCCGACTGACGCGTAAACCTCGGAAAATATGAGTAATTCCATTAAGGAACAGTTAGCGTCCACGCCCTTGTTTGGCGGCAACGCGAGCGCCGTTGAGATGCTCTATGAGCAGTACCTCGAAAGCCCGGATTCGGTCCCGGACGGTTGGCGAGAATATTTTGAGGCGATGGGGGATCCGGATACGGAAGTCGTTCACTCGGCGATTCGCGACGAGTTGCTCGCTGAGACGCGACGGGGGCGCAGGCCCGGGGGCGTAACGACGCGCCGATCGGGCAAGCCCGTGACCTCAGGGGAAAAGCAGGCAGCGGTATCGCGCCTCATCCAGGTATACGGTCTGCGCGGACACCAGATTGCCGATATCGATCCACTCGGATTGATGGACCGGCCTGTGCCGGGCGTGCTGAAGCTTGACTACCTCGGGTTGGCCGAGGACGACATGGATACCGAGTTCTTCACGGGCGGACTGGCCGGTACCGGGGATGAGCGCATGAAGCTGCGCGACATTCTGTCACTCTTGAAGAAGGTCTACTGCGGAAAGGTCGGGGCCGAATTCGCGCATATGTCGCGAGCGCGCGAACGGTTGTGGCTCCGCAAGCGGTTCGAGCGGGGTGCGGTTAGCGAAACGCTCAGCAATGACGAGCAGCTCTGGATACTCGAGCATCTGACGAGCGCGGAAGGCATCGAGCGATACCTGCATACGCGCTATGTCGGGCAAAAGCGATTCTCACTCGAGGGCGGAGAAAGCCTCATCCCGTTGCTGGACGACCTGATCCAGCAAGGCGGCGCGTCCGGCATCCGGGAAATTGTCATTGGCATGGCACATCGTGGCCGCATCAATGTGCTGGTCAATATACTCGGTAAGTCGCCCGAAGAGCTGTTCGAAGAATTCGAAGGAAAATATGATCCGGAGGAGCTCAGAGGTTCCGGCGACGTCAAGTATCACAAGGGCTTCTCGGCAGACATGAAGACGCCGGGAGGCAACGTGCATATCGCACTTGCGTTTAATCCGTCCCATCTGGAAATCGTCAACCCCGTGGTCGAGGGCTCGGTGCGGGCGCGTCAGCAACGCCGCGATGACACGGATCGGCAGGAAGTCTTGCCGGTACTGATACACGGCGACGCGGCGTTCGCGGGTCAGGGCGTTGTTACCGAGACGTTCCAGATGTCGCAGACCAACGGCTTTCGTACTGGCGGCACCGTCCATATCGTCATCAATAATCAAATCGGTTTTACGACGAGTCGACCATCGGATGCGCGGTCGACCGACTATTGCAGCGATGTTGCGAAAATGATCGAGGCGCCTATCTTTCACGTGAATAGTGACGATCCTGAGGCAGTCCTTTTCGTAACGCGACTTGCGCTGAAGTATCGCCAGAGATTCAGGAAGGACGTGGTGATTGACCTGGTCTGCTACCGCCGGCATGGGCATAACGAGGCCGACGAGCCCGCGGCTACACAACCGATCATGTATGGGCGGATTCGCGAACACAAAACAACGCGCGAATTGTACGCAAATTACCTGGCCGAACGGCAGATCATTTCCGCGACGACAGCGACGGAATTGCAGGACGCCTACCGGGATCGTCTCGACCGCGGGGAACCGGTGCCCAAATCCTCACTTGGAATGATCGGCGACGCATACACGGTGGACTGGACGCCGTACCTGCACACGGAATGGGATGACGCGGTCGATACGACGGTCAGCCCGAAGACAGTCGCCTACCTCGGCGAAGCAATTACCTCGATTCCGCCAGACGTGCGTCCGCACGGCCGCGTGCAACGCATCATGGACGATCGCGTGAAGATGGCGAACGGCGAGGCCGACATGGACTGGGGCTTCGCGGAGACGATGGCCTACGCATCCTTGCTCCTCGAAGGCCACAACGTGCGCCTTGTCGGTCAGGACAGCGGTCGCGGTACGTTTTTTCATCGCCACGCGGTTCTGCATAATCAGTTGAACAACCGTGAATATTTGCCGCTGTGCAATATCGTTGACAGGCTGAATGCTTTTCGTGTCATCGATTCGTTGTTGTCAGAGGAAGCCGTGCTTGGCTTTGAGTATGGCTACGCGAGCACGGAGCCGAATACGCTCGTCATTTGGGAGGGCCAGTTCGGCGACTTTGTAAACGGCGCGCAGGTGGTCATCGATCAGTTCATAAGCTCCGGCGAAGCCAAGTGGGGGCGCTTGTGCGGGCTGACGATGTTCCTGCCGCACGGGTACGAGGGGCAGGGGCCTGAGCACTCTTCGGCTCGATTGGAACGTTTCCTGCAGCTGTGTGCAGAGCACAATACCCAGGTCTGCATTCCCTCAACACCGGCGCAGATGTTTCATATGCTGAGGCGCCAGCAGGTGCGGCCTTTTCGCAAGCCGCTGATCGTCATGACGCCGAAGAGCCTGCTGAGGCACAAGATGTCGGTCTCGCCACTGACCGAGTTGTCGAGCGGATGTTTCGAGTTGATCATTCCCGAAGTAGAAGCGATTGCGACGAAAAAGACCCGACGCCTCGTTTTCTGTAGTGGCAAAGTGTATTTCGATTTGCTCGAGTCCCGCGAAGCGCACGGTATCGACGATATCGCAATTATTCGAATTGAGCAGCTCTATCCTTTCCCTATTCGCCAATATGCCGAACTGATCGAGGAATATGCGCACGTAGAGGAAATCATCTGGTGCCAGGAGGAGCCGCTCAATCAGGGGGCGTGGTATCAAATCAAGCACCGTCTGCAGGAATCGCTGAAGAAACACCAGCAACTCTATTACGCAGGCAGACCAGGCGCGGCTGCCCCGGCTTCCGGCATCTTCAAAATTCACTTGCAGCAACAGCAGGCGCTGGTCGAAGCGGCGCTCGATATCAAGAGCGAAGCGAGCAAGGTGGTCAAGCCTGAAAAAACGAAACGGAAAACGACATGACGATTGAGATCAAGGTGCCTGCGTTGCCTGAATCCGTGACGGACGCGACACTGGTTGGCTGGCACAAGAAAACCGGGGAGCCGGTCACTCGTGATGAGAACCTGGTGGACCTCGAAACCGACAAGGTCGTTCTGGAAGTTCCTGCCCCGGCTTCGGGAACGATCGTCAGGATCGTGGCAGAGGATGGTGCCACGGTAGAGGCGGGTGATCTGCTGGCAATTCTCGAAGAAGGAGAGGCTGCGGTGGCCGTGGCGGCGGCGCCGGAGAAAGAAAAAGAGCCACCCGTAGAGCCTGTTGCTGTTCAAAATAAGGGACCGATCAAGACCAGCCCGGCCGTGCGCCGCTTACTCGACGAACACGATCTCGACGCTACCATGGTCACGGGGACCGGCAAAGACGGTCGCCTGACCAAGGCGGACGTGATGGCTTTCCTCAAAGCGGATGACAGCAGCAATGTCACGCCGGGCGATCCGGCACCGGTGGTGGTCGACGACAGCGCCGTACAGGGCCTGGCAAGAAACGAGCAGCGCGTGGCGATGACCCGGCTGCGGGCGCGCATTGCCCAGCGACTGGTCGAAGCACAACAAACAGCAGCGATGCTAACGACCTTTAATGAAGTCGACCTGACCGAAGTCATGGCATTGCGCAGCCGTTACCGCGACGAATTCGAGAAAAAGCACGGCGTGCGATTGGGCTTCATGTCCTTCTTTACGATGGCAGCCGTTGAAGCGCTCAAGAGGTTTCCGGTGGTCAACGCCTCAGTCGAAGGCACTGATATCGTCTATCACAATTACTACGATATTGGCATTGCCGTCTCGAGCGACCGGGGCCTGATGGTGCCGGTGATTCGCGACGTCGATCAAATGAGCTTCGCCGATTTCGAGGCCGCGCTCAACGCGCTGGCAAAGAAAGCGCAGGATGGGACGATCAGCATGGAAGATCTGACCGGCGGCACGTTCACGATCACCAACGGTGGGATATTTGGTTCCATGATGTCGACACCGATCCTCAATCAGCCGCAGAGTGCCATTCTTGGCATGCATACGATACAGCAGCGGCCGATGGTCGTCGATGGAGAAATCATGCCACGGCCGATGATGTATCTCGCGTTGACGTATGACCACCGCATCATCGATGGCAAAGAAGCCGTGCAGTTCCTGGTCGCGATCAAGGACCAGTTAGAGGATCCGAGCCGCCTGCTGCTGCAGGTTTGATCGGCAGCGACCAACAGGATTGGCAAATCAAATGAGCAAGAGTTTCGATGTTGTAGTCATTGGTGCCGGCCCCGCGGGCTACATTGCGGCTATTCGGGCAGCACAGCACGGTCTGACCGTTGCGTGTATCGATGAGTGGAAGAACAGGGATGGCAAGAACGCGTTTGGCGGCACCTGCCTCAACGCAGGATGCATCCCGTCGAAAGCGCTGCTCGAGTCCAGTGAGCTGTATCACCGCGCACAACACGAGTTCCAGAAACACGGCATTCAGACGGGCGACGTCGCAATGGATATTGCTGCTATGCAGAAGCGTCGCGCGAGTATCGTGCGGCAACTGACCGGTGGCATAGCCGGGCTGTTCAAGGCCGGTAAGGTCGAGGGCCTGTTCGGCCATGGCAAGCTACTTGCCGGAAAGACAGTCGAGTTCACGCCGGTTTCCGGCGATGTCGAGATTATCGAGGCGAAGCATGTCGTACTTGCTTCCGGTTCGTCACCGATCAATCTTGGAATCGCACCTTTTGACGGTGACACGATTATTGATTCCTGGGATGCCCTCGAGCTTGATGCGGTCCCCGAGCGTCTTGGGGTTGTTGGTGCTGGTGTTATCGGGCTCGAGCTGGGTAGCGTCTGGGCAAGACTGGGCTCGAAGGTCACGGTGCTGGAAGCGATGGACGACTTCCTGTTCATGGCTGACCGTGATGTTGCAAAGGTCGCATGGCAGGAATTTGCGAAGCAAGGCCTGGATATCAGGCTCGGTGCCAAGGTCGCCAAGGGTACTGCCGGCGCCAAAGGCGTGACCGTTGAGTTTGCGGACAAAGACGGCGCTCAGTCGATCGAAGTCGATAAGCTGATCGTTGCGGTTGGCCGTCGCCCGCACACGGACAACTTGTTTGCTGATGACGCCGGCATTCAGCTGGATGAGCATGGCTTCATTGTTGTTGACGAAACCTGCCGCACGCGCGTGAAAGGCGTTTACGCGGTGGGCGACTGCGTCCGGGGACCGATGCTCGCGCACAAGGGTTCCGAAGAAGGTGTGATGGCGGCCGATCTGATCGCGGGCGAGATTGCCGAGATGAATTACGACGTTATTCCATCGGTGCTCTATACCAACCCGGAGATCGCGTGGGCCGGCAAAACCGAGGCGGAGGTCAAGGACAGCGGGCGGGCCTATAAGACCGGTTCGTTTCCGTTCATGGCCAGCGGACGTGCCAAAGCAATGGAACAGACATCGGGTATGGTAAAGATCATCTCATCCAAGGAAGACGATGAGATCCTGGGTATTCACATCGTCGGTCCGATGGCCGGCGAGCTCATCTCGGAAGCAGTACTCGCGCTCGAGTTTTCAGCAAGTACCGAAGATTTGCAGCGCACGATCCACGCTCACCCGAGCCTGGCCGAGGCCGTGCACGAGGCCGCTCTGGCCGTAGACAAGAAAGCACTGAATTTTCCGAACAAATAGACGCCCAAGCCAGGCCGACCGCAAAAGACCATGCGTGTCGTTCGGCCGATCTTTCTTGCAACGTGTTCGCACTCGTCGGTTCTCTCATTCACGCTCCGCAACAAGGCGTTTGGTCATTGGTATGACCTGCATCAATATCCCGTCCCCGCGATCATGATCGATGGGTGTCCCTGCGATAAAACCATGGGCCGCATAAAGGCGCTGGCCTGGTAGGGTTGATCCCAATGAAAGGGTCCGAAAGCCTGCTTGTCTCGCTTCCTTTTCGCAACGCGCCAATAGTGCTGATCCAATGCCTTGTCGCGCAAATTTCGGTCGTACGAAGAATGCCCTGATGCGGGCCGGGTCGATAACTGGATTGAGACGGGCTGAATCGCGCGATTTGTCTTTATCCGAACCGAACACAGTGCTCCGGAAGCTCCAGCCGCCGCACGCTGCCAACTGGTTGTTTGCGTAGACCAGGAAATACGTTCCATCCCTAACGAGTTGTGTATCGAGTCCCCATATGCCTTGCAGGGCAGCCTCAATGACATCATCGCTGTAATCCGGTTTGCCAAGCCCGCGGGCGGACTCGGCGATAAGCTGGCTGATCGTCGGGCAATCGGCCATCGTCGCCACTCGAATTTCGATTGCCATCTTGGTCGTTCTCATCGCCTCTTTCCTGGCGGGGAAAGCCTGTCCATTGGCGGCTATCGATGCTCCCAAAAATCCGCGTTCTTTATGCCCAGCTCCGACGGGTTGAAGGTGTACTCTGTCACACCTGCATTGCGTTGCCTTTCGTAGTCTTTCAACGCGCGCAAAGCGGGGCTGCCCATAAGAAAAAGAATCAGGATGCCGATGATGTTGAGCCAGGCCATAATGCCAACGCCGATATCGCCCATTGCCCAGGCAAGGTCTGCTGAGCGGACCGTTCCGTAGAAAACTGACGTCATCAGGGCAATCTTCAGGACGATGATTTCGCCAGGGAACCGGATTGTTCGCCGGATATAGGCGACATTGGTCTCGGCGATGTAGTAATAAGCGAGCAAGGTCGTAAACGCGAAGAAGAACAACGCGATCGCCACGAACGTCTTGCCGAAGCCGCCCACGACACTCTCGAGTGCGTACTGAGTAAATGCGGGGCTGTTCGCCTGAATGTCGTTACCGAGCAAACCACCACTGACGACCACTTCAACGCCCGTTACGTAGTATTGCTGGGTAATCAGTATCATGAATGCCGTCGCGGAGCAGACGAAAAGCGTGTCAATGTACACAGAAAACGCCTGCACGAGCCCTTGCTGTGCCGGATGTTGAACCTCCGACGCGGACGCGGCATGCGGCCCCGTTCCCTGGCCGGCCTCGTTCGAATAGACGCCACGTTTCACGCCCCAGCCAATGGCGGCACCGACACCCGCCATTGGCGTGAAAGCGTCTTTGAAAATCAGCGCTGCGATGTCGGGCAGCTCACCGATGTGAAACGCAATGATTCCCAGTGCCATCACTATGTAACCAACGGCCATGAAAGGCACGACGATCTGCGTGAAATGCGCGATGCGTTTAACGCCGCCGAAGATAATGAACCCCAGAACAGAGACGACGATGACCGCCGTTACCATCTTCGTCGCGCTGATGCTGTCGCCGAGAAAATTGACAATGGTCTCGCCGCCGAACGCCAGTTCTGCCGCGTTGCCGATACTGTTCGATTGCACGCCAGGCAGCAGCAGGCCACAGGCAACTATTGTCGTGATTGCGAAGATCCATGCGTACCACTTCTGGCCCATGGCCTTTTCGATGTAGTAGGCCGGCCCACCCCGGTATTGCCCTTCGTATTCCTCCTTGTAGATCTGACCGAGGGCCGACTCGATGTAGGCCGTGGAGGCGCCGAGGAAAGCGACGACCCACATCCAGAAAACCGCGCCGGGTCCGCCAAAGCCGATCGCAGCCGCGACGCCGGCAATATTACCGGTGCCCACGCGACCCGATAAAGACACGGAGAGAGCCTGGAACGATGAAATGCCGCGTTCTGATTCCTTGCTCGAGAACAGCAGGCGAATCATCTCTTTGAAAAGTCGTACCTGGACAAATCTTGTAAGAATCGAGAAGAACAGGCCGGCGCCGAGACACAGGAAGATCAGGGCGTTGCTCCAGATGATACCGTTCAGCCAGTCAACGATTTCCTGCATGCCGTTCCCCTTATTGTTTTTAGTCCGCGGCGCTGTGGATAGTAACCGAAATCGCGATATAGTGTGCCCGTCTGGGCAATGGAGCGAATCGATGACCTGGTGGGCTTGGATGATTCTCGGTGCAGTAATTCTCGGTGCCGAACTTTTTGCGATCGACGCACAGTTCTACCTGGTGTTCCTCGGAATATCCGCAGCGCTCGTCGGTCTGGCCGGGCTCGTGGGCATCACGATGCCCGAATGGGGGCAGTGGATGGCGTTCGCGGCGCTGTCGCTGATCTCGTTCTTTACCTTTCGCAAGAGCCTGTATGAAAAAATTCGTGGCGGCGCCGTCGGCTTCCGCGAGACGCTGTCCGGAACTATAGTCGACATTCCCGAGCAACTTGAACCGGGTGCGGAGTCCCGCATCGAATATCGTGGTACCAAGTGGACAGTTCGAAATATCGGGGATGCACCGATCGCAGCAGGGGCGCGAGCGACCGTCGTCGAAGTCGATGGTCTGACGCTGCGCATCGAAGCGCAATAGACAACAACGAAGGAAGTAGTAATGGAAAACCTTATAGTTGCACTGGCGGTCGTCTTTGTCGCGATCATCATCCTGCTGAAGACTGCGATCGTCGTTCCGCAGCAGAACGGTTATGTCGTCGAGCGACTCGGTAAGTTTTCGCGAACATTGAGGGCGGGTTTTCACGTCCTGATACCCTTCATCGAACGCGTGGCCTACAAGCATTCGCTCAAGGAACAGGCCGCCGATATTGCCGAGCAGGTGTGTATTACCAAGGATAATGTGCAGGTCGGTGTCGACGGCGTGTTGTACATGCAGGTACTCGACCCGGGCAGGGCGTCTTACGGCATCGGCAACTATATGTTTGCGATTTCGCAACTGGCACAGACGACATTGCGTAGCGAGATTGGCAAGATCGATCTGGATCGCACCTTCGAGGAGCGCGGCACGATCAACCAGAACGTCGTCGCAGAACTGGACAAGGCGAGTGACCCCTGGGGAGTCAAGGTACTTCGCTACGAAATCAAGAACATCAACCCGCCACAGGACGTTCTCGGGGCGATGGAAAAGCAGATGCGAGCCGAGCGTGAGAAACGGGCGGTTATCCTGAACTCGGAAGGCGAACGTGACGCGAAGATCAACCAGGCGGAAGGCGAGAAGCAGCGTGTCATCAAGGAGTCGGAGGCGGTCAAGACCCAGCAAATCAATGAGGCGCAGGGCGAGGCGGAGGCTATTCTCGCGGTCGCGACGGCGACCGCCGAGGGCTTGCGCAGGGTCGCGAATGCGGTTATCGATCAGGGTGGCTCCGAGGCCATGCAGCTGCGCATTGCCGAGCAATATATTTCGCAGTTCGGCAACCTGGCCAAGACAGGCAATACCTTCGTCGTGCCGGCAAATCTCGGCGACCTGACATCGATGATGGCGCTCGCCACCGATATCGTCAAAGGGAAATCCGGCGACGTACGAACAGCGTCGTAATGCTCAGGCCTTGCGCCTGACCGACACCACGTTCGACAGTTGTTCCAGACGCGTAATCGCCGTGCTGAGCGTCGGCAGGTCGCTAATCTCTATGCTGA
>Ga0265309_10000638_pt1 | contig 14323 bp, 18 predicted proteins | sample Helome_FD_192492 | JGI IMG/M metagenome (GOLD analysis project Ga0265309, IMG submission 192492) | Marine sediment microbial communities from subtidal zone of North Sea - Hel_20160524 (Illumina Assembly) | ecosystem: Environmental > Aquatic > Marine > Subtidal zone > Sediment ...
ATTTTAGCAGGAAGTTTTTTTCTTCACATTTAAAATTAATTAATAAGGAATCCAAGTTATGCAATTCTCAAAATCTCTCCATTCTGCAGCTGCGCTGGCTATTTTTGTTGCAGGAGCTGCAATGATGGCTCCTGATGTACAAGCTAAAGAAGGATTTGAAAAATGCGCTGGTATAGCAAAAGCAGGTCAGAATGATTGTGCTGCTAATGGACACAGTTGTGCTGGTAAAGCAAAAAAAGATGGTGACGCAAATGAGTGGGTATATGTTCCAACTGGCACCTGTGAAAAGATTGTTGGTGGCAGCGTTAAATAACAGTTAAAACCTCCCTGGTTCCTGCTGTGCAGTATAATCTATCTGACTTGTCCGGTATTGGATTGAGAGCACCGCATGTGCGGGAACTTTTAACTTCTGAAGTGAAAGTTGGATTTTTAGAGGCACACTCCGAGAATTATTTCGGAGGTGGCAAGCCCCGCAAATTACTTTCACGGATTGCTGAGACATACCCACTTTCTCTTCATAGTGTTGGTCTCTCTCTGGGGCGCGCCGACGGACTTGATCAGAAACATATTAGCCAAATTAAATCACTTGTGGATGAAATTAATCCAATCTTTGTATCAGAGCACTTGAGTTGGAGTGCTTACAATCATATTCATGTGCCTGATTTGCTGCCTATCCCTTTCATTAACGAGGCTATGGATATATTTGTTGATCATGTCTCAGAATTCCAAGATAAAATTGGGCAGCAAATATTGATTGAGAATCCATCAAATTATCTTGCCTTTGATAATCTTGATTATAGTGAGCCCGAATTTCTAAATGAACTTGCTGAAAGGAGTGGTTGCGGACTTTTACTTGATATTAATAATATTCGTGTAAGCGCACATAATCTTAATTATGATCCAAAGGCTTATATTGATAGTATTCGTATAGATGGTCGAGTTAAGGAATTTCATCTTGCAGGATATCAAATTAATAAACTTGATAATGGGGAAGAAATTTATTTAGATACACATGGTAAACCAGTATACCCCGAAGTATGGGATCTGTATGAATATGCGTTAAACCGGTTCTCAGACGTAAAAACCTTAATTGAATGGGATGTCGATATCCCTGAATTGGCTGTCCTTGTAGCTGAAGCAAATAAAGCTAATATTATAATAAATAAGCAAGTTAAAAAAGAATCTAATGCCTGCACTTCGTGACATTCAATCTGCCTTTATACATGATGCATACACAGGTGAGCAAACCAGTATTGGTTACCTAAATGACTATAAACTTAATTCATCTGAAAGACTGGATATTTATTACAATAATACAGTGCTTGGTTTAACAGATGTTCTGGCCACAACGTATCCTGTTCTACAAAAAATAGTCGGAGAAAACTTTTTTAGGACTCTAGCGCGCTTTTATATTGAGACGTTTTCTCAGGTTACCGGAGATCGTCATAAATATGGAGAAGAACTTGCTTCATTCTTGAGTACATATGAACCTGCTGTTTCATGGCCTTATCTTCCTGACGTGGCTGCTATTGAATGGGCATATTTTCAGGCAACGATTGCAGATGACGTTGCAGCATTAGACTTTAATGGATTAACTGATTTGATCTCAGAGTATCCTAATTTTATCGTATCACTTCATCCTGGGGTCCATTATTTTGAACTAAATTTTAATGCGCTGGAGATTTGGAAGGAGCATCAAAAAAATAGGATTGAGATTATAGAGCTTCAAAAAACTCAACAGACTGTTCTAATTTGGCGCGATCAGAGTGATGATATTTATCTACAAAATATATCCAAACCTTTAAAGAAATTACTCATGCGTTGTCAGGAGGGAATAAGCTTTGGTCAAGCGATGTTTCAATCTAGTGATGGGCTAGAGAATCTAACTTCATTTCAACAAGAATTTGCCCAGGTTGTATCCTCAGGAGTATTTATATATGCAGATGGTGATAAATGACAGGATATATCTATACACTTGGTTGCAGACTCATAAATAATGCCATATGGATTCAAGCTGCTTCATTGTTAGCAGTTAGGCTGTGGATTGCTGAAATCTTTTTTATGTCCGGGCTTACAAAGACTAAAAATTGGACTACGACACTAGCTCTATTTGAGGATGAATATAAAGTTCCACTACTTTCACACGAGATTGCTGCTTATATTGCAACTTCTATGGAATTAGTTTTACCCTTGCTACTTATACTTGGTTTAATGACACCATTTAGCGCAATTGGTTTGTTTGTTATGACACTTGTAATTGAAGTATTTATTTATCCTGATACAACTGAACATTATTACTGGTTATTATTACTAGGTATTTTATTTACGCATGGAGGTGGTAAATTCGGTCTAGACTACTGGATATTAAGGCGAATTAAAAAACATCCAAGTATATAATAATCTTAAATTGCAAGTATTGAAGTAATCATCTCTATGAACCTACCTGGTTTTTTTTAATAGATATAAACATAAAATTAAGACTCTATGAAACGAGATAATAAATTGTGGCTTACACACCTGAGGAGTGAAGGTGCAGTTCAGCATCAGGCCCTTTCAGATCTTCGTAGTGCCCTGATTTATAACTTGCGGGGAGCGGTATGGAACGGGGCACTAGTTGATGACGCATTTATAGAAGACGCTGTGCAGGATTCAATTATTCGTATTCTTAACCGGTTAAAACAATTTGAAGGGCGTAGTCAGTTTCTTACGTGGGCAACGTCCATTTCAATACGTGTTGCTATAAGCGAGCTTAGGCGTCGAAGATGGAAAGATATTTCTTTAGATGAATTAATTTCAGACGTAAGCTTAGTTCCAGAGAAAGCTGTTGATACTTCTCCTGAACCAAATATATTGAGAGAAAGAGAAGCCATAATTGGAATTATGTATAGCTTAATTCAGAATAGTTTAACTGAGAAGCAGCGGTCAGCCCTGCTGGCCGAATTAAAAGAAATGCCACAAGATGAAATTGCCAGGCATATTGGTAGTAATAGAAACGCCATATATAAATTAACACATGATGCACGTAAACGATTAAAAAAAGGTCTTGAAGATGTTGGTTATAAAATGACTGATATTCAGACAATATTTGCTAATTAAGGAATTTATTATGTCACTTTCAAAGAAAGAGATAGATGGACTTTTGCAGTTGATTAGCCTAACTAAGAATGAAGAAATAAATTGTGAGCAATGTCTTTCATCAGTATCTGAGTTTGCAGAACTAGAATTAATGGGTAGGTCTCCTTCAGATGCACTAAAGGCTGTTGAGCACCATCTGTCAATCTGTACAGAATGTCATGAGGAGTATTCACTCCTAAAAAATGCAATTAGAAAAATGAATGGCTAAATCAGAAAGTATCCAAATCAAGCGTGTTTACGATCCACCCAGTGAAGATGATGGCATGAGGATTTTAGTGGATCGTCTGTGGCCACGTGGATTGAAAAAATCCGGTGCTCATATTGATTATTGGGCAAAGGATCTTGCGCCAACAACATCACTTAGAAAATGGTTTAACCATGAGGAGGATAAATTCAATGAATTTCGATTCAGCTATCTTGAAGAACTTTCATCGAAACAAGAAATTGTCAGGAAAATATTTGAGAAAGCTGATAACCGAACCATTACTCTTCTTTTTTCCGCCTCAGATCGTTTACATAACCAAGCAGTTGTTTTGCAGGATTTTTTAGATAATTGTATTTCGATAGGTAAGACATGAGAATATTGCGACGTCATACATAAGACAATCAATAGAGACAAATTGGATCAAATAAATTTACGGATATAAGTCTTTAATTGTAAAACATCGATTTAAAGACTTATAAAAAAGAAAAGAAAGATTTTAAGATAAATATTTATATAAGGAGACCATCATGCGTTTACAAAAATATGGAGTATCTATGGTTTATGGAATTTTATTAGGTATAACACTACAGGTGGCTTCTGCTAATACTGCCTATGCAAATGAGATGTTTAGCTTCAACATGCCACAATTACCAACTGTGCTGGGCGGAGAGTATTACAAGATTAATAACGGGCAGTTACAGCGCCCTGTAGGATACCGAGAGTGGGTCTATGTAGGTACTCCGGTTACACCTCATGATATGAATGGCGGAAAAGCTGCTTTTCCTGAATTTCATAATGTATATATTGATCCAAAAAGCTGGGCACACTGGAAAAAAACAGGAACATTTCGTGACGGGACTATCCTGATTAAGGAATTAGTTAGCGTTGGATCAAAAGCTGCAGTAAGTGGCAAGGGATATTTTATGGGTGATTTTCTTGGATTAGAGGCTACTATCAAGAGCAAGAAACATTTTCCTAACGAACCGGGAAACTGGGCTTATTTCAGTTTCTCAACCAAAGGCCATAAAGGACTGAAAGTTGCAACTACGGTGCTTCCTGCAAAATCATGCAATGCTTGTCATGAAGCCTCTGCTGCAGAAGACTGGGTATTTACCCAATACTATCCGGTGCTTCGTGCAGGTAAAGCAGCCGAAAAAAATGTAGGTGGTAATTAAGCCACAAGTAAATTAAATCTGAGGACTAAAAATGAATTATTTTTTTATAATCTCTGTTCGTGCTATTTTTACTGTGATTTTTAGTCTAGTATTATTATCCTCGGCAGTAGCCGGGGATAAATTTTCCTCTTATGTTGATAAAAAAGGAAATATTAGTTTTCCACATAATTTTCGTACCTCTATGGTGCACCTAGGTTCATGGTTTGTACCAGAGGGTGATGCAAGTGGTTTTCATGATGTATATACGGAGAAAGAAACAGTACAAATTTATCAGAAAACCGGCAAGTTCCCTGACGGGGCAACAATTGTCAAGGAATTACGAACATCTAAATCTGGTGGTTATACTACAGGCCAGAATGTCAGCCACGCCACAGGTAGTATTAAGCAATGGTTTGTGATGATTAAAGATAGAAAAGGTCGTTTTAGCGGTAACCCAATATGGGGTGATGGCTGGGGTTGGGCTCTTTATAAACCGGACAATAGAAGCAAAAATGTTGCTGCTAATTACAAAAAAGAATGTCTGGGCTGTCATGTGCCGGCAAAAGCTAATGATTGGGTATACATAAAAGCATATCCGACTCTAATGAAAGAATAATTATCATAATCATAAAGGTGTTTTATGGGTAATCCTGTCGTTCAAATTTACTCTAAAGAATGGTGTCCCTATTGTGCTAAGGCAAAGGCACTGTTACGTAGCAAGCAACTCAAATATGAGGAAATTAATGTAACTTCGGATGCTAAAGCAGAACAAGAAATGATTTCTCGTTCTCAACGTAGGACCGTCCCACAGATATTTATAGATGATCGTTCAATTGGTGGTTATGATGATTTGTCACAGTTAAATGCAACAGGTGAGCTTGACCAACTTCTAAATATTAAATCGTCAATTGATCTGACAAAGATCTACGATGTGGTAATTATCGGGGCAGGTCCAGCAGGAATGTCAGCCGCTATCTATGCAACACGGAAAAATCTTTCAACACTGATAATAGCATCAGATATTGGCGGGCAACTGGGAACCACATATGAAGTCAGCAACTACCCCGGTTTTCAGATGATTACAGGGCCTGACCTTGTACAACAGTTTGAAGAGCATATGGAAAAATACAGTATTGATAAGCTAGTTGGAGAAAAGGTAACAGGGCTACGTTTTGAAGATAGTTGTAAGATTCTAGAAACGGCCTCCAATCGGAAAATTCATACTCGATCTGTCATTATTGCAACTGGTGCATTCAAAAGAAAACTTAATATACCTGGTGAAAAGGAATTATCAGGAAGAGGCGTGGTTTATTGCTCAACATGTGACGGCCCACTTTTTAAAGATATGGACATTGCAATAATTGGTGGTGGTAATTCAGGGCTAGAAGCTGCTATAGAAATGAATGGAGTGGCACGAAGTGTTTTTTTAATTTCACGTACCTCTTGGAGCGGAGATCTAATCCTACAAGATAAAGTACGCGCAGCTAAAGGAGTTGAATCATTAATTTCTTATGATCCGGTTAGGATTATTGGATCGAAAAATGTAGAGGGGCTTGAAGTAAGGGAGCTTAAGACAGGCAAGATCCGGACCCTCAACGTCCAAGGTGTTTTCATCGAAATCGGATTGTTTCCAAATACAGATTTTATTCTTGATATATTAGATACCAATGGTCGGGGTGAAATTAAAATTGGCTCTCACGGACAAACTGGTATTTCAGGAGTTTTTGCTGCTGGAGATGTGACAGATATACATGATAAGCAGATCGTTATTGCTGCCGGTGCAGGAGCTAATGCTGCATTGGGTGCATTCGAGTATCTAGTGACACAACACTAATTAAAATTCATTTGCTGTTGCTGTATTTCGTAGTTGCTTTTTCAATGATATCAGAGGGCCTTTTGATAGTCTTAACCTGATCTCGGCCACCTGACTTCGCTAAATAAAGTGCTTCATCGGCACGATGAAGCCATTGTTCCCAAGTTTCATTTGGTCCGCACTCAGCCACACCAAAACTCAGTGTAATAGCACCCACCTCCTGAAATTCCACTGTAGCAATTTTTCTACGAAGTCTTTCTGCTAGCTTAGATACAATATCAGCTGTTGTATTTGGACATAATATTACAAATTCTTCACCTCCCCAGCGAGTAAGGGAATCTGATGCGCGGAGTGATGAGCGAATTGTATTCGATAAATCAATAAGTACCTGATCACCAACCGGATGACCATATAGATCATTTATCTTTTTAAAATGATCTACATCAAGAATCATCAGACTCAATCGTTGCCCGTATCTTCTTAAGCGATCCATCTCAGTTTCTACGGTTTCTTCAAAACGTCTTCGGTTCCATGCGCCGGTAAGTTTATCGGTGCCCGCTAGTTGATCAAGCTCCCCAATCATAATTTTCAGCTTTCCCTGCATTTCAGCAAGTCCAGTTAACACCTGACCGATTTCATCCTTGCTGGAGATGGAGATATTTTCATCTAGGTTTCCTTCAGCAATATGCTTAAAGTGAGTGACTGCTTTATTTAGTGGCCGTACAATTGATCGAATCAGTAGTGTTGCTGATATTGAGACAAACAATATACCGAGTAATGTGCCATAAATGAGAATATTACGAATAAGGGTAAAATGTTCCGAGGCTTCTTTATAATTATTTTTTGCGGTTTCCCCAATTTGTTGTAATAACGTATTTGCCCGAAGATTGGCATTTTTATAATAGGGATTGATTTTACTCAGGAAAATTTCATTAGTTTTTTGAAATTCAGCTTCTTTCAATGCTTTTACAGCTGGAATTAGCCCGTCATTCACATATTGTGTATGAGCAATAGTATATAAACTTGTAAGATCTTGCTCCTTACTGGTTAAATGCCTTTTTTTATATTCTCCCAGAAGAGCAGTAATCTCGTTGTTGTTATTAGTTATAGCTGTGGTGTGTATGTGTACAGTATTATTATTATTTTTAATTTTAGGATAGTGATTTTTCGGATCTAGTTGTAAACCAAGCATAATATGGACACGGTTCTCATCCATTAACAGCATGATGCGACTAATCATATTGGTAGGCTTAAGACTATCTTTATAAGTTCTATCCAATGCATCGTTTGTCATTGCGATGCCATTGAGTCCGATAGCTCCGCCAAATAGTATCAACAAGGCCATGGTACACATAATTACCCAGAGCCGTGTTTTTATACTGGCATTCTTAAGAAAATCCATTAATGGCTTCACAGATTATTCCTTCAGTGTACGTATTATAATAAAGGAAAAGCAAATTTTATATCTTAAATAGAGCCACTATGACTGCCAACTTCTACATAATGACCTGTGAACTTTAGTTAGTAAAGAGGCAGCTGAAAATTTAAAGCGCTAGTCAAACACTTTTAGAATATGCAATTTTGATGAATTATTTAATTATATTTGAGTTCAATTAGAAATAAGTTTGCTGCATAACAGATGTTTTACACATTTATAATCGTTTCATATAGAGTCAGGAGCTGCCGTGTTTAAGCTTGTTTGTGCCTTATTAGGGTATTACTTCTTTGGGTTTTTCGGTGCGTTATTTGGTTATTTTTTAGGCAGCATTATTGATCGATCAAGAGCGTATGGTATTGGAGGTATTAACCCTCTTAGCAGTGGTAATCGCCAAAAAATCTTTCTTGAGACTGTTTTTATTTTACAGGGAAAACTGGCTAAAGCAGACGGTCATATCTCAAAGCAAGAGATTGCGCATGTAGAACAATTCATACAAAAGCTCGGTATGTCTGCAGAGCATAGACAAAATGTAATTACGCTGTTTAAACAAGGCTCTAACCCGGAATATGATATTGAGCCAACCTTAAGGGAGTTTATGTCCGTTTGTGGCCATACCCATCACTTAAGGCAGATGCTATTGGTGTATCTCATAGTGATGGCGTTATCAGATGGAAACATAGTTTCATCTGAAGAGCGTTTATTAATTAGTATTGCGCATCATCTTGGCTATGATGAAGCTGCGTTCAGGCAAATGCTTGATATGGTTTTAAATCAATCACATTTTGCAGGAGGTCAGGCAACTTCTGCCACGGCTTTAGAAGATGCATATAAGGCTCTAGGAGTAAATAAAGATAATACTGATCAGGAAATCAAACATGCATATCGTAAGTTAATGAGTCAGTATCATCCAGATAAACTGATGGGACAGGGGCTCCCGGAAGATATGATTGCGGTAGCTACAGAACAGGCAAAAGAAGTGCAGATAGCTTATGACCTAATAACAAAGAGCCGTAAACAATAACCTAATATCCTATTAATATTATTAAATATAATTCATTATATAATGTTTCTAATAATTTAGATTAAGATTCAAAATGATTGATTTTTATTTCTGGACAACTCCAAATGGTTACAAAGTTCTTATGTTTTTGGAAGAATTGGAAATTCCATATCGCATCATTCCTGTCAATATTAGTAAAGGTGAACAGTTTGGACCTGAATTTCTACAAATATCACCAAACAACAAAATACCCGCAATAATTGATACACACCCGAAAAGTGGCAATGAGCCCATAGAAGTCTTTGAGTCTGGGGCTATTCTCTTATATCTTGCAGAGAAAACTGCTCAGTTTGTTCCCTTAGAACTTGCCGCACGTACAGATGTTTTGAAATGGTTGTTTTGGCAAATGAGTAGCTTGGGACCGATGCTAGGACAATATCAGTTCTTCCATCAATATGCTGAGAAGAGAGTGCCCTCTGCGATAGAGCGCTATAAGAAAGAGACTGAAAGATTATTTAGCGTGCTTAACAAAAAACTTGAGGATTCTCAGTATATTTCTGGAGAATATTCCATCGTCGATATAGCATGCTATCCATGGATTCTAAAATATTCTTTTTTAGAGTTACAGATTGATAATTTCCCCAATTTGAAACGTTGGGTTGATCTGCTTGCTGCACGACCTGCTATTATCCGCGCATATAAAAAAGGTGCGAAAGTAAATTCCACGCCGACTGTAACTAAGGAATCTATGAGATTCTTATTTGGTTCAGAGAATCGTCATTTAATAGATTAATTCCGAATACATGCTTTACAGAAATCTTACGTATTACCCATAAAACTCCTCAATAAATGTAGCTCAATATTATCAAATCGATGAAGAGGATATATATCCGATGCTAGTTTCCCTAAGATTTAAAACTAAAAGCTAATCTGGATGAAATTCATTACAGGCAATGTAATGCGACAATTTGTCACATTCTAAATATTTAATAAATACAGTAAAATCGCAATCTTTCAAAATTTGTAAAAACTATCAAATGAATAAAAAAAGCTTTTGTAGTCAACTGTTGTTAGCTGGAACTCTTTGTTCATTCTCAATTTCATCTGTACAGGCGCATAGTTATGGAGTAGGGAATGCAGATGGCTATTCTGGGGGAGGAGCTATGAATCATGCGCCTATAGGCGTAATGGGGGATCATATGCATAAAAAAGGTGAGTATATGTTTTCCTATCGCTTCAGTCATATGCATATGCAAGGAAATCGAGTTGGAAATAATGCAATTAGCCCTGCACAAATTGCCACAACTAATCCTAATCCATTTTTTGGAAGACCGGGACAACCACCTACTACACGGGTAGTTCCTACGAAAATGACCATGCAGATGCATATGTTTGGTGGCATGTATGCCCCGACAGATTGGCTTACTTTAATGGCTATGGCGAGCTATGTTGAGAAAGATATGAACCATCAGACATTTTTTGGTGGAGCTGGTGTAGGGCCTACAGCTAAATTTACAACCAGAACGTCCGGATTCGGTGATACGAAGGTAGGTGGTTTGTTTAAACTTTTTGAAACGAATTTCATGAATGTCAATCATCATGCACATATCAATTTTATGATCAGTATTCCGACTGGTTCAATCGGTAAAAGAGATAATGTGATAGCTCCAAATGGTTTACAGCCACATTTGAGAGCACCATACCCGATGCAACTTGGATCCGGTACCTTTGATGCGTTACCCGGAATAACCTATACCGGTAACTATAGAAAAGTTGGTTGGGGAGGCCAGTATATGGCCGTAGTCCGTATGGAAAGAAATCAAGCTGGTTATGCACATGGTGATAGACATACGCTTACAGCATGGAGCAGCTATGAATGGGCACGGTGGATTAGTACTTCCGCACGTATAATATACGATACACAAGAATCTATCAGGGGCATGGACCCAAGAGTTGTTGCTCCTGTTCAAACTGCCGATCCAAATAATCATGGAGGACGACAATTATCTCTTGCTATGGGTTTTAACCTAGAAGGCCAAAAAGGGGTTTTAAAGGGGCACCGGATAGCAGCTGAAGTGATCGTCCCGGTTTACAGAAGATTACATGGGCCACAGCTTGAAACGGACTGGAGAGTCGTTGCTGGCTGGCAATATGCCAATAAATTTCTGCAATAACTTTACTAATACCAGTAATATACAAGTGTAATTCATATTTAACTGCCAGGACTTCGTAAGAGATCCTGGCAATTTTTATTATCAATTTGTTTCTCAAATGTTCTCAGAGAATCTGTTGTGATCATCCCCGTATCCACATTCTCATAAAATTAAGAACTTTCTTTTTTATCTCTTTTCCTTTTGATTGTGCTTTTGTTAAATTAATTGGTTCTTTACCAAAAGAAATTGGCCATATCAGCATAAAAAGCAGATAAGCTAGAACAGTAAAGAATACAAAAGAAAGAAACTCTATAGTAGATAAGGTGTCAAAGGATATAGTGGATGTAGCTATTTCTCGGGCACTTGTAGCCAGGTAGAAAACCAGTATTAGTATAGCTATACCTGCTGCAACTCTCAGGCTACGATTTAGAAATTTTTCTAAGAAAAGTTGTGATTGTTTTTTCATATTGTTTATAAGTGCGTCAGGTATTATGCTGAGAATGAATTATTTCACCAAATAGAGAGGTGATCAAATGATTTCAATTGATACTGTAAGAGAATTTCTTGGATGGTGTACTGTTATCAATATAGGCATTCTACTAATTGCAACTATTTTTATAGCTTTTGCTCGTGGCACTATTACAACTATTCATTCTAAGTTATTTAAATTAAATGATGCAGACTTATCACAGGCCTATTTTCAGTTTCTAGGCCAATATAAGTTGGCTATCTATGTTTTTAATCTTGTGCCGTATATCGTGTTAAGAATAATGATGTAACAGGTCAAGATAGGGGTTTTCAGAGAACATGAGAGCCAGTTCATTTATCTATGATTCTTCAATTTTATAATCTGTTGTTAATATTTCTAAAAGATGCCCATTTGCATCATGAAAGTACACGCCCCGTCCGTCATTATCATGATTTATTTTCATATTCTTTGATTTGTATGGTCCGCTACCATGCTGGATATTTTCCATTTTTAATCGCTCAAATATAGTATCAAACTCTTGTTCAGATACTTTAAATGCATAATGATGAGACTCGAATTTTTCACTATTGGCAAAATCTAAGCAAAGAGTTTTATTTACTCTTACCACAATAAAACGAGAAAATTTTCCAATATACTTAAATCCAAATATTTTAGTATAAAATTTAGCAGATTTTACTTTGTCATCACAAGGTATGATTGTATGGTTTAATGTTATTTCCATAGAGGCTCTCTAAATTAATGTTTGTCATTATTTTTGTGAAGGCATATTTGATTTTTATATGATTGCGCTTAATAGCCATGCAATCCCACCAGCAAGTGGTAATGTTACTGCCCAAGATAATAAGATATTACATAAAGTGTTCCGATCAAGCGTTTTGGCTCCTGCGCCCACACCGATGATAGAGCCAACAGAAACATGTGTCGTTGAGACAGGTAAGCCAAATTTACTAGCAACGAGTACCAGAGATGCCGTAATTAGATTAGCGGTTAAACCCTGAGTATGATTCATTTTTGTTATGTGCTGACTCATTGTTTTTGCAACACGCTTTGCAAATAATAGCCCCCCTGTTGCCATTGTTAATCCTATCAAGGCAATAGAAGTATTAGGCTGTAATGTATGTGCCGCGAGAAGTAATGCGGTTAATTTTGGGGTATCGTTTACACCACGTGCAAAACAGATTGTCATAGCAGAAAAGATGTGAAGATGATCCATACTGCGTGATATAAATACTCTGATAGGCGTTTTTATAGGCTGACAGGTAGTATTACTTGCCAAAATAATACTGGGTGTAGAAAATTGATTGATTAAGACACCATCTATACTTGGGATTAGTGTTTGTGTGGGTGTTACTAGACATGCGCAGTCTTTATCAGCCTCAATTGGAGTCAGATGAAAGGATTTATGAGCTAATATTCCAATTATTACTGCTATTATTGGACTAACTAAGAGCGGTAACATAAAAGTATTAGCTAGCTTATCGAAGTGTACAACACCTTCACTTTGAGCTAGACCAGCTCCAACAAGCCCACCAATTAAGGCGTGAGTAGTAGAAACGGGAAGTCCTAGCTTTGTAGCAAGAAAGATAGTCATTGCGGCACCAGTTGCAACGCTTAATATAAATAATGGTGTGCTGGCTACTATATCTGGTACCAGACCTTTTCCAGAAAAATGTTGTACAAGTTCCTCGGCTAGAATTAATGATGCAATACTACCGGCTATCGTAGCGGAAGTTGCTAAAAATAATGCCTGGCGATAACTAAGTGTATTAGCCCCCCATACAGTTGCAAAACCTTTAAAGTTGTCATTTGCACCATTACTAAAGGCAATAAACAAAGCGGCTATAATTAACAACCAGTCCATTTTTAAATCCTTTCAAGTTTGACTTGATGAATAGTTAGCAACATTTTGAGGTTATTTCTGAGTCTACCATTGTGTCAAATGGCATATTACTGCCACAGCCCGGAAAGATACCCAAATGATCAGAGAAATCACCTATAAAATTGAAGTTTTTTTCATAACGTGTGTCATGTAACATACGCCAAGTATTACCACATACAGGAAATTTCTTTCCTGTCTCTATACTATGATGTTTGTCGAATATAAATTGATCCTCATACTCAGGAATATTTCCACGATAAACTACTACCTGACCATGATCTTCACATGAGGCCTCTAATCCTTCTAATTTAAACAGTCGGTAAGTTGCAGAAAAGAATTGAAGATTACCAATACGTAACGCTAATTCTGGATTTGTAATTAATAAAGGCTTATCTGTAACTAAGCGTGGGTCTGCGAACCCCTGTCGCCGCACAAGCTGCAGAAAATCGTTCCAATATAATGCGCCACCAAGACACTCACCATAGAGAACTGGATCATTACGCACTGTATCTGGGACTCGTCGATCTGCATATATATCTGAGAAATAAAACTCACCACCCTCTTTAAGTAAGTGATGAATACCATTTAATACTGCATCTTTATCCGGCGACAGATTTACGACACAATTTGATACGATTACATCAAAGCTATTTGGTTCCAGGTTTAATTTATCCAGTTGTTCTATGTAACCTTGTAAAAAACTAATATTTTTATAGCCAAAAATTTTTGAATGAAAGTCATTATATTTTTTAGCAACTGAAAGTTGTTTATCAGTCATATCAATACCTATCACTTCCCCTGATGCTCCCACAAGCTGTGACAACAGGTAAACATCTCGTCCTGACCCACAACCAAGATCTAGTACGCGGCAACCTTCAAGTAGAGGAGGGCAGATCAGCCCACAACCATAATAGCGAGAAAGTATTTCTGGATGAATCCGTGAAAGAAGTGGTTTTAACCATGTAGGGATTTGATTAGTATCACAGCAAGCGTTAGTTTTTAGATCATCCGTATGCTTTAGTTGGTTACCGTAATAATCTTGAACAATATCATGCA